>ERZ1034984.1648-NODE-1648-length-20214-cov-11.105214_pt1 | contig 20214 bp, 11 predicted proteins | sample MGYA00520589_ERZ1034984 | MGnify/ENA primary metagenome ERZ1034984 (study PRJEB33766, sample SAMN09781790) | gut metagenome | biome: gut microbiome | host: Homo sapiens | place: Madagascar | study: EMG produced TPA metagenomics assembly of the PRJNA485056 data... | reverse complement strand
AAAAAATTTCCATAATTATAATAACGTTATATTCAAAAAAAATGAATATAAAATTTCTTGGAAATATGTTGTAAATTTGAGAACTCCATTTTAGTATATTGTGAGACTACTTTTTCAAGTATAAAATAAAGGTCAGATGTAAAGGAGAGGGAAAAGAAAAAGGAGGATTTTACACTATGAAATGGACACGCAAATGTGCGAAGAGAGCTATGGGGCTGCTAACGGCTGCGGTAATGTTGTTCTCTTTTGTGCTGTCTGGGGGAACAACGATGACTGCGAAAGCAGACGGAGGGGAATATAAGGGTGCAACAGTGAGTGCAAGTGGTGTTACTTTTTATTATTATGATACTACGAACACACACACAAAGGTTTATATGAAGGGAAGCTGGGATGGAAGCTGGGGGGCTCATATTCCATTGACAAATGATGGCAATGGTGTTTGGAGTGTAACAGTACCATTTAGCGGTGACGGAGTAACAGGTGTAGAAGCATTTTATGGCGATGGAACACCGGGAGGAGTAAGTGGTAATACAACAGTTACTTTTGAAAAAGGAACTACATATGCGTACGGATTTGAGGATAATGTAGGTGGAGAGTGGATTGGTACAGATGATAATAATCCAAAAGTTGGAGGGAATTCTGAAATTGTAGGAAGTCCTGTAATATCCGCAGACGGTGTAAAATTGTATTATTATCCAGAACATGGAACTTATCCAACAATGACTGTAAAGTATCGTGAAAAAGGAAGCAGTACAGCTTGGGCAGATGCAGCTTCTGTTACAATGAATTTGGATACTACCTATACAGCAATTTTATCGGCTACAATTGATACAGCTACATTGGCAAGTGGAACCTATGAGTATAAAATGTATAAAAATGGTACCGAAGTAGCAGATAATCTGGTAAAGGAACAAACTTTTAAAGTTTCTAATATTCCGGCAGAAGATCCAAGTGTTAAGAGTCCGGTTGTAAAAGATAATGATGTAACATTTAATTATTATGGTCCGACTGCAAATAAAGTAACTGTAAAAGGTGAAATGATAGGATGGGCAGAAAAAGCATTAACAAAAAATGAAGCAACCGGTTATTGGAGTCTTACCATTTCCGGAGTAGCAAAAGGAACCTACCAGTATGGATTTATGGTAGATAATAATTGGACAGAAGATAAGCTGAATACAGCTGAAAAAGTTGGCGGTAATAATGTATTTACAATTACCAATGAATTACAGACAAAAGTAAAGAGTCCGGTAGTAAATGCATGGGGAACAACTTTTAATTATTATGCACCGGATGCAACCAGAGTTCAGTTGGCAGGAGAACTTACCGGATGGACAGAAGATACAGTAGCAGATATGATTCAGGATGCAGAAGGTTGGTGGACAATTACTATTCCTAACGCAGCAGCTGGAGATTATGGTTATAAATTTGTGGAAAATGGAGATTTTTCGAATGGATGGAAACAGGACCCATTAAATGCAAGCAGAATGCCAAGCAGCGATAACTGTAAAGTAACAGTAAAAGGAACAGAATCTGGAATTAGTCCGGTAATCGAAGGTACTAAGGTGACTTTTGTATATCCGGAAAATCCAAAAACTTCTGAAAAGGTAAGATTAGCAGGAGATTTGACAACACCTCAGTGGGGGGATAGTGAAGAAGAATTTACTTATAATACAAGTAAAAAACAATGGGAATATACCAAAACAGTAGCACCGGGAAGCTACGCATATAAATTTATAAAAAATGCAAGTGACTGGATGACAGACCCTGCAAACGAAGAAACTACAGCAGATGGAAATAGTAAATTGTTAATTGCAGGACTTACAGATACTTCAATTCAGGCAGAAAAAGGTGTAGCAACAAAGTTGCCGGAAACTGTAAAATATTATGCAGGTGATGGTACAGAACATCAGGTAAAGGTTACATATTCTTTGCCAAGTGGCGTTACAGGTGTTTCTATAAGTGATGGAAATATTACAGTGGAAAAATCTTATACAGGTAAAAATATTGCAGTAACAATGAAAGCAGGAGAGTTTGAAGCAACATTAACTGTAATACCAGTAGAAGATGTTTACAATTATACCATTTATTATTTTGACAAGAATCATCAGACAACAGATTCTAGTGACTTGTGGTTGTGGGAAGTAAATGGAGCACCGGGAGCTGCTTATGATTTCACAGAAACAGAAGTATTAGAAGATGGAAGAACATGGTTAAAAGCAACAGTTTCTGCTTCTTATACAAATTTCGGAATGATTGCACGTTCTAAAGGAGAATGGAGCTGGCAGGGACCAGATGTTTACTATACCAATACAGATAAAAATAAAAATGTAACATTGTATTTGGTTGCAGATGATACAACTGCATATACAACATTACCAAAGATTGTGGAAGCAAAAGATCGTTATGCAATGATTGAGTATGTACGTTCTGCTGGTGATTATGATAATTGGTATTTGTATACATGGAACAGCGGTTTTGGAAGTGAAGTAGATATTCCACTTACCACTATTAATGGAAAACAGTACTTTAAGGTACCAATTAAAAAGAACACCAAGAGTTTATCCTTTGTTGTACATAGAAAAGATGGAGAAGATGCATGGGCAGAAAAAGATGGTGGAGACAACAGTCTGTCTACGCCATTAAAACAGACCGTGACAAAAGCCACTTATACTCAGGGGCAAGGTATTAGCTATATTTATCCGGAAAACATGGGATATAAGCTAGATACCCAAAATGGAAGAGTAGGATTTTTCTATCGTGATGATGACCTGGTATTAGAAGGTAAATTAAATACCTTAGAAGGAAAAGTTCAGGTTGAAATTGATGGAAATACATATGATATGATCTATGATGCAGATACAGACCGTTTTGTATATTATTACAACAGTCTGACAGAGGGAGATCATTATTATCGTTTTTGTATTGATGGAAATTACCAGTTAGATGCATATAATGACAGAGTAGAAGAAAGAGCACCATTTGTAAAAGCAACAGATAATAATCTTACAAATGCTAAGGGTGCAAATGGTACTTTGGTAGAATATTCTGTTTATACTTATAAAAAGTATGCAGCATCTGCAAGTGCAGAGTTTTCACAGAAAACAGTAGATTACACACAAAACTCTGTATTAAAAGTTACAGCAAACAAAGTAGATGATATGGAAGTAAGTGCAGTAACTGCTGATATTTCTGCATTAGGTGGAAATAGTCAATTTGTAATTGATCCACAGTTAATGGCAGGAACAATTGCAGTAAATGAAAATGTAAAACCGGGAACATATACGATTCCAATCACAGTAAAGGACCAATATGAAAATGAATATACTACATCTGCAACTATTACAGTAACAGAAAAGACCGGAAATGATTTTGATTGGGATGAAGCGATTATTTACTTTATGGTAACAGACCGTTTCTATGATGGAAATACATCCAATAATGCAGGCGTAGAGAAAGATAATCCATCTGGATATCATGGAGGAGACTTTGCAGGAGTAACACAGAAGTTAGATTATTTAAAAGAGTTAGGAATCAATACAATTTGGATTACTCCAATTGTAGATAATATTGATGATGCACTGACCACAGAAGTTCCAGGAATTACTTCTCATGGATATCATGGATACTGGGCAAAGGATTTTACAACATTAGATCCAACCCTTGGAACAGAAGCAGAATTCCAGACTTTAATTAGTGAGGCACACAGCCGTGGCATTAAAATTATGGTAGACGTAGTGCTGAATCATGCAGGTTATAATACAGAATCTGTTTTCGGAGATATGATCCGAAGCAGTGCAGAAACGGTATCCGGTGATGATCAGTTAGCACCACTTTCCGGACTTCCGGACTTTGCAACGGAAAAAGCAGAAGTAAGAAATCAGTTAGTTGCATGGCAGACAGCATGGATGACAAATTATGATATTGATTACTTCCGTGTAGATACAGTAAAACATGTGGATGATACTACATGGAAAGCATTTAAGAACTCTTTGACAGAGGCAAATCCAGCATTTAAGATGATTGGAGAATATTCCGGTGCAGGATATACTTTTGATGGTGGTCAGTTAAGAACAGGTCAGATGGATTCGCTTCTTGACTTTGATTTTAATGATTTCGGACAGCAGTTTGTAACGGGAAGCATCAGCTCTATTGAAAAGAAGTTAGAGGAAAGAAATAAGACAATTGATAATACAGCAACTTTAGGAAACTTCTTAAGCAGTCATGATGAAGATGGATTGGTATATAAGCTGATTAATGAAAACGGAATGACAGAGAAAGAAGCACTGAACAAGATGTTAGTTGCTGCATCTTTACAGATTACTGCAAAAGGTCAGCCAGTTGTTTATTATGGAGAAGAAATCGGATTGTATGGAGCAAATAACTATCCATACCAGACCAATCGATATGATTTTGACTGGAGTAAGGTAACGTCTGACAATAAAATCTTGAACCATTATAAGGGACTTTTAGCTGCAAGAAATGTATACAGTGAAGTATTTGCAAAGGGTGAAAGAGTAGGTCTTGGCACAAGTGATGCAGATGGATATGTAGTGTTTGACCGTGTTTATGAGGGACGTCATGTTGTAACTGCATTAAATACTACAGATAAGGCAAAAACAATTACCTTTGATTTGAAGAAGGTAGCAGTAGATGATGTATATACGAATTTGATTACATCTGGATATGGAAACAGCAGTAAAATTGATGGAACAAAGGTGACACTGACTATTCCGGCAGCATCTGAAGGTGGCACATATATGTTTACCTATGCAGATAACAAGCAGCAACAACAGCAACAAGAAGCAAAACTGGAAAATACCGTAATTAAAACGGGAGATGTTACGCAGGTAGCAGGATTAGTATTGATGGTGTTATCAGCAGCAGTTGTAATGGCTGAGATAGCGCGTAAAAAGAAATATTGTTAATAAAGTTTTAAGTAGTACAAGGAGAAAACAGCATGAATTTTGCAGAGATTTACCATAAGACAGAGCCGCCGTATTGTTATCCACGAAATGAAAAGGAAATGATTGTGAATATCAAGACCGGATATGACGTGGAGCGAGTATGGATTTGCTATGGAGACCCATACAGCAGTGGAATTGCGGGAGGTGTAGAAGGATGGAGTGGAACAGAAGAAGAAATTATTTACAAAAAGAATCTGAAGTATCAACGATTCTGGACAACCACAGTAATTCCGAAATATAAGAGACTGAAATATTATTTTATATTGGAGAGCAATGGAGAACGGTACTATTATTATGAAGATGGTATTATTAATGGGGATCAGCAAAAACTATCCGCAAAAATGTTTCAGTATTTTATATTTCCATGGATGAATCCTTCCGATATTGCAAAAACACCGGATTGGGTTAACCATATGGTTTGGTATCAGATTTTTCCGGACCGGTTCTGCAATGGAAATCCTGCACGAAATTCTGCACAGGTGAAGCCATGGAAGAAGGGAAGGGTAAAAAATGAGGATTTCTATGGCGGAGACCTGGAAGGAATTATTAAAAAGCTGGACTATTTGAAAGAACTGGGTGTAACGGGGATTTATCTTACACCGATATTTGAATCTCCGTCTACACATAAGTATGATACAAAAGATTATATGGAAATAGACCCGCAGTTTGGTGACAAGGAAGTCTTCGGACGTTTGGTAGAGGAAATGCATAAGCGTGATATGAAGATTATGCTGGATGGTGTATTTAATCACTGTGGAACCAGTTTTCCATTTTGGAAAGATGTGGTAGAAAAGGGACCGGATTCACCATATTTTGATTGGTTTATGGTACATAAATGGCCTTTTGATACTACTGTATGGGATACCAGAGATGGCAAGTATGATTCTTTTGCGTTTGCAGCAGGAATGCCAAAACTAAATACAAACAATCCGGACGTGGTAGCATATTTTCAGAAGGTATGTAGTTATTGGGTAGAAAACTTTGATATTGATGGGATTCGATTTGATGTGGGAAATGAAGTATCTCATCAGTTTTTAAAGACCATAAGAAAGACGGTTAAGAGTATAAAGCCCGATATTTATCTGTTGGGAGAAATTTGGAATGATGCATCCTTGTGGTTAGTGGGAGATGAATATGACTCTGTTATGAATTATCCATTAACCAGTAGCATTAACGACTTTTGGATTGATAAGAGTTTAACAAAGGTAGATTTTGAGCATACAATTAATCGGTGCTACACCATGTATATGCAGCAAAACAACAATGTATTGTTTAACTTGTTAGATTCCCATGATACAGATCGCCTTTTCTCCAGAACAGGAGATGAAGATGCATTTTATCAGGAATTGTGTGTGCTCTTTACTATGCCGGGAAGTCCTTGCATTTTCTATGGGACAGAAATTGCCATGGAAGGAGGACATGATCCGGATTGTCGTCGGTGCATGCCTTGGGATGAAATAGAAGCGGGAAAATATGAAGAAAGAATTGCTCAGATGAAGCAGCTTATTACACTTCGAAAAGGGCAGGATACCTTTCGTAGTCTTCACTTCCATTTTCCAAATGAAATCAATAATCCAAGGGTAATCGAATACATTAAGTTAGAGTGGGAACAGAAGTTATTTGTTTATATGAATTGTTCAAAACAGGCAGAAGAAATTCCGCAAAAAGAAGTATTATTTGCTAGGAAGTATGAGAATGGAAAGTTATTACCTGGAGGAGTTTTGATTCAGAAATAGGTAGAAAAGAACATGTATGCCAAAAGCATATGTGTTCTTTTTTCTCCCAAATAACGAGAAAAATCGAGTGCTTATATAGCATGTTTGACATAGTTTTATAAAAATTATAAAAAAACGCAGAAATCTGATATATTTCAAAAAATGCTTATATTTACCTTGAATTTAATCAAAAGTATAATGAAATCATCAGATAAAAGTCTGAAAGTAAAGAATTTATATTTTTAGGAGGAAGCAAAATGAAAAAGAAACTCGTATCATTATTATTAGTTTCTGCTATGGCATTCGGAACATTAGCTGGATGTGGTAACAGCAATGACAGCAAAAAAGCTGACACAAAAGATGCAGGGGAAAGCAAAGATGGAGAAACAAAAGATGTTTCTTTAACAGTATGGAGCCCACAGGAAGATCAGGATACTGGCTGGTTAAAACAGCAGTGTGAAGCTTTCAATGAAGCTCATCCGGAATGGAACGTTACATTTACTTATGGTGTTTGCCCAGAAGGTGAAGCAAAAGATACAGTAAAGAACGACGTTGAAGGAAGCGCAGATGTTTACATGCTTGCTAACGACAATATTCCAGATTTGGTATCTTGCAACGGATTAGCAGAAATCGGTGGAAATTACTTAGATGATATTAAAGCAAATAACTCTGAGACTATCGTATCTTCTGTTACATATAATGATGCAGTAGTAGCATTCCCATTTACAGCTAATACATGGTTTATGTACTATGACAAGAGTGTGTTCTCTGAAGATGATATTAAGAGTTTGGATACAATGTTAGAAAAAGGAAAAGTTTCTTTCCCAATTACCAACTCTTGGTATATCCAAGCTTTCTATGCAGCAAACGGATGTACTTTATTCGGTGATGGAACAAAAGAAGATGACGGAATTGACTTTGGTGGAGATAAGGGTGTAGCAGTTACAAACTACTTAGTAGATTTAGTTGCAAATCCTAACTTTGTTAACGATGCAGACGGAGCTGGAATCGCTGGTCTTCGTGATAAGAGTGTAAACGCTATCTTCTCTGGAACATGGGATGCAGATGCTGTAGAAGAAGCACTTGGTGAAAACATGGGTGTTGCAGCACTTCCTACTGTTAAAATTGATGGACAGGATCAGCAGATGAAATCTTTCATGGGATCTAAAGCAGTTGGTGTAAATCCACATGCAAAGGATATGGAAGTGGCTATGTCTCTTGCAGCATACCTTACAGGTGAAGAATCTCAGTTAGCTCATTATGAAATGAGAAACATTCTTCCATCTAACACAAACATTGATGTTTCTGACAATGCTATCGCTGAAGCAGTTGCAGATGTTATGAAGAACACATCTATCGTACAGCCATTAGTATCTAAGATGGGTAACTACTGGAGCCCAGCAGAAAACATGGGTAAAGCAATCTTCGCTGGTGAAGTTACACATGACAATGCAGCAGATAAAACAGAAGAAATGAATACAGCAATGAACACTGATGCAGCAGCAGAATAAATAATAAGATAGTTATTGAGCGGTTCGGAGTTAATAAGAACCGAAGACTCCAGGATGCCGTAAGAACCGGCACCCTGGATGTCTTTGTTAAATGATAGGAGGCCCAAAAGTGAAAAAGGCTGAGGCAAAGAAAAAAAGAGTAAAAGAGTTTCAAGATCCTTATACAGTTACCGGAGCGTTGGTAAAAGGAAATATAATTACAAAATTGTCCCTGTTGATTATGGGTCTTGGAAATATTGCACATAAGCAAGTTATAAAGGGACTGATATATTTAGCAGTTGAAATCAGTTGGTTAGTTTATATGATTCAATATGGTTTCTACAGCATGTCCATGTTGCCATCTCTGGGGTGGAGAGAGCAGCAGAAAGTTTGGAATGACGCAAAAAGTATTTTTGAATATACAGCAGGAGATCAGTCAAGTCTGATTTTGCTATATGGTGTTGCAACTATATTTGTTACCTTCTTATTCATTATTGTATGGAGAGATTCTGTAAAGAGTGGATATAAGGTAGAATTACTTGCTAAAGAAGGCAAGCATATTAATACATTTAAAGAAGACTTCAAGAGTTTGTTTGATAAAAATTTACATAAATTATTATTAGCAGGACCAATCATGGGGGTATTGGTATTCACAGTATTACCATTGTTATATAATATCACCATGGCTTTCACAAATTACAGTAAGATTGGTGATAAGCTGGTACTGTTTGACTGGGTAGGACTTGCAAACTTTAAGAAAATTTTAAATATTAAAGATGGTATTGGAGGACAGTTCTATTCTGTATTAGGGTGGACATTAATCTGGGCGGTATTTGCAACTGTATTGAATTATATCTTTGGTATGATTTTAGCAATCGTAATTAACCGTAAAGACACAAAGGCAAAGGGATTTTGGAGATTTTGTTTCGTTATTTCTATTGCTGTACCACAGTTCGTGTCTCTGCTGATTATGAGAACAATGTTGCAGCCGACAGGTATCGTAAATACATTGTTATTGAAATATGGTTTGATAGACAAGGCACTACCATTTTTTACAAGTGCCACATGGGCAAGAGTTACTGTTATTGTAATTAACTTATGGGTGGGTATTCCATATACCTTACTTCAGGTAACAGGTATCTTGCAGAATATTCCGGCAGAGCTTTACGAAGCAGCTAAAATTGACGGAGCAAATGCAGTGCAGACATTCTTTAAGATTACATTACCATATATGTTGTTCGTTATGACCCCATATCTGATTACACAGTTTACAGGAAATATTAATAACTTTAACGTTATCTTCCTGTTGTCAGGTGGTAATCCAACCGGTGTTGGCGATACAGCAGGTAAGACAGACCTTTTGGTTACCTGGTTGTATAAGTTAACCGTTGATAAGAGTTATTATAATTTAGGTGCAGTTATTGGTATTATGACCTTTATTGTATTGGCAATTGTTGCTTTGGTAACATATCGAAATACCACATCCTATAAAGATGAGGAGGGATTCATGTAATGAACAGTGCAAGAAAAAAAGTTACAAATGTTATTGTGCATATATTGTTAGCAATATTGGCATTTATTTGGGTGTTACCAGTATTTTGGGTAATTTTGACAAGTTTCCGTGGAGAAAAGGGATCATATGTATCAACCTTTTTTCCAAAGACTTATACATTGAACAATTATGTTAAGTTATTTACGGATACAAGTATTTTGGACTTCCCTAAGATGTTCATGAATACATTTATTATCGCAATTTTTACATGTATTATTTCAACAGTATTCGTACTGTCAGTATCTTATTGTATGTCCAGAATGCGCTTTAAGATGAGAAAACCATACATGAACATTGCCATGATTTTAGGATTATTCCCTTCTTTCATGTCTATGATTGCAGTATACTATATTTTGAAGGCATTAAATCTTGTAAACGGATCTATGATTCGTCTGGCATTGATTATTGTATTCTCTGCCGGTAGTGGTGTTGGATTCTATGTAGCAAAGGGATTCTTTGATACCATTCCAAAGGCTTTGGATGAAGCTGCAATTATTGATGGAGCTACTAAGTGGCAGACATTTACAAAAATTACAATTCCACTGAGTAAACCGATTATTGTGTATACCGTTTTGACATCCTTTATGGCACCATGGCTTGACTTTATTTTTGCAAAAGTTATCTGTCGTGCAGATGCAACTCAGTACACAGTCTCTATTGGATTGTGGAAGATGTTGGAAAAAGAGTATATTGATTCTTGGTATACCTGTTTCGCAGCAGGTGCCGTAGTAGTATCTGTTCCAATTGCTATCTTATTCCTGATTACGCAGAAATTCTATGTAGAAGGTATGAGCGGAGCAGTAAAAGGTTAATAAATTTATCCGCAGAGACGGAGAGAATATCAAGGGAGAGGCGGAAAAGTCTCTCCCATTTTGTTTAAGACAGGAGAAGTATATGAAAAGAAAAGTACAGGCATTGATTTTGACCATTTGTCTGGTAGCGGGGAGTTTCCTTACTGCTTGTTCAAAGGAAAAAAATGTAGAAGCATTAAATATTGTAGATGATAATTATCGCAATTATTACGAAATATTTGTAGGTTCCTTTTATGACAGTGACGGTAATGGAACAGGCGACCTGCAAGGAGTCATTCAAAAGTTAGATTATATTAATGATGGGGATGACAAAACAGATACAGATTTAGGCTTTAATGGAATATGGCTTATGCCGATTATGCCTTCCGATTCCTATCATAAGTATGATGTAAAAGATTATTATGATATTGATAAAAGTTATGGAACTATGGAAGATATGGAACAGTTGATTGAGGAATGTCATAAAAGAGGAATAAAATTAATTATTGATATGGTATTTAATCATACATCTGCATCACATCCGTGGTTTACAGAGGCATGTGATTACTTGAAAAGTCTGCCGGAAGGAGCAGAACCGGATACATCACAATGTAAGTATGTAAATTATTATAATTTTGCAAAAGATAAAGGCGGAGTAAATACCTGGCATCAGGTTGGAAATAGTGAATGGTATTATGAGTGTGTATTCTGGGATCAGATGCCGGATTTGAACCTTGGAAATGAAGATGTAAGAAATGAAATTGAAAATATAGCAACATTTTGGCTGGATAAGGGAGTGGATGGATTCCGCTTGGATGCAGCAAAGGAATATTATTCCGGTGAAGTAGACAGAAATGTAGAAGTACTGTCCTGGTTTACAAATTATGTGAAAAGTGTGGATAAAGATGCCTATGTGGTAGCGGAAGTGTGGGAAAAGTCAGACACCATTGCCAAATATTATGCCAGTGGAATTACAAGTTTGTTTGATTTTCCAATGTCTCAGAGTGATGGAAGAATCGCAAAAACTGTGCGTGGAGTTGCAGACGATAAGAGCTTTACAGAAGCATTAGAAGCGTTTGACAGTAAATATCGTGCACAAAATCCAGCATATATAGATGCACCGTTTTTAAGTAATCACGATACTGCCAGAGTGGGAGCACAGTATGCATACAATGAAAATCAAATGAAATATGCAGCAGGATTATTAATGACAGAAAGTGGTAGCCCGTTTGTATATTATGGAGAAGAAATCGGAATGGCAAGCAGTGGTAAAAAGGATGAAAATAAGAGACTTGCTATGTACTGGTCTGATGATGATAAGACAGGTATTGCCAATGATCCGGTGGGGGCAGATGAAGTAAAACAGAAATTTGAACCGGTGGATAAGCAAATAGAAGATGAAAATTCTATTTATAATTATTATAAAAAGGCAATTCGGATTCGAAATACTTATCCGGAAATTGCAAGAGGAACCATACAGGCAGTAAAAGATATCAAACAGAAGAATGTATCAGCCATGACTAAAACCTGGAAAGATGATACGATTGGAATTATTTGTAATTCTTCGGAAAAAGAGGTCAAAATATCTTTAAAGGATATAGGGATGGAGAAAATGTCTGTTTGTAACTACCTTACTGTGGATGGAAGTGAAATTACATCCACAAAAGAAGAAATAAAAATGCCCGCATATTCTATTGTCTTTTTGAAATAAAGCAATTATAATGATATTATCTGTTCTTGTGGCGGCGCTTTGTAGCACCGCCAATAAGTCGTGTATAAATGACGGAAAGGTGATATCATTATGTATCATATCTTAATTGTTGATGATGAAAAAATTGAAAGAAGAGGAATTCAGTTCCTTTTAAAACAAATTGATGTAGAGTGGGATATAGAAGAAGCAGCAAATGGCCGGGATGCATTGGAACGATTAAAACAAAAGCGATTTGATATTATGCTGACAGACGTAAAAATGCCGTTTATGGATGGACTTCAGCTAATTGAAGAGGCGGTAAAAGTAGATTCGGAAATGAAAACGGTAATTTTCAGTGGATATGGTGAATTTGAATATGCCAGAAAAGCATTATCTTTTCGAGTGGTAGATTATATGCTAAAACCGGTAGAGCCGGAAGCATTTGAAAAATTAATTAAGAAAATTATTTCTCAAATGGAAAGTCGCCAGAGAACGAAAGAAATTACAGAAAAGGGATTAAGCTATGTAAAGGAACATGCATTATATGGACTTTTAAATGGAAAATCCATTGAAGATGTAAAGAAAGAATCTGGTGAGTTAGTAGACATTCAGGAATTTGAAGAAATTAAGTGTTTGTTATTGTTAGAGTTTATGGGAGACTTTTTCAATAAAGCAGGAGTAGAGTTTAAAGATGAGATTTTACAGGTTGCCGGTGAGGATAGTTTGTATTTGAACTTAAATCCTCAGCAGTCTGTATTATTGTTGAAATATGACGATGTCAGTGACGTGAAAAATATGGCACAGTCAGTAATTAATTATATCAAAGAAACCTATCAGGAAGATTGTTTTATTGCAATTGTAAATGATATTGCAGAATCTGTGGATTTGGAAAAAGCATATAATGAAGCAGAACTGTTGATGGAAGGTCGTTTTTATCAACCAGAGCGTAAAATCTATGTTTCAGAGAGTACTGATATGACAGGAGAAGAGTCTGAACACACCAATGATGATACGTTGATGAAGCAGATGAAACAAGACATCCGTATGAAGGATATTGCCGGATTGCGGGAGCACTTTGGAAGATTATGTGACAAGTATCGCAATAAGACGGATTTTTCTCAGATATATATTAAGTTTGTGTTTTCTAATCTGTTAAAAGATATTTACAGTAGTATGCCAAAGATAGATGAGACACAGTTAAATGAAGAAATTACACAGTTATATAGTGTAACAGATTTCAAAACAATTATGGATACCGTAAATAATAATATTGACCGTTTGGAGAAGAGTTTTGGAAGCAGTCCATCTGTATTGCATCGAGAAATTGAAACGGTAAAACAGTACATTTATGAGCATTATAGTGAAGAACTCAGTGTAGATGCATTGGCACAAAGTGTATATATGGCACCAAGTTATTTAAGCCATGTGTTTAAAAAAGAAACAGGACAAAATATCAGTAAGTTTATTAAAACTTATCGTATGGAAAAGGCAAGAGAGATGTTAGAGAATACACACAACAAGATTGTGAATATTAGTTATGCTGTAGGGTATCCCAATGTATCTTATTTTTGTCAGAGTTTCCGTGAGTATTTTGGAATCAGTCCTCAAAAGTATAGGAGCCAGGGGGAAATAAATGAAGAAGATATATCGTTGGATCAAGGATCTGAAATTACGAAATAAGCTATATCTTATCTATTTAGCAGCAGGGTTGTTGCCAATGTTGATTGTAGGTATATACTGCTATCATTTTGTGAATCAGCTATTAGTAGAACGAGAAGTAAAAAATCTGCAAAATAGTTTGAATCAGGCAATGGGAGTAGTAAATAATCAATTGACAATTTACGAGAACATGTCGGATTATCTGGCATTTAATCAGGCGATTTTGCAAACGGTGTCATATCCCTATGAAGATAATTATTATGAGATGTATAATCAGTTTTCTACAGTATTTGACCCCATGGTAACATCTTTAAAATATTTACATAATGACATTAAGCAGGTTACTATTTATGCAAGAAATGATATTGAAAGACATGATACTACACTTGCGCCCATTACGGATATAGAAAAAGAGCCTTGGTTTGCACAGCTTGCTGCCAACAATAATAAAATACTGTGGGTAATGGATAAGGCACAAAAGAAGGTATTTTGTGTAAGAAATATGCCACAGTTGCAGGGAGAATCCGGAGTTATTTATATTGAAGTAGATTATGATAAGTTGTTTGAGCCGTTTACCCAGATGTTGGATGAGAACTATGGCATATATGTGCAAAAAAATGACAAAATGATTTTTGATTATAATGTATTTGAGAAACCATATAATCAAATGGATTTTAGCGAGAAAAATATTACTTCATTAAAAACGGCTAATGACTCAGAATTTATTTTTGTAGATTGTGATTCCAAAGAGGAAATCGGACTTCATGCAGGATTATATCGTCCAACTTCTCAGATTGAGACGACCATTCGTCCAATGATGAAGACAATGGTATTGATTTATGTAATCAGTATTATTGCAGCAATTATGCTATTGACACAGCTTACCAGAATCATTGTAAAAAATATCGAAAAGTTAACTCAGAATATGAAGGATGTAAAAAGAGGAAACCTGGAGGTAACGGTAGTAAGTGATTCACAGGATGAAATCGGAGAATTAATACAAGGTTTTGGAGATATGGTAGAGCGGATAAAGACCTTGATAGAAGAAGTGTACGAGGGAAAAATTTCGTTGAAAGAATATGAAATGAAGGCACTTCAGGCTCAGATTAATCCCCACTTTTTATATAATAGTTTGTCTTTAATTAACTGGAAGGCAATTGAAGCGAATGAAAAGGATATTAGTAAAATTACATTAGCCTTGTCAAAATTTTATCGAACTGCGTTGAATAAAGGAAATAATGTGTTGCCATTAGAGGATGAAATTAGTAATGTAAAGTCTTATCTGGATATTCAGTTGATGATGCATGATTATGAGTTTGATGTGGAGATGGATATTGATGAGCGGATGTATTACTATGATACTCCAAACCTGATTTTACAGCCATTAATTGAAAATGCAATTGACCATGGTGTGGACTTAAAAACAGAAGGCAGAGGGAAAATTATCATTCGTGGCTGGAGTGAAGGGGAAACCATGTACCTTTCAGTAGAAGATAATGGAGTGGGCATGGAAGAAGAGGTAGCACAGACAATTATAACGCAAAAATCAAAAGGATACGGTGTCCGAAATGTAAATGAAAGAATAAAGTTAATTTACGGACAAGAGTATGGTCTTGCGATAAAAAGTAAAGTGGGAGAGGGAACTACAATTACGGTAAAGCTTCCAATTGTAATTAGAAAAGGAGGACTGAATCCGTGAAAAAGAGAGTGATTAGTGTACTTTTAATAGCTGCATTGATGACAGGATGTACTTTTTCTGCAAAAGAAGAAAAGCAGGGAAAAGAAGAACAAAATCTGGCAGAAGAATATGAAGTGGCCAGTACCACTCCCTTTGGAAAATATCCTGAGGAAGTGACCTATACCCTTGGAAAGATGACGAGTACTAATAATTCCAATCTTCCGGAGGGAGATACCTATGAGAATAACGTTTACACCAGATATTTGAAGGATATGCTTAACATACAAAATGTGGATGCATTTGAAGAAACCAGTGTTTCTTATTATGATATTGTAAATATGGCGATTGCAGAAAATAATCTTCCAGATGTGATGTTAGTGCAGGGATTAGATAACTTACAGACATTGGTGGAAAATGACATGATAGAAGATTTGACAGATGCCTATCAAAATTGTGCCAGTGAACGTATCAAGGATATTTATGCCAGCTATGATGAGAGCGTTTTGGGGAATGTGACGTTTGATGGAAAGCTCATGGCATTGCCGGAAACCAATATTTCTGATGGTCCACAGTTATTGTGGATGCGAAAGGACTGGATAGATAAACTGGGATTAGCAGAACCAAAAACATTAGAGGATGCAGAAAATATTATTGAACAATTTGTAACACAAGATCCTGGTGGAAATGGAGCAGGAAATACCATTGGACTGGCATGTGAGAATGAGATTTGCGGCGAGATGGGATATAACTATGAATACCATTTAGATATTTTATTTGCTAAGTATGATTCATATCCGCAACAGTGGATGAAGGATGCAGATGGAAGGCTTTATTATGGTGGTGTGCAGTCGCAGACAAAAGAGGCACTTGCCAAAGCAAGAGAGTGGTATGAACGTGGTATTTTAGATAAGCAGTTTTTAATGCGTACCAATGATAATATTGCTGATACAATTATTGAAGGGAAATGTGGAGCGTTTTTCGGACCATGGTGGGCACCAAATAATCCATTGATGGAAGCAATGCAGGAAAACCCGGATGCAGAGTGGAAACCATATCTATTGTCTAATACGGAGGATGGAAAGACAAGATATGCACAGCAAAACGCAAGTACTCAGTATGTAGTGGTGCGAAAGGGATATGAACATCCGGAAGTAATTATGAAAACAATTAGTGTGCTGTTTGATTATGTTCGTTATACGGATATTAATAACGAAGATTTTATCCATTATTATCAATGGAATGTGGATCCCACAGCACGACCTGTTTATATCAATGTAGATTACAGTGATGCATTGAATCGTTGTTACAATGAGCTGACTTCTGCATTATCAGGAGAGAGGGATGTAGACAGTATGGAGTTGTTAGAACAGTCCTATTACCAACACTGTTTAAAATATATAGACAATCCGGAAACGGCTACGCCGGATCAGTGGGCCGCATATACCTCACGAATTACAGCGTGTGAAGTATTAGCGGGAGCCCAGACAGAAGAAGTAAAGACCTATTTTTTTGCAGAAACAGATACCATGCGTTCTATGTGGTGGAAATTAAAGGAAATGCAAAAACAGACCTATTTAGAAATTATTACAGGTGAAAAACCAATTGATTATTTTGATACTTTTGTGGAGCAATGGTATCAGACTGGTGGAGAAAAGATATTACAAGAAGTAAATGCCGGAATGTAATAACGATAAGTAAGGATAGAAAAGGAGAGAATAGTATGGAAAAGAGAGAAATGAAAAAACTTGGTGTAACTGCAAGTTTGCTGGGATTTGGATGTATGCGTTTTCCTACAACCCCAGAAGGTAAAATTGATGAGCCAAGAGCAGAAAAAATGTTGGATATGGCATATCAGGCAGGGGTAAATTACTTTGATACTGCATATCCATATCATGAAAAGGCAAGCGAACCATTTGTAGGACGAGTATTAAATAAGTATGACAGAGATACTTATTACCTGGCAACCAAATTGCCAACCTGGCTACTGGAAAAGGAAGAAGATACAGAAAGAATCTTTCAGGAACAGTTAGAGCGACTACAAAAAGATTATGTAGATTTTTATCTGATTCATGCCTTGGACAAAGAACGTTGGGAAAAAGTAAAGGAACTAAAGGTAGTAGAACATTGTGAAAAGTTACAGAAGGAAGGGAAAATTAAACACTTGGGATTTTCTTTTCATGATGACTATGAAGTGTTTGAGGAAATTTTAACAAGCAGAGACTGGGATTTTTGTCAAATACAGTATAATTACATGGATACAGAAGAACAGGCAGGAGACAAGGGTTATGCATTGACGGAAAAGTTAGGAGTACCGCTTGTAATTATGGAGCCGGTTCGTGGCGGAAGTCTGGCAGGTTTTTCCGAAGACATCGAAGAGATGTTTCATAAACTAGATGCGGATAAGTCGGTTGCTTCTTATGCATTGCGCTGGGTAGCAAGTCACCCAAATGTAAAAGTAGTGTTGAGTGGAATGTCTACAGAAGAACAGGCACAGGATAACCTGAATACCTTCACACATTTTAAGCCGTTAAATGAAAAAGAGGAAAGTACCATTAATGAAGTGGTGAAAACACTACGCAGCAGGGTGAAAAATGGTTGTACCGGATGCGCTTACTGTATGCCATGTCCGGCAGGTGTGAATATTCCGAAAAACTTCCGACTCTGGAATCAGTATCATATTTACCAAAGATATGGAGTTATAAAGTATTCTTGGGAAGAGATGGAGGAAAAAGAAAGACCAGTCAACTGTATAAAGTGTGGAAAGTGTGAAACTGTCTGTCCACAGCACCTTTCCATTCGTGAAAATTTGGAACAGGTGCAAAAAGACTTAGAAGAAGCAAAAAGAAAATAAGAAAAGCAGGAGCAAAAGCAATGAAACAGGCGATAGAATTAAGGGAATTATTGAAAAAAATTGACCGTAAAGGATATCCTGCCTATAAAGAAACCCGGGGACAATACCAGTTCCCGGGTTATGTGTTAAGTATAGACCATGTACAAGGGGACCCATTTGCGGCACCTTCTAAAGTGAGCGTACAGGTGAAAGGAGCACAGGCAGGTTTTGCAAAGGAATTATATGATAAGGAGCATAAAAGAATTGCATTGCAGGATTACTTATTGCGGCAGTTTGGGAAGGAAGTAGCGGGCTTTGCATTTCAGGCGAAGGGTTCGGGAAAGAGTGGCTTAATGTCGGTAAGTCGTCCGGGACAGGAAATTTTAGAACGCAGTGCATGCAGTATACAAGAAGAAAATGGTGACATTTTGCTGCGACTGGAAATTGGGTTTCCTGCAAACGGAAGAACCATTAATGCAAGAGAACTGGAGAAAATAATATTTGATTTTTTACCGGAGTGCGTAAGAAAGTCCCTATATTATAAGTCATTGAACAAAAAACAAGTGCAGCAGGTTATGGAATTGTCACAAGACCAGCAGTATATTCGAGAAGAATTAAAAAAACGCAATCTGTGTGCCTTTGTGGCAGATGGTAGTGTTTTACCAAGAGAGTCAGGTATTTGTCAAAAGCCTATGAAAGGTGCGATAAAATTCCGGTCACCAGAGTCATTAAGAGTAAGCTTAGAATTGCCTTATTATGGAACATTAACAGGAATGGGAATACCAAATGGGATCACATTAATTGTGGGTGGCGGTTATCACGGAAAATCTACCTTGTTAAAAGCTTTGGAAATGGGTGTTTATAATCACATTGCCGGAGATGGTCGTGAGTATGTCATAACGGATAGTTCTGCAATGAAAATTCGGGCAGAGGATGGCAGAAGTATAAAAAATACAGATGTGTCTATGTTTATTAACCATTTGCCAAACGGGAAGAATACAAAACATTTTTCCACGGAAGATGCCAGCGGAAGCACCTCCCAGGCAGCAAATGTAATAGAGGCAATGGAGGCAGAAACAAAAGTATTTTTAATTGATGAAGATACCAGTGCAACTAACTTTATGATACGAGATGAGCTGATGCAGCGTGTGGTAAGCAGGGATGCAGAGCCGATTACACCGTTTATAGACCGAATTGAGGAGTTGTATAAACACTATGGTATTTCTACTATATTGGTAGCAGGAAGTTCCGGCTCTTATTTTCATAAAGCGGATGTAATTTTGCAGATGGAGCAATATATTCCACGGGATATTACCGACTTTGCCAAACAAGAGGCGGAGAGTTTTCCGATTCCGGTGGAAAAAGTACCGAAAAGTGAACGACCATCCTTTGAACGAAAATTGGAATTCTATGTAAAAGGAAAACGTGGTGATGACCGGATAAAGGTGAAAGTGCAAGGAAAGGATGGATTTTCCCTAAACCATGAAACTGTGGATTTACGTTATTTAGAGCAGATTGCAGATGTGGAGCAGGTAACGGCGTTGGGGTATATTTTAAAATATGTAGCATCAAATATGGGAAGAGGAGAAAAAACACTTCAGGAAATCCTAGGGAAGTTAGAACAGATATTGGCGCAACGAGGATTGGCCGGAATTTGTGATGGAAATTATTTACCGGCAGGACTTGCAATGCCTAGAAAACAGGAAGTGTTTGCATGTTTGAATCGGTGGAGAGGGTAAGGAAAAATACCTTATAAAAAACATTTGATGCAAGAGAGAAAATTATAAAAAGGTCATTTTTGTAAGTTGACAATATGGCATATATACCATATAATATAATTAAAGT
>ERZ1034984.1646-NODE-1646-length-20225-cov-9.068121_pt1 | contig 20225 bp, 20 predicted proteins | sample MGYA00520589_ERZ1034984 | MGnify/ENA primary metagenome ERZ1034984 (study PRJEB33766, sample SAMN09781790) | gut metagenome | biome: gut microbiome | host: Homo sapiens | place: Madagascar | study: EMG produced TPA metagenomics assembly of the PRJNA485056 data... | reverse complement strand
ATAGGAAATACCGCGTTGCATTAAAATGTGATTTTTTTCTATGATATAAATGTTTTATTCAAAATACTACTTGCTTACATTCACCAAAGCGAAACAGATTATCGAAATTCTTCTTCCAGTTAATTCCCTTTCTTTTTCTAATAGCTTCCTGTACTCTTTTTGCCACTTGTTTTTCTTCCTCTTCTGTCAGAGGTTCTTTCTCATACTCGCAAATATCTGTATCAATTTTATTTAATAATTCATACATATTGTGATATGGGTACTTTTCATATTCGCGGCTTCCCTTATACAATGTCTCTCCCACATAAAAACGGTAAAACAGCTCCTGGTACTCCTCTTCCAAACTATTAATCAGTACCTCCCGTTCTTCCACTATCTCTTTTTCAATGAGCCACGCTATGGTAGCTTCTTTTTGATGCTCTCGCAAAAACTCCAAACAACAGTAACGTGCAACCGCACCTATCCAGTTTTCCAACTCATTACTTTTCTCATAGGCATCTATATGATTCCAGATAGTTACTAATGTTTCTGCAAGGCACTCCTCCTGCAAATGTGGAAGTGTAAAAAGATGTTTTTTTATAATAGAATTAAGATAAAGACTATATTCATTTATCAAAAATCCCATGGCTTTTTCATTATGAGCCTGTAACTGCATTGCCAAATTTTCATTGGTTATCTTCATATAACACCCCTGCTTTCCTAACGTTCAAATACCTTCGCCCTTGTTCTGATATTATTATCGCAGGAAAACCTTAGTTTTTCTTCTAAAATTTCTTAAGTTTTTCTTATTTCTCTCTGATATGCTTTAACAGGTGTTGGTCCTTCCAGCACCTGTCTTCCGATATATAGCAAATTGTCCTCTCGCACCTCCATGCTCCACTTTACCAAAGATAAGGCTCCACTCTCTAGTTCTATTGCCGTAATACACCTTGGATGAACACAACTGCCATCATTAAAATAATAACCTTCTCCCGGTGCTGGAAATATCGGACGATGTGTATGCCCTGCAATGAGAATCGTTTGATGTTCCTTTGCCCAATGTTCTAATTTTTTCTCCGTTTTTTCCTTCCGTCGATAGTTTTTTGCCGTACTGGTGGGATCATTACAACCTGCCAGTTCCAGTCTTCTCCATACATAGCGCACCAAAAAACGTGTCACTTTCCACAATGTATCATTCCAAAAATCTCCCTGATGCCCATGGACTAAAAAGATTTCCTGTCCATCACAACAGTTCTGCAATCGAATTGCCTCCTGTACCTTCATTTCCGGAAACAAATCACGCTTTGTCCCTTCGCTTTCACAATAATAGGCATTACAAACTTTTCCGAAAAACTGCTCCCGACACTTTTTTCTGTCATGATTTCCATATATCATATAAAAACGGTGATTCCGATAAAGTTCAGACATCAACCAATATTGGTTACTATGCACCTGAATAATTTCTTCCAACTTGCGATTTTCCCACAGTTCATCGCCGTCTCCTAATTCGATATAGGTAAACTTACGCTGATAGTAATACTGTAATGCAGCAAAAAATAAATTTTGATTGGGTTGAAAATTATCGCCCCAGTTTCCAACACCGCGATGACAATCACTCATAAAAACAAAGCGACTATCATTTTTCATTGGAATACATGGGGCTTTCTTATAGGCTTTTTCTAACTTCTTCCATGTTCTGTTCATTTTCTTTTCGACCCGATTCTTCCCTTTTTGAGAATCATTCGAACTATCATTGGATATGTCTGCATAAGATAATCTAATTTGTCTATGGTACGTTCAAATCCTTTGGTTACTCTGCAATACAATTTGCAGTACCAATAGTTCTGCCACTGTGCCAATTTTCTTCGACACCTTCTCTTGGATGGCTGTCTGGTCTTTGGTACTGCAAGACGAAATTCTACCCGATTACACCAAATATGCAAATTATCTGGTAAATATCCGGCTCGATAACATCCTTTCACAAAAGCCTCTAGCATTTCCGGCTCTGTAAAGCTGATAGATACCTCTAGCATTAACTCTCCCGGATAGGAAAATTCCCCTAATACAAAACCTGTCAACCACCAATGAAATTTTCCCCGCTGAAACAACTTCTTGCCGTTTTTCCACAAAGTCATATTCACAAGCAACTGTTCTTCATCCGAAACTGCCTGATAAAATATCCGCTCCGGCTCTTTCTCGGAAAGGTCTGCCTTATAGATTCCAACTTCTGCTCCGGTTGTAATTCCATACTGCCCTTTCCATAGCTCAATTAAATACCTGTGGTTATCATATTCAAAATAAATCGGCTCACAATCAATGACCATATTCATAGTCGGAGCCATTTCATCATATATTTTTCCATAGCCCATTTTTCTCTGCCAACTATCCTCTAACGAATAAAAAATATTTTTCGGTAGCGAATAGGCAAATCCAAATCTTTTCAGTACCTCATTGATGTCTCTTACCTTTTCCTGGTCACTTCTGGACTGTACTTTGCATTTTGCCTTTTTGTGCCGCTGATGACACAAAAAGCAGATAACAATTATCAATACCAATATCAGTGCTATGCACCCATAGACTATACATTTTATATTCATATTCCTCCATCCTTTCTGTTCTGTCACTATTAATATATTCAGAAAGGACGGCAGAGTTCGTTTCTATTCTTCTTTATGTATTTTTTCTTTTATCCAGCGAATGAACTGATTTTCCAAAAAGCTCAACAAACTAAACCCATAAACCATCAACACTCCACAGCCTGTAATTCCCGCTGTCTGGAATAACTGAGTAAAGGCAGGAACTAAAAGTACCAGATTCAGCAATCCAAACCCCAGTAAAAAAGCTCCATTCATATAATTATTGTCCCACATGGCTCTGGTTCCTAACACTGTCTGCTTTTTCTTACAGGTATATCCATGAAGCAATCTGGAAAGGCAAAGTACTCCAAAGGCATATACACTTGCACCACCAATGACAAACGCTGCCATTGTATTTACTGCAATTACAATTCCTTCTATCAATAGATTACTCATAAATTCTTTTGTCAAAATTCCTTCTTTTGCAGGTCTTGGAGTTTCTTTCATTACCTCTACAGAATGTGGCTCCATACCAAGTGCTACTGCCGGTAAAGAATCTGTCAGTAAATTGATAAACAACAGATGAACCGGTGCAAAGGGTAGAGACATTCCTGCAAGACAGGCAGTTAAAACGCTAAGAATTCCCGCCATGTTTCCTGATAATAAAAATCCTATGGATTTTTTAATATTTCCATAAATATTTCTTCCGCTTTCTACTGCTTTTACAATGGTTGCAAAGTTATCATCTGCAAGAATCATATCCGAGGCTTCCTTTGCTGCCTCTGTACCGGATTTTCCCATGGCAACTCCCACATCTGCCTGCTTCAATGCCGGTGCATCATTCACTCCGTCCCCTGTCATTGCAGTAATCATTCCAAGTTTTTGCCATGCTCTTACAATTCGTATCTTATGCTCCGGGGAAACTCTTGCATATACTCTGGTATCTTTTACCTTCTCTTGCAACTCATCATCGCTGATTTGCTCTAATTCTGTTCCGGTCATTACACCCTGTGGTTCACCCTCACGCAAAATTCCGATTTCTCTTGCTATGGCTGATGCTGTCTGTGGATGGTCTCCGGTAATCATAACTGTTTTAATTCCTGCCTGTGTACAAAGTGCTACTGCCTCTTTTGCTTCTTCTCTTGGCGGATCTGCCATTGCCATGATTCCTAAGAAACATAAATCTTCTTCCTGCATCCTTCCATCTTGGGCATTTCTGGCTGCAAATGCAAGTACACGAAGACCTTTCTGGGAAAATTCCTGATTGGCTTTTTGAATCTTTTCCATATCCTGATTCGTAATTTTCCTTACTTCACCCTTTTCTAACACCTTCGTTAAACGCCCTAACAACACATCTACTGCACCCTTTGTAATGGTAAAATCCTCTGCACCTTTTTGATTACACAATACAGTCATAAGTTTTCGCTCTGAATCAAACGGAATGGATGCTTTTCTTAGGAACTGCTTTCTTACCTTTTCTACACTTCCTGCCTCTTTTTTCTCTGCAAAATTTAAAAGTGCTGTTTCCGTTGGATCTCCGATTTGCTTTTCTCCCTCTATCACTGCATCATTACAGAGAATTCCACTATAGGTCAATACCCTTTTCTCTTGCGCATCAAATGTAAATCTTCCGGTTACTGTCATTTTATTCTGTGTCAGCGTTCCTGTCTTATCTGTACAAATTACTGATACACTTCCAAGACTTTCCACCGATGCCAATTTCCGTACAATTGCATTTTCTTTTGCCATTTTTCTGGTGCAAAAAGCTAAAACAATGGTAACAATGGAACTTAATGCTTCCGGAATTGCTGCCACCGCAAGTGCTACTGCAAATAAAAATGCATCCGGCACTTTTTCTCCCTGCCATACACTGACTGCAAACACCAATGCGCAAATTGCTATAATCACCACAGAAAGCTTTTTCCCAAAATCATCCAGACTTATCTGCAACGGTGTTTTCTTCTCCTCTGCTGTCTGAATCAGATTGGCTATCTTTCCTACCTCTGTATCCATTCCGGTTCGTACTACTTCATATTCTCCTCGTCCCGTATTTACAATACAGCCGGAATATACCATGGACTTTGTTATATCTTTCACACTCTTTTCTACTCCGATACTTTCTCCGGTAAGAGCACTTTCATTGACGGTAACTGCCTCTGCTTCCATAAGAATTCCATCTGCACAAAGGGCATCTCCTGCCTCGAAACATACCACATCTCCCGGTACTAACTCTCGCCCTTGTACCACTCTTATCTCACCATCTCGTACCACCTTTACTCTTGGGCTTGCTAGCTTCTTAAGTCCCTCTAAGGACTGTTCTGCCTTCTTTTGTTGCGCTGTTCCCAATATGGCATTCATGGTAATTACCAAAAGAATCACCAATGCACTTTCCATATCACCTAACATTATGGAAATGATTGCTGCTGCAATCAAAAGTCCTACTAAAAAATCCTTAAACTGCAAAAGAAAAATTATAAATGTACTTTGCTTTTTCTTTTCTGCCAGCTCATTGAAACCATATTGCTTCTGCCTCTCCTGTACCTGTAATGTGGAAAGTCCCTTTCCTTGTTGTCTCATAATGTCCTCCTTTTTCTAACTACTGATATTGACATATGCACAAAAAAGCAGCGAAACCTTTTTGCAACATATAGTCTGTTACAAAAAAGTCTCGCTGCTTAGGTAACTTACCGGATTCTAAAATCGTATTGACGATAAAGCACAAGCCGTAGGCTCCAGCTACTCCCTTTTTCTTTTCTCATTATATCTGGTAACTTCATAAATTACAAGTTAAGATAGTGCAAATATTTATACACCAAATAGTTCATTGGCATAACGTACAGAACCCATAGCATCTTTGGAATAGAAATCCGCACCTATCATATCTGCATATGTCTGGGTTAATACCGCACCACCTACCATAACCTTACAGTCAGGTAATTCTTCCTTTAACATCTTTATGGTGGTCTCCATATTTACTACCGTAGTAGTCATCAATGCACTTAATCCTACTAATTTTACATTATGTTCTTTTGCTGTCTCCACTACTGTTTCCGGTGGAACATCTTTTCCAAGGTCTATCACATCAAATCCGTAATTTTCCAACAATACTTTTACAATATTTTTTCCAATATCATGAATATCGCCCTTTACTGTGGCAATTACGATAGTTCCCTTAGATTCGGAAGCATCACCCTTCGCCTGTAAAAATTCCTTAATAGCATCAAATCCTGCTTTTGCTGCATCTGCGCTCATCAAAAGCTGTGGCAGGAATACGGTCTTTTTCTCAAATCCCTGTCCCACCTTGTCCAACGCCGGAATCAAATCTTCGTCGATGACAGCTAATGGCTCTCTTGTTTCTAATTCCTTTTTTGCTGCCTGATAAGCACTGTCAATCAATCCTCTTACTACTGCATCATAAAGTGTAACCTCTTTTTTATCTGATGTCTTTTTCGGTGCGTCTGCCTGTTGAGAATAGATATTAATATAATCGACACACTGCACATCACTTGCATTTAATGCACAATATGCATGATATGCTGCCATCATTTTTTCGCTGTTTGGATTAATAATTCCCGCGCTTAATCCTCTTGATAATGCAATGGTATAAAATGCTGTATTTACCAGTTCACGCTGTGGAAGTCCAAAGGAAACGTTGGATACACCTAAGGTTGTATGTACCCCTAAGGTATTTCTCACATAGTCTAATGCGTCTAATGTAATTTTTGCATTTTCCTGTCCGGTACTAATGGTCATACATAAAGTATCCATTAATAAGTCTTTTTTATGGATTCCATAGCGTTCTGCTTCTGCAATGATACGCTTTGCAATTTCAATTCTGCCTTCTGCGGTTTCCGGAATTCCATTTTCATCCAATGTCAGACAAACTACCATTCCGCCATACTTGGCTACCAATGGAAATACTGCATCCATAGACTCTTTTTTTCCGTTTACAGAGTTAATCAATGGCTTTCCGTTATATAGACGCATTCCCTGTTCCATTGCCACCATATCCGAAGTATCAATCTGCAAAGGCAAGTCAGTGATGCCCTGTAGTCCTGTAAGAACTGATTTCATCATTTCTACTTCATCAATTTCCGGCAAGCCCACATTTACGTCTAAGATATGTGCTCCCATATCCTGCTGTGCTAATGCTTCTTTGTAAATATATTCTAAGTCATTTTCACGAAGTGCCTGTTTCAATCTGGACTTTCCAGTCGGATTGATACGCTCTCCGATAATCTTCGGTCTTTCATTCAACACTACTGCATGGGTATAAGAAGATACCACAGAACGTCCTTTATCAAAAAGCTCCAATGGCTTTTTTCCCTTACAACTTTCTACCAATGCCTTGATATGTGCCGGTGTTGTTCCGCAACATCCACCCATGACAGAAATTCCTTCCTCTGCAATTTCTGTCATAATGCTCGCAAATTCTTCCGGTCCTACATGGAAACAGGTTTTTCCATCTACTACTACCGGAAGTCCTGCATTTGGATTTACCACAATCGGTACGGAACATACTTCTCGCAGCTTTGGAAGAAATTCTTTCATAACATCCGGTCCAAATCCACAATTCAAACCGATTGCATCTACTCTAAGACCTTCTAGCATTGCAACTGCCGCTTCCATGTCTGCTCCTGTCAAAAGCTTTCCACTTTCATCAAATACCATCGTCACAACTATCGGCAAATTAGTGTTTTCTTTTGCTGCCAATACTGCTGCCTTAATCTCATAAGTATCATTCATGGTTTCAATTAAAACCAAATCTGCACCCGCCTGCTCTCCTGCAATACATACCGGTTTAAACGCCTCATATGCCTCTTCAAATGGCAATTCGCCCAATGGCTCTAATAATTTACCCAAAGAACCAATATCTAATGCTGTATAGGCTTTCTTTCCTGTCTCTGCGATTGCTCTTTTTACCAGTGCAATTCCTTTTTTTGTCAACTCTTCACAGGTATATCCTGTCCCTTCCATTTTGAATGGATTAATACCAAAGGTATTTGCCTTTACAATGTCACATCCGGCTTCTAGATACAACTTATGTACATCCAATATAATATCTTCATGAGTTACATTCCACAACTCTGGAATCTCTCCGGTCTGCAATCCTCTTTCCTGAAGCATGGTTCCCATTGCTCCGTCAAAAAATAAAATTTCTTTTCCTAAACGTTCTTTAAATTCCATATGTTTCCTCTATTCTTCTCTAAATTCACAATCTGTCTTTTCACATCTACTACAATTTTTCTGATGACAGGATTGATATTTTTCTCTGGTAAGTCCGATAACTGCTGTTACCGATTTGGTAGGCATCATAAGATTTCCCTTAGTCAACGTAATTCCAATACGCTTACTACACTCTAATAACTGGAACACTTCCTTTTGACACTCCAACGGAAAATCCCCATATCCCGGACTAAATCTTGGACGCAGATAAAAACCTCGTTCTTCTGCATTTTTCCGGATTTCCTCTTCTACTTCATCTACATAATTTTCTATTGCAGATGCTCCTGCTGCCTGAACAATCGTTGCCTTTGCCAGATTGATAACGGAATATTTTTTTATCAGCAAATCAGCACTTCTTCCAATGGTTGCTGCTAATATAATCGCTCTTTCACACCCATGTAAGTTTTTAGAAAGGTGATTACTCTCTACTGAAAACGGACCTATTTTCACCTGATTTCCAACAACCTCACATGGAAATTCCCGGTATACACTTTTGGGGAGACTTTCGCGCTCTAATTCTTCTGTCACTTCCTGAATTAACTTTTCTATTTTAGCATCCGGTGTGTTTCCCCGATATCCTAAGTATCTCAATGTTTCCTTTTTATCTACCTTCATTTTCCTATCCTGTCTTTATTACACATTTCACATAATTATAACGATTTAGCGCATAAAAGTCAAACGTTCCCTCCATACTACTTTTATACATTATTAGCAAAAAAAGAGGTATTGAAACATGAGTGATAAAAACAATTTTTCTTCTAAACATCCTATACCCGATTTATCTCAAAATTATGACTATACCAAGGCATCTTCTGTTACAGATTGTACCGGAGTTGTTCCTACTCCGCCACAAACCAGTGCAGAATTAGATTCTTATCTTGATACTTATGACTTCCTTCCCCACAGCGTACTAACGCAACCAAATGATGTGGAGATTGATATGTTGGTGTCTAAAAAACAAAAAGAATCGAAATAAATCAGAACTTTTTATTATATTACTTTAAAAGAGTCCGAGCGTTATTTCCTATGATATAAGAAATTCCCCTTAAGTAGATTCTGGTTATTTACCTTGTCTCCTTAAGGGGAATCATATTAATTTTGTAGGTCTTGTATTACTTACACTTCTTATTCAGCTGCGTCTTCTGGCTTTTCTACCATAGAAACTGCTGCCTTCTGCATTGGAATACGGCAGTTCTTGTTATTACCAAATTCCACGATAATTGTGTCATCGTTAATATCAATTACCATTCCGTAAAATCCGCTGGTTGTAAGAACAGTATCTCCAACTGCTAAATCTGCAAGCATAGCATTTTTCTTTTTTGTTTCCTTCTGCTGTGGACGAATCATCATAAAATATAATGCCACAAACATAATTACAATCCATAAAACGGACATTCCAATACCTACACCACTGCTCTGTGTTGCTAAAATAGACATTTTTCTTCCTCCTGCATCTATAAATACACTTCTTTTATTGTACACAAAATATAATATAAGGGCAAGTCATTTTCTAATATTTTATACTTATTTTAGATTTAACTGTTTTCACCCTGCTGCATCTGATAGAGTTTTTCTTCCTTATAAGCATGGAATCTTCCTTCATCTAAGGCATCTCGAATTTCTTCCATCATATTATTATAAAAATAAAGATTATGAAGTACGCACAAACGCATTCCAAGCATCTCTTTTGCCTTCAGCAAATGGCGAACATAAGCTCTGCTGTAGTGCTGACAGGTCGGACACTGGCATCCTTCTTCAATCGGTCTGGTATCTAATTCGTATTTCTGATTGAACAGGTTTAATTTCCCATGGTTTGTATAGACATGACCGTGACGGCCATTTCTACTTGGATATACACAATCGAAAAAGTCTACTCCGCGTTCTACCCCTTCCAAAATATTGGCAGGGGTTCCCACTCCCATCAGGTAAGTTGGCTTATTTACCGGAAGATGCGGCACTGTCACATCCAGAATATGATACATTTCCTCGTGAGACTCTCCAACAGCTAATCCACCAATTGCATAACCGTCTAAGTCTAATTCAGAAATACGCTTTGCATGATCTATACGAATATCCTCAAAAATAGCTCCCTGATTGATTCCAAACAGTAACTGATTCTTATTAATGGTATCCTCTAAGCTATTCAATCTTGCCATTTCCTTCTTACAACGTTCCAACCAACGTGTGGTTCTCGCCACTGAATTCTCCACATAAGAACGTTCTGCCACACTGGACGGACATTCATCAAATGCCATTGCAATGGTAGATGCCAGATTAGACTGAATCTGCATACTTTCCTCCGGCCCCATAAATATCTTACGTCCATCTACATGGGAGTTAAAATATACTCCCTCCTCTTTGATTTTGCGAAGCTTTGCTAAAGAAAATACCTGAAATCCACCGGAATCTGTCAAAATCGGCTTGTCCCATGACATAAATTTATGCAAGCCACCCATTGCCTTAATTTTCTCTTCTCCCGGTCTTACATGAAGATGATAAGTATTGGATAATTCTACCTGTGTTTTTATCTGATACAGATCCTGCGTAGATACTGCACCTTTTATAGCCGCTACTGTTCCAACATTCATGAATACCGGTGTCTGAATCACACCATGTACTGTATGAAATTCTCCACGCTTTGCTCTGCCTTCCTGTTTTAATAACTTATACATATGATTTCCTTTCCATAATAAACAATAATATGAACAGTAACGATTATATCAAAATTCTTCCACTTTCTCAACAAAATACTTTTCTTTTTTCCAAAGGTTTATTATAATAAAATAAGTATGCTTTAGACATTATACAAAACAGGAGGTTGCTATGGCTGGTTCAACTTTTGGAACACAATTCAAAATTACCACATGGGGGGAATCCCACGGAAAAGGTGTCGGCGTTGTTATTGATGGCTGTCCTGCGGGACTTTCTCTTTGTGAAGAAGATATACAAGCATTTTTAAATCGCAGAAAACCGGGTCAATCCCGCTACTCTACCCCTCGCAAGGAAGATGATGCCGTTCAGATTCTTTCCGGTGTATTTGAGGGAAAAACTACCGGAACCCCAATTAGTCTGGTTGTTTTCAACGAAAACCAACGTTCAAAGGATTACGGAGATATTGCTACTTATTATCGTCCAGGTCATGCAGATTACACCTTTGATATGAAATACGGATTTCGTGACTACCGTGGTGGCGGTCGTTCCTCCGGTCGTGAAACCATTGGTCGTGTAGCTGCCGGAGCTGTTGCCGCTAAACTATTAGCACAACTTGGCATCTCATTTCTTACCTACTCTCGTTCTATCGGTCCGGTAAGTATTTCAAAAACGACGGACGAATTATTACAAGAGGATATGAGTACCTTAAAACAGCAAATTCTTTCTAACCCGCTGTACATGCCGGAAGATGATGCTTCCACAAAAGCACAAGACTTTTTAGATGACTGTATTGCACAGCAAAATTCTGCCGGTGGTATTGTAGAATGTATTATCACAGGAGTTCCTGCCGGACTTGGTGACCCTGTCTTTGATAAATTAGATGCAGACCTTGCAAAAGCTATTTTTTCTATTGGAGCTGTAAAGGGATTTGAAATCGGTGACGGCTTCGGTGTTGCTTCTGCTACCGGTCTTGAAAACAATGACGCTTTTCGCATAAAGAATGGAAAAGTTACTACTGCTACCAATCATGCTGGCGGTATTTTAGGTGGAATCAGTAACGGAGCACCTGTTATCTTCCGTGCTGCTTTTAAACCAACTCCTTCTATTGCATCTACACAGCAAACGATAAATAAATCCGGCGAAGAAATCGACATTTCCATTCACGGAAGACACGACCCGATTATTGTTCCCAGAGCTGTAGTAGTAGTAGAATCTATGGCAGCTTTGACTATCTTAGATGCACTGCTTTGCAATATGGGAAGTAAGGTAGAAAACTTAGAGAAATTATATTAAACCTTTATCTACATAAAAGTTTTTCATTGCTACTTGCGTAAATAAGAGCCACACAACAACTGTGTTTTTACTCCGGTTGTCATGTGGCTCTTTTCTTATTTTCTATATCATAGGGCGCTTTGTTTTATCCTAACTTATGAATATAAATACAGTTTGGCTGGTCAATGGAAATTGGCTTTCCTTCCATCAAAAAGTATTTCTTCTCATAATTCATTGCGAAAATTGTAATTTGATTGGTATCGTGATTCAAACTTACAAAATGCTTGTCATCCGGGAATACCGCAATACTCTTTGGATAGTTTCCACTAATCTTGGAATCACATATTTCTTCTAACATACCTGTCTTTTTATCTATCTGATAAATTACTACGGTATTCACTCCTGCATTGGAACAAAACAGATAATTTCCGTCTTCTGTTATTTCTATATCAGATGCACCGCAATTTGCCTTTTCTTTGGCATCTACAGTTGGAATAGATTGAACCTCTTCAAACTGTGGGCCATCCTGTGTACATGCATATCTGTACACATCTATGGCATTGCTTTCCTCACACAATACATAAGCATAATTGCCATCCTTAGAAAAACGAATCATTCTAGGTGCTGACTCTAGATGTTCTCTAAGAATATCTGCCATTTTGAGTTTTCCATTTTTGCGATCAATTTTATAAATCTTTACCTGATCTAATCCACCATCCACTGCACAAAGATAGTTTTCATGTGGTGTAAGTTTTACGCAGTTTACATGTGGACGGTAATTGCGTTCTGCAATACTTCTTCCCATTCCGGTATGGAAAATACCATCTGCAATTTCACCAATACTTCCATCCTTTTCAATATTCATCATAGTAACACGGCCATCATGGTATCCACCTACAAACAAGTATCTGTTCTCTTTGTCTACTTCTACATAACAGCCACGCATACCACCAATCCATTTTTCATTGATTGGCTCTAAATCACCATCCGGAAGAATCTTAAATGCTGCCACACCTTCATCTGCGATGGAATATAAAAACTTTCCATCTGCCGATACTGTCAAATGTGACGGATTATTGATTGGCACCACCTTTTTTTCTTCCATTTTCCCCTGCTCCACATCTACATCATAGATATGAATTCCAACACTGTTTCCATGGGTATATGTACCCACATAAGCTACATACTTCTCCTGACTCATATTACATTTCCTCCTTCTCCTGTCTACGCAATATATCAAACTTTTCTAATGGATACCCTAAATCAATATATAGTACTTGCTTTGGATGAGGTGCAGATTCCATATGATTGCCCTCTTCATCCTGTATTTCTTTTACTGTAACAGTGATGTTATCGCCGTTTGGCTTCATTACTTCGATTTCTTCCCCAACAGAAAATTTATTTCTCTGTTCAATTCTGTAAAATCCCTGTGCATTCTGTTCTCCTACAATTCCAAGATAAGTATACTCTTTCACATAGGTATTGCTATCGTAAATCTGTGCCTCTTCGCTTGGCTTTCCGAAGAAAAATCCAGTTGTAAACTGACGATAGGTACAGTTGGAAATCTGATCTAAATACCACGGCATATTCTCACGATACTTTTCTTCTGATTCTAAATAATCATCGATAGCTTTGCGATAAGTTCTGGCTACTGTTGCAACATACAATGCTGTTTTCATTCTGCCTTCGATTTTAAAACTATCTACACCTGCATCTATCATTTCCGGAATATGCTCAATCATACATAAATCCTTGGAATTGAAAATATAAGTTCCTCGCTCATTTTCATATACCGGTAAATACTCTCCCGGACGTTTTTCTTCTACTACTGCATATTTCCAACGACAAGGATGCGTACATGCTCCCTGATTTGCATCACGTCCGGTAAAAAAATTGCTAAGTAAACATCTACCGGAATAGGAAATACACATTGATCCATGAATAAATGTTTCGATTTCCATTTCTTCCGGAATATTTTGGCGAATCTCCTTAATTTCTGCTAAAGATAACTCTCTTGCTGAAACTACTCGTTTTGCTCCCTGCTTGTACCAAAACTGATAGGTTCCGTAATTGGTGTTATTTGCCTGAGTAGAGATATGAATCTCAATCTCCGGACAGACTTCCTTGGCTATGGTAAATACTCCGGGATCTGAAATAATCAGTGCATCCGGCTTTATCTCTTTTAATTCTTCAAAATATTCTCTCACACCTTCTAAATCATAATTATGTGCAAGAATATTAGCCGTTACATACACTTTTACATTATGTGCATGCGCAAATGCAATTCCTTCTTTCATATCTTCCTTGGAAAAATTCTTTGCCTTGGCACGAAGTCCGAATACTTCACCACCGATATACACGGCATCTGCTCCAAAAATAACTGCAACTTTTAATACTTCAAGACTGCTTGCCGGAACAAGCAATTCTGGCTTTCTCATACTTTATTTCCTTCCTTTTTCACACTGATTGTTACCCCATCGCCCACAGGCAATACCGATGTCATCAGTTCTTCCATATGGGTAATCTCATAAAGATAATCCCGCATTCTTTTATGAATGGTGCGGTCTCTTCTGGTAACTGCAAATCGAGACTCTATAATATCTCCATCCTGCAATACATTATCTGATACCAGTACCCCGCCTGTTTTTAACAAACGCATAACTTCCGGTAAAAAATTTATGTATTGCCCCTTTGCCGCATCCATAAAAATAAAATCATAGGGTTCCTGCAATGTTTTTAAAACTTCTGATGCATCTCCCTCTAATAATTCTATCACATTCTGCTTGCCTGCGGACAAAAAGTTTTGTCTTGCAATTGGAATTCTTTTCTCATAATTTTCAATGGTAGTAATTTTACATGCTACCGGATTATACTCTTCCATTAACAATGCAGAAAATCCCACTGCCGTTCCCACCTCTAAGATACGTTTTGGGCGGTTCATGGCAAGCAGGAGTTTCAATAAATTCTGTGTTTCTTTTCGTATAACAGGCACATAATTTTTGCGTGCCTCTTTTTCTATTTCTTCTAAAAATTCCGTATTCCCATTATCCAGAGAATTGATATAGGTAATCAGACGTTCTTCTACTATCATTCGTCAATTTCCTCGTTTTCTTCCTTCGCCATAACCTGCATTAACTCTTTTGCAGTCATGGACGTATTTAAGGTATATAGCCCTGGTTTAATATCTTTCTTGTAAGAAGATAGTTTTAATTGTATGGTAAAGAGCAAATGATTCTCTACCAATCCTTTTTCTTCTAATTCAATTCCCAAATCCCAGTCAGACATATTTTGATCCACTTCTACCATAACATCTCTTCCCGGAGATTCGTCCATTGCCGGTTCTGTAAAAACACGATACCCCAAATTATAAGCAACGGCTGCTAATTGTATTACTACAAATACAACTAAAACCATCATCAATATATTTAAAATAAATCCCATGAGATGTAACGCTGTTGTTTTGCTTTTCATCCTATCCCTCACTCTCCCAATTGGCTTTTCTTAATCGAAATCTATTTCCTGCATCAGGCGGTAATTAATATGTTGCACCATACGGCATAACGCCAGCTCTGCTGCCAAATATTCACTTACATCGGGCTGTGCCTGCAGAGGCGCAGCTTCTTCCTGCAAACGATCAATCTCGTTAAACAGGTCAATCTGCTCTCTGCTATTTTGCAACAAATATGCTCTCTTTCGAAATTCATTTACCTGTCGCTCTTTTTCCGGATTCTGATGAATCTTCCCACGCATTTCCTGATATTTTTGATACTCCGGACTTTCTTTTAATGCTTCTACCAAAAGTCCAATACATTCATCTACCCGACTCATACACATCCCTACACTTCCATAATAATTGGCATAATCATTGGTCTTCTCTTTGTTTTCTTCCAAACAAATTCACCTAAATCATCTTTAATTGAAGTTTTAATTTTACCCCAATCTGTAATATTTTTTTCCATACAATGTTCCATGGTATCGTCTAATACCTGTTTTGCTTCGTCCATAAGACTTTCAGAACCTCTTACATAAACAAAACCACGGCTTACAATATCCGGTCCGGCTAATACCTGTCCGCTGCCGGCTTCTAATGTCATTACTACGATAATAATACCATCTTCTGCTAAATGCTGACGATCTCTTAATACAATGTTTCCTACATCGCCTACACCAAGACCATCTACTAAAATATCACCTACCGGAACCTGACCGGTTACAGCTGCTCCATCTTCATCTAATTCTAACACATCACCTGAAGATAAAATAAATATATTATCCTTATTGATTCCTAATTCTTCTGCCACTTTCGCCTGCGCTGTCAAATGCTTATATTCTCCATGCACCGGAATGGCATACTTTGGCTTTACTAAAGAATAAATTAACTTAATCTCTTCCTGACAAGCATGTCCGGATACATGTGCATCCTGGAAAATAACTTCTGCACCCTTCATAAACAACTCATTGATTACATTGGAAACTGCTTTCTCATTTCCCGGGATCGGGTTGGAACTGAAAATAATAGTATCTCCCGGTTTAATTGTTACTTTCTTATGCAGATTGGATGCCATACGGGATAATGCTGCCATAGACTCTCCCTGACTTCCTGTTGTAATAAGCACTGTCTGTTCATCCGGATAATTTTTCAACTGTTCTATATCAATTAATGTATTGTCCGGTATCTGTAAATATCCAAGCTCTGTTGCTGTATTAATGATATTTACCATACTCCGACCTTCTACAACTACTTTTCTGCCATACTTGTAAGCAGAGTTAATAATCTGCTGTACACGGTCTACATTAGATGCAAAAGTTGCGATAATAATTCTGGTGCTTGGATGATCTGCAAAAATATTATCAAATGTCTTACCTACGGTACGTTCTGAGCTTGTAAATCCCGGACGTTCCGCATTGGTACTGTCACACATCAAGGCAAGTACGCCTTTTTTCCCAATTTCTCCAAAACGCTGTAAATCAATTGGATCACCATATACCGGTGTATAATCCACCTTAAAGTCTCCTGTATGCACCACAATTCCCGCCGGGGAGTAAATAGCAAGTGCTGCCGCATCCTGAATACTATGATTTGTTTTAATAAATTCCACACGGAAGCATCCCAAATTAATATGCTGTCCGTATTTTACTACCTTACGTTTTACCTTTGTCAGCATGTTATGCTCACGCAATTTATTTTCAATAATACCAATGGTAAGCTTGGTAGCATAAATCGGAACATTGATGTCCTTTAATACATACGGAATCGCACCGATATGATCTTCATGACCATGGGTAATAAAAAATCCCTTTACTTTATCAATATTGTTTTTCAAATAAGTAACATCCGGAATTACCAAGTCAATTCCTAACATGTCATCTTCCGGGAAAGATAATCCACAGTCTACTACAATAATACTGTCCTCATATTCAAAGGCAGTAATGTTCATTCCAATCTGCTCTAATCCGCCTAATGGAATAATTTTTAATTTTGAATGATTTGTTGTTTGTTGTTTCTTCAAATTGCACCTCCATAAGTTGCCATTTCACCGCATCTTATGACTGGCTCTTCTGTCGCTTTTCCAAACATTCTTTACAATAGCCGTAAAGCTTTACTTCATGGTTGATAACCTGAAAAGAGGCTGATTCCATTATCCGTGCCTCTAATTCATCCAACAGATCATCTCGGAAAGAAATAATCTTTCCGCATTCTAAGCATATTAAATGATGGTGATGATGTGTCTCTTCTCCCTGAAACTTTCCAATTTCATAACGCACATACCCATCACCTAATTGAATACTTTCCACCAAGTCAAGCTCTACTAACAACTGTATGGTTCTGTAAACAGTCGCCAGTCCGATTTCCGGGAAATCCGCTTTTACTATTTCATATATTTCTTCCGCAGTCAGATGTTTGTCTTCACAAGATGCAAGAGCTTTCAATACCACCATTCTCTGTTTCGTTATTTTAAGCCCTTTTTCTTTTAATATTTTCTTAAAATCGTCCTGAAGCATCCTGAAACACCTTTCTGTAAAATTCGCTTATTATAATGTGATATCTACATCCTCTAAAATTTCTGCAAAAATTTTGGAGATATATTCCAATTCTTCCTCAGATTCCACCATTTCATACACAGAATCTTCTTCTTCCTGCTTTGATACATCCTTTAATATAAATGCATCAGAATCTCCATCTTCTTCTACTGACACTAACAAATAATCTGTTCCATTGATGCGTGTCTGTTCTACTACATAAAATTCTATGCTCTCGTCACTGTCGGGAGCCTGAAATGTTACTTTTTCCATATTTTATTCCTCTTATTCTATCTTTCCAAATTATTTCTTTTCAAATGCCTGAGAGTCCAAATATCCCTGCAAAATGAATACTGCCGCCAGTTTATCTACATACTGTTTCCGTTCTTCTCTGCGTATTCCGCCTTCCATCATAGCACGATCTGCTGCAACAGTTGTAAGCCTCTCGTCCCATAAAACGACATCTAATCCGCATCGCTTTTCTAACATCTCTTTAAACTCTAAGGTCTTCTCACAACGTTCCCCTTCGGTATTGTTCATATTCTTTGGAAATCCAAGTACAATCTTATCTACCTGATATTCTTCCACCAATTCCTGTATTCTTGCAAGGGTCTGTCGAAGCTTTCCAGGTGACTTTCGACGTACGATTTCTACTCCCTGGGCAGTTATTAATAAGGCATCACTTACCGCAACACCTACTGTCTTGGAACCAAAGTCCAGTCCCATAATTCGCATATATTTCCTCCTACCAAAATCAGAACGCATTTCTATATGAAACTTCGTTTCATGGCGTTCCTCCTACTCCCAGGAATTACTTTTAATGTATTGCCGCAGAATCTCTTCTACCAGTTCGTCTCTTTCTACTTTCATAATCAGACTTCTGGCATTCTTGTGACTGGTAATGTAAGTAGGGTCTCCTGACATAATATAACCCACAATCTGGTTCACCGGATTATATCCCTTTTCTTTTAACGCACTATATACGATTTCCAGCACTTCATCAACTTTTATCTGCTGCTCTTTTTCCACTTTAAAATATTGTGTATTACTTTTATCCTGCATAATTTCACGCCCTTAATTTATTGCTCTTTCGTTCTAAAAAATATTTCTATTATCTATTTTAATATATATGGTTAGAAAATTCAACGTTAATTTTCTTCCATCCATAAGATATGCTCTTTTAATATTCCTTTTACCGTTCCTGTTACTAATTTATTTTCTAAATTTTCTTTATAAGGAACCGCTATTTTTACATATTCTTTGGTATGTCCCATGAAATATTCTTTGCCACTGAAGGTTACTTTTTCCTCCATTAGAACTTCTGCTTTTTTTCCAATATGCCATTCTAAAAATTCACGATTCATCGGTGCTAAATCTTCAAATAATTTATCACTTCTTTGTGTCTTTATTTCTTCCGGCACCTGGTCTTTCATTTCTGCTGCCTTTGTTCCTTTTCGCACAGAATATTTGAAAATATGAATTTCAAAAAAATCAATGATTTTTAAAAATTTTCTGGTTGTCTCAAATTCTTCTTCTGTTTCTCCCGGAAATCCAACAATAACGTCTGTGGTAATTGCCGGATGTTCAAAATACTTTCGTAAGAATTCACAGCCTAATGCATACTCTTCACAAGTATACTTTCGGTTCATTCTCTTTAAGGTAGTATCGCATCCACTCTGCAATGATAAATGAAAATGCGGACATACTTTCGGAAGCTCTGACAAACTTTTTGCAAATTCCTCTGTTACAATCTTTGGCTCTAAGGAACCTAAACGAATCCGTTCAATCCCCTGAATTTCATGTACTTCCTGTATTAAATGCAGCAGTGTCTCGTTGATATCTACCCCATAGGAGCTTAAATGTATTCCTGTTAATACTATTTCACGATAACCATTTTGCGCTAATGTTTTTACTTCTCTTAAAACATCTGATAATTCTCTGCTTCTGACTCTTCCTCTTGCATAAGGAATGATACAATAACTGCAAAACTGGTTACATCCATCCTGCACTTTTATAAAAGCTCTGGTATGTTCTGCGGTCTTACTTAAATTTAATGTCTCGTAAGATCTATCTTTTGCAATATCTTCTACTTCTGTTGTTTTTTCATTTTCCTTTGCGAAAAATTGTTCCAAAAGTTTTGGAAGTTCATGCTTTTTATTATTTCCAATCAGAATATCAATAGCTTCGTCTGCTTCTGCCTGTTCCCTTGAAGTTTGCACATAACATCCTGCTGCCACTACCACACTGTCCGGATTCATTTTTTTCGCCCGATGAAGCATTTGCCGTGATTTTCTGTCTGCAATATTTGTTACAGAACAGGTATTAATTACATACACATCTGCCTTTTGGTCGAAGGGTACAATTTCATATCCTGCTTCTTCTAACAACTGCTGCATACTTTCCGTCTCATAAGCATTTACCTTACATCCAAGATTGTGTAATGCTGCTTTTTTCATTTCACAGTTTCCTTTCTTTTTCTTATTTTTTCTGCTTGTATTC
>ERZ1034984.1641-NODE-1641-length-20244-cov-14.453217_pt1 | contig 20244 bp, 17 predicted proteins | sample MGYA00520589_ERZ1034984 | MGnify/ENA primary metagenome ERZ1034984 (study PRJEB33766, sample SAMN09781790) | gut metagenome | biome: gut microbiome | host: Homo sapiens | place: Madagascar | study: EMG produced TPA metagenomics assembly of the PRJNA485056 data... | reverse complement strand
GGTAAAGCTACCGAACGGCAGCGGCAGAGCAAATGATGCTCATCCAGCGACGGTAGTAGCTTCGTTCGCTGATGGTAAGATGAAGTGTTACTTTATACTTAATACTTCAAATTAGCCGTCTTGCTAATAAAGTATCTCGGTCTGCGCTTTACCTCCGTATAGATTTTTCCCACGTACTCTCCGATGATGCCGCAAGCAAGTAGAATAGCACCGCCGATAAACCATATACTTACCATCTCAGATGTCCATCCTGCAATGGCCTTGCCTTGGAAATACATCACTATGCCATAAACGATAGCAGCAAAAGAAATGAACATACAGATGAGGCCCAAGAGCGTGATATATTGTAGCGGACGCACAGAGAAAGAGGTAATACCATCAAGCGCAAAGCCAAGCATCTTGCGAAGCGGATACTTACTCTCTCCCGCGAAGCGCTCGGCGCGATCGTAATAGACCGTGGCAGTATTGAATCCTAGTGATGCTACCATGCCGCGCAAAAAGAGATTTCTTTCAGGGAAGGCCATGAGTGCCTGCAAAGACCGACGGCTCATCAGACGGAAGTCGGCATGATTGTATACCACGTTGCTGCCCATGCTCTGCATGAGATGGTAAAACATCTGCGCCGTAGTACGCTTAAACCACGTATCTGTAGAGCGCTCTTTCCTCACGCCGAATACTACGTCAATGCCCTTATTGTAGAGCCTCACCATTTCTGCGATGGCTTCTACATCGTCTTGTAAATCTGCATCAATTGATACCGTGGCATCACCATGTTCGGCGGCCCATTCTAGCCCCGCCCAAAGTGCGTGCTGATGACCCACGTTGTGAGCCAAGCTAATGCCCGATACTAGGGCATTTTCTTTTGATAAACGCTCTATGAGGCTCCATGTGGCGTCTTGACTTCCGTCGTTGACATAAAGTATCTGTCCCTCTGTGATAGCGCCTTCCGATTGCAGGTGGGCGATGATGGACGATAGGCGAGAGGTAGTCTCGCTAAGCACGGCTTCCTCGTTATAACAGGGTACTACAATGACTAATTTCATGAGCGTTTGAATACAAATTTTACTAATAGAAAGTTGACGGGCACGGCGATGGCAAACACGGGGATGGGGGCTAGCGCAGAGCGTATGCCCAACCATAGGAAAAGGTTGAGCAAGCAGATATGTAAGAGATAGTTTACACCGTGCGCTCCCGCCATGCCCGCAAATTTATTCCACGATGGGGCAGAGTGGAAAGTAAAGTAGGCTGTAAGATAGAAGTTAACTACAAAACTCGTCGCATAACCCACGGTGTAGGCTATGCTTAGGGGCATCCATGCTCTTAGCATAAGATAAAGCCCATAGTGGAGTGCTGTGGCAAATACGCCCACGGCTATGAAACGCACAAAAGCCAAGCGTGGATGGTTTAGCATGCGGCGGGAGATGCGATTCTCATTCATGGGCAGATGCGAATGGAGCGAAGCGGTAGAGCTTGATGTATTTATGGTCATCGCAACTGCGGCGATGGAAGTCTTTGACTAGCCCGATGCATAGGGTGGGGTAGCGCTGCTTAAATGCCTCAATGTCGTCATTGCCCACAAGAAGTAGTCCTTCCTGCGGATGGAAGGCTTCAAAGGGTACGACGCGGTTGCCTAAGTAGAAGTTCACCGTGAAAGGATGGAGCGGATTGCCTGGTGTGAAGTCCGTTCGGAAAGAATAAATGCGTCCTTTGGGAGCAAGTCGCTCCACATATTGAGCCACGCAGAGGTCGCTTTTCGTGTTGAGCACTAGGGGCTGATACAAGCCGTCGAGGGCAAAGAATATGCTGAAGACGAGGGCAAACATCCCCGTAATCGGACTCTTTCGTCCATTCTTAGCGAAGAATGCAATGCTCAGTATGGGGAGAAGCATAGCAAGCCATCCCATTACCGTGAGTGGCGTATGAGCCAATGCATTGTACATGGCTAGATTTTCTGCTGCATGTCGTCCTTTCGCAAAGAGGACTTCGGGAACAAAGCCCATTCTCAGTGCGAGAAAAGTCAACGTGAGCAGTGCGGCAATGCTCGCTAGCGTCCAACCAAAGGTGTACAACACTCGGCAGTGATTTCTCCGAAACCACATGACACCTTCTGCCATGTAGTAGGCCAAGAAAGGGTAAATGGGCAGCAAATATACGCTGCGTTTGCTCTTCGGAATGCAGTAGAACACGAATATAATTATGAGGCTGAGCAGTGAAAATAATCGCACGTGATCCATGCCTCTCAGTCGCTCCCAATATGAGTGATTTTGGGCTTTAAAAGATGTCTTGTTCCATTTCCACTTTCTCCATTTCACTACAAAAAGCATCATCAGGGCGAGCAGCGTATATGGCACAAAACCAGCTACGACTGTCATTACATTGTACGTCCACGGGTTGACATGGCTATCGTACGACATTTTGCCAAGCAGCCGGAGCACATTCTCCTCGTATATGAGGTGTAGGAATTTATCGCCCCCTTCTCTCCAAGCGGCAGCATACCATGCAACGGGTAAAATGCACGAAAGTAACCCCACGCCCACAAGTCGCAGTAATGGCTTCCAAAGTCCCATGCCTACCATCCAACAGTAGATGAGCGTCACGAGGCAAGGTAGCGCGGCTCCTACCGGTCCTTTGGTAAGGAAAGCTCCGCTCAGACAAAGCACTGCCAACCACGGCACACGTTTCATTCCCCGCTCAGTCCATCGATATAATGCATAGAGCGAGAGCACCATCATGCACGTAAGCACCATATCTACTCGACAAGCCACGCCAGCTCGGTGTACTTCAAAATTGCTCAGTAAGATGAGGCTGCTTACGAGTGCTAGCCCCAAGCCTCTACGCCGAGCATAGAAGCGAAATCCTGCGAGCGTCATGACGCTCAGCGCAAGTGCCGAGGGTACTCGCGCTGAGTACTCCGTAACTCCTCTCATGGGCAGCGAGCACAGCGCTACTAACCAGTGGAAGAAAGGGGGCTTATAGGCCATATCAATACCATTGTTGATGGGAAGCACCCAATTGCCTTCCTTTAGCATCGACAGTGCCACTACTGCTTCTCTTGGTTCTCCTCGCGTATTAAATAGCGTATCGTCCAAGAAAAGGAATAGCGTGCAGAGACATACAAGGGCAAGAAACCACGTGAGTTTGCGCAGCATAGCCTCTGTGGCTTGATTATTGGTATTTACCGATTGATTCATTCCTGTATTAATGTTTTATTTAATTGCAAAAATACAAAAAACTCCTCGTCGAAGCCTATCGACGAGGAGAACAATTCACTCTCAAAACATATATTCTAAACTCACTTGCCACTGCCGATTGTGGTCATTGCCCACCTTCGTTATGTCCATGAAGCCCTTGTTGTAACCAACGCTGAACTGGTAATGGTTGAAAAGTTCTACACCTACTTCTGCTCCGATAGACACATCAAAGCGATTAAGGTAGTGGTCAGTGAAAGCATTACCATGATAGCCCGTGTTGGCAACGACGCTTTCTTGATCGTCGCTCAGCGTCTTGTTTCCATGCTTCCCGAACAAGCCGATGCTAAACTTGGGGCCCACAGCCGCATTGAGTTTTACATTTTTCGCAACATTCCACTTGTAGCCTACATATATAGGGACATTTAAATACACCGGACGTGAGTGCCACTTCTGATTGTACCATAGGTAAAGCCCACCGCTGTAGTAGCGCTGCTCTATAGCGAGCCCGCCTTGCAGATACAGACCTTTTACGATGTCCCATTCTGCCTTAGCGCCTACTTGGTAGCCGCTTTTGGCGTCAAATAGCGAGGTAGCATTGTTGGTATACCCCGCAAAAGCTCCACCGCGCACCTTTTGTGCCGAAACCGACAATGCGCATATGGTAAAGCAAAGAACTAAAAGATACTTGATTTTTGACATAATAGTGTATGATTAGAGGATAATAACTATTGACGAGAGGGTTGAAGAACGTTTACGTGTATTGTATATGCGCTTTCTTTCTTACATAGAGGATAGGTGACTCCTCCGATGACTTGTGTAAGTTCATTGCCGTTGGCATCTTTTTCAGAGGTGATATCTGTCCAAACATAGATTTGCCCAAAGATTGGTTGCTCTTTTACAATGGGGAATCCCAAAGTGTTGATAAACTTGTTGGTCTGATAAACCCTAAACATGGGAGGAAGTGTGCCTCCATAAACGATGTTGGTAAGGTCGCATACATAATAGAAGTTACGATGCTTGTCAGCCTTCCATCCGTACCACATCTTTTTCTTAGCTTCCATGCTAAAGTTAAGTTGCCCTGCATAGTTGTAGTTAAGGTTGTAGTAGATTTTCTTACCTGGATAAGTGAATGATCCGCCATTAGCATAGATATCGTTATTACTATAAGTGGCTATTCTCGTTTTGATCTGTCGTGAAGAGGTCTTTAGGTTGAGGCTATCAACGTTTATTTTGCGAACCTTATTAGCTACAACAATCTCAGCATTTTTGTTGGCTATAAAGGTAATAGTCTCTTTGTTGGCGGAAAAGTTGTTGTTTGTATTGGGTACAACGAGTGATAGGTTTTCGGGGTCTTGGGAGTCACGGGTGAGTCTGCCCTTGTATTTCTCAACGTAAGTTGCGTATTTTGAATTGAAATCTTCTAAAGAGGTAGCTTCCTCTCCTATGGCTTCAAGTTCACTGTCTGCCGCGTTTTCAAGATCGTAGAGGTTTTCCACACCCATCTTGTTTATCAGCTGTTGTGCATCTGCATCCGACATATTAGCAATTTTATTCTTGAAGTTGGCAAGTGCTTGCTCATTGGCAAAGCTCAAGACAAAATCGCCTTTGCTTGTTGTGGAACGTGTATTGCCGACGACCTCACCATCTACAATCTGAACGACAGAAACGGGTGAAGATGACTCGACGCTAGTGAGAGACGTGTCATCTGAAGAGCATGCAGCCATTAGGGCTACGAGTGAAAAGAAAAGAATTTCTTTCATGAGGAATGAATTTATTTGTGATTAAATTGAAATTTTTCCGATGTAAATGTACTCAGCTGTTTCAAGCATGATTTGTAGTTTATCTTGGCCATGTGAAGGGAGTTGTATCCATGTTGGAGCGTTGGACGCAGTAAGATACTTCTCGATAAGTATTGAATTGCTTGTGTCTATTACCTTCAAAAGCAAAACTTCATTTGGCGTGAATAAGCTATTGTTTACTTGTAAACGATCCCCATCTATCATGATGATGTCAGATGATATGGCGGGAGTTCGTTTGTGATGAAACGGATTCTTACCATTTTTTTGTTCACGAGAGAATCTTCTCATGATTACAGAACGATAAGAAGACATTATAGTGGCTGTGATGGTCTCAGTAGATGCTGTATGTGCCTCACTAGGAATAAAGATTATTCCATGTATGAGTAGCACGGACAACACGAGTTGTTTGTTTAGATGTACCATAAATGCATTGTTTTTGACTGTGCAAAATTATGGTGATCTTAGTGTTATGTAAGCATTTCCCTTTTCACAAAATATTCACTTTTACTCATGGAACTATATAAAACTGTTGATTATTAGCTATTTTAATGATCTAAGTTTATAATCAAATGTTGAAGGCGTGCCTTCTTCATTAAATAGACTTTTCAAAAGCCTTTTTCTCTGCATAGAGATTTTTTGTGATGAACAGAACAAAATGTTTTTGATGTACTTAGGTGCAATGCCAACGACAACGAGTAAACACATCTTATAGTCTTCCTCAATCATTTGGTATTTGTGCTCGTGTAGGAAATCCATGATGGTTGGCGCTATGTCGTTGATAGATTCGGAAAGTTCTTTCCATTGATCTTTGCTTACTTTCTGATCTTGTGTTGCGCATTGGTAGAACGAGTGAACAACAGAGATTTTTTGAAATTGTTCCAATCGTACCTTTACAAGGTCTACGTCAGAAAACTCTGACTCAACAGAGTTAATTCTTTCTTTAGCTTCTTGTATTTTTTTGGATACGATTGCAATATCGGGGCCAGTTCCGTTTTCTTGGATTTTTTCGTATAATTGTTTATGACAGTTCATGTCGTGCACCGCTGTTTCATAGAGATGCAGAATTCTTATAAACTTTCTTTTTTTCAATGTATATACATAAAAGATTATGATACACACTAGTAGAGAAAATGATATAGTTAGTAATAAGTAAATGAACATCTTTTGTTTTGAAGTTTGTGCGGCATTTGCTTTAAATCTTTCAGAATTAACGTCATTGAAGTTCTTGTAGTTGATTCTTCAATATATCATCTTGATCATCGATCAATGCTTTGGAATGAAGTGCCAAATATTTGATGACGGAATCTTTAATGCCTAGTTGGTCGTAGCATTCGGCTAACATCCTGTAGGCTGATTCATGATAATCAGAATTGTTTGAATGACTCAGTCTATAGAATAGGGTTATTGCAGAATCTATCTGGTTAATATCAAAGAAGTAGTTACCCTTTTCTGTATAATATGTGTAATTGTTAAGTTTGTCTTCTGTGTAATACTGTGGTGGTTGGATGTTCATTCTTTTCTCATATAAGGAAAGGTATTTTTGTATACTATCCATATTTTCCAGTTCAACATAGTTGCCAGCTATCTGCAAGATGCAGTCATTATATTCATACTGATTGGATTTGTTGTTTGCATGTTTCAAGCATTCGTGGTAGTTTTTGATAGATTCTTTATACTTCCCTTTTGCCATCAAACAAGAAGCTAATTTCATCTGTCCGGAAATTATCAAATCCTCGTTGTTTGCTTGTATCGCATGGGATAGGGCTTTCTCGTACATGGCTGATGAAGCATTGAGGTCTGTACGATAACGATAGATTTCTCCGAGTTGTCCATAAATGCATGAAAGCAGACTGTTCTCTTTGAATCCAGTTTGCCCTTGTCCTGCCATCGCAATCGCCATGTGCAGGTAGCGTTGTGCTTCTGTTGGCCAGTTGAGGTCGCGATAGATGCAGCCCATGAGATAGTTGGCGCGCATGCGGTTGTAGCGCGTGCCATGGTTCTCGTAGTAATTATAAATGGGCATGAATAGGCTGTCGGCGCCTAGGGTGAAGTGGCGGAATTGCTTATTCTGAAGGTCGTAGTGGAGCAGGGCATAGTACATAGAATCTTTGCGATTGTAGCTGTGCCTTTGTGCTAGGTATTGATTGAGTAGTTGGGCGGCTGCGGTGGTATCGTATACGCTCAGAAGACTGTCTGCTTGCTGGAGTTGGGGGTTGAGTTGCCGATGACAACTGGGGATGAGGATAAGGGAGATGAGGCTGATGAATGTAATATATAGATAATGACGTAGGTTCATGACTTCGGTCTTATAGGTAAGGAAATAGCTCGAGGGTGTAGACTTTAATGCTCGGTAAATGTTTTGGTAAAAGGAAAGTCCCCTTGTCACCTCTGGTGTGGGGTGCAAGGGGACTTTAAGCTTCTATGGCTTATATTTCATTCAATTGTTCCGAGATTAGTCGTTGCGGGGACGACGTGCGGGGCGGCCTTCGCCACCTTCGCGGCGTGGACGGCGTGCGGGACGATCTTCCCAACCTTCGGGCTTCTCTTCGAGCACGCGGTGAGAAAGGCGGAACTTGCCTGTTTTCTCGTCAATCTCGAGGAGCTTCACCTGGATGGTGTCGCCTTCCTTGATGCCAGCTTCCTCGACTGATTCGAGGCGCTTCCAGGCAATCTCTGAGATGTGGAGCAAGCCTTCTTTACCCGGCATGAACTCTACGAAGCAACCGTAGGGCATGATGCTTACTACCTTGGCGTCGTATACTTCGCCTACTTCGGGGATGGCTACGATGGCACGGATCTTGGCTACTGCTGCATCGATGCTGTCCTTGTTGGGGCCTGATACCTGGATCTTGCCTACGCCGTCTTCTTCTTCGATGGTGATAGTTGCACCAGTCTCTTCCTGCATACCCTGAATGATCTTTCCGCCCGGGCCAATAACGGCTCCGATGAATTCCTTAGGAATCTCGAAGGCTTCGATGCGGGGTACGTGGGGCTTGAGTTCGGGACGGGGAGCAGGCATGGTCTCGAGGATCTTGCCGAGAATGTGCTCACGGGCTTGCTTGGCTTGTGCGAGTGCCTTTTCAAGGATTTCGTATGAGAGACCATCGCACTTGATATCCATCTGTGTGGCGGTGAGTCCCTTGGCAGTACCAGTGGTCTTAAAGTCCATATCGCCCAAGTGATCCTCGTCGCCGAGGATGTCGCTCAATACGGCATATTTGTCTTCACCAGGATTCTTAATCAATCCCATGGCGATACCGCTTACAGGAGCCTTGATGGGCACACCGGCGTCCATTAGGGCGAGTGTACCAGCACATACGGTAGCCATTGATGAAGAACCATTGGATTCGAGAATATCGCTTACTACGCGTACGGTGTAAGGATAGTCTGCAGGAATCTGGCCCTTCAGGGCGCGCCATGCCAAGTGGCCGTGACCAATCTCACGACGGCCTACACCACGTTGAGCTTTGGCTTCACCTGTTGAGAAGGGAGGGAAGTTGTAGTGGAGGAGGAAGCGCATGTAGCTTTTATCGAGTACATCGTCTACCATTTTTTCATCGAGTTTCGTACCGAGCGTAGCGGTAGCGAGAGCCTGTGTTTCACCACGAGTGAAGATGGCCGATCCGTGGGGCATGGGCAGAGGAGAAACCTCGCACCAGATGGGGCGGATGTCGGTGGTCTTACGTCCGTCGAGACGCTTGCCTTCGTCGAGGATGCAACGGCGCATAGCGTCGCGCTCTACGTCGTGGTAGTAGCGGTCTACCATAGCATTTTTCTCTTCAAGCTCATCTGCTGAGAGCTCGGGGTGAGCTGCAGCGTAGCGTTCTTTGAAGTCTTCACGGATTTGGGTGAATGCATCCTCGCGCTGATGTTTGTCGTGGTCGCCTGCTTCAGCAATGGAATAGGCGGGCTTGTAGCACTCGTCCTTTACCTGCTGACGGAGTTCTTCGTCGTTTACCTCGTCATCATATTCGCGCTTCACGTCAGTGCCTAGCTCCTTAGAGAGTTCCTTTTGGAGTTGGCACATGGGCTTAATAGCTTCGTGTGCCACCTTGAGGGCTTCGAGTAGTGCGCTTTCGGGCACTTCGTCCATTTCGCCTTCCACCATCATGATATTCTCTTCGGTAGCACCTACCATGATATCCATATCGGCCTGCTTGAGCTGGTCGAAGGTGGGGTTGACCACGTATTCGCCATTGATACGAGCTACGCGTACCTCAGAGATAGGACCTTCGAAGGGAATATCGCTAGCAGCGAGTGCTGCAGAGGCAGCGAAGCCAGCCAAGGCATCGGGCATGTCTACACCATCGGCTGAGAAGAGCGTGATGTTGACATATACCTCGCAGTGGTAATCGGAGGGGAAGAGGGGACGGAGAGCACGGTCGACGAGGCGTGAGGTAAGAATCTCATAATCGCCTGCGCGGCCTTCGCGCTTTGTGAAGCCGCCGGGGAATCGGCCTGCTGCACTGTATTTTTCTTTGTAGTCACACTGGAGGGGCATAAAGTCTGTGCCGGGCTGAGCCGTCTTTGCAGCACAAACGGTGGCAAGCAGCATGGTGTTGTTCATGCGCAACATTACGGCGCCATCAGCTTGCTTGGCCAATTTGCCAGTTTCGATGCTGATGGTGCGTCCATCAGGCAGCGAAACGGTTTTGGTTATCACGTTCATCTGATTATGTTTATGGATTTTTTGTTTTACCTTCTGTAAATCACGCAAAAGTAGCAAATATTTTTCGGCTATGGGTTACTTAGGTCCATCTTTTTTTATTTTCATGTGGAAAAGAATGGCTTGATGGGTAATAGATAGTCAGTAGAAACGCTTTTTGTATGGCTTTTTGCTTGTTTGATTTCCCCTTATCATCTATCTTTGCAACGATAAAGTTCGCAGACTTTATTATTTGCTAAAACACTCACTTTTGCTATGAAGAAGTCCTTTCGATATATTCCTACCCTTTTTGCACTATGCCTTGTAGTTTCTCTACTGTCGGTTGTGCGTGTGTATGCTCTGCAGGGCAGATGCAATCTGTCGTATCTTGAGGAGAAACTCACGATGCATCCTGCGGCATCAGCCGAAGTCCGTCATTCCCATTCTGTCACTGACCCTACAATACAGGCCGAGCGACTCTTTGAGTGGTTCAAGGCTGCCTCGGGCTTTGATCGCACCTATCCACGAGAGAAAGTGTATCTTCACCTTGACAATTCTGCCTATCTCGAGAATGATTCAATTTGGTATAAAGCCTATGTGGTGAGGGCGTCAAGTTTGCTCCCCACCACGTTGAGCCGCGTGCTCTATGTAGAACTGTTGAATGCCGACGGACAACTCGTGGAAAAACAGACGTTGAGGCTCGACTCGTTGGGCCAAGCCGATGGGTGCTTCAAACTCAAACTTCCTGTTCGTGCTGGTTATTACGAAATTCGTGCCTACACCCGCGAAATGACTAATTGGGGAGAGAGCGCCTGCTTCTCGCGTGTCATTCCCGTATTTACGGCCTCTAATCCGCAGCGTAAGTTAGAGCAATCGCTCTCTACTAATATAGCCGACCTTTCCATCCCCGAGCCCACAGAGCATGGCGGCATCTCCATAGGGTGTCCGCGTCCGTATATAATGAAAGAGTCAAAGGAACGCTTGCTAGAATTTTATCCTGAGGGGGGATTGCGAGCCAAGGGAGTGGAGCAGCGTATTGCTTATAAACTGACTGATGGGCGTGGCCAAGCTGTGGAAGATACGTTGCAACTCTTCGATGATGACGGGCAACTCATTGGCGAGACTTCGCCCGAATATGAGGGTATGGGTTCTTTTCTCCTTCCCGCCCAGGTGCGTGGAGGATATGCTTTGCTAAAAGATCATCAGCGAAGAGTGCGCGAAGGAAAGAATCGTTTCACTCTGCCCGAAGCTACGCAGGCTTATGTAATTGCTACGAAGATGGGCGCAGATGGATTAGACGTGACCATCACAGCCAACGACTCAGCTCTCACCGCTCAAAGTCTCTTGGGCTTGGCTGTAATATGTCGTGAGAAGACGTGTTATTTCGATACACTCACCGTGCCCCGTGAAGGACTTGATATTTTTGTGCCCCGCAAAGCCCTGCGTGCAGGTGTTAATCGGGTGGAGCTCTTCGATGTAGCAGGCCATAGTCAATGTACGCGCCTGGTATGGGTTCAGCCCAACGAGGCTGAGAATCGTCACGTAACCGTACATCTCTCGCAAAACAAGGCCGAGTATGGTCCTTTTGAACCTGCTGCCTTACGCTTGCAACTTACCGATGCTAAGGGGAATCCCGTAAAGACTACCCTCTCTGTGGCCGTGCGCGATCTGAATGGCAATATTACTGATCCTAATGATGGTGGACTTGTGGCCGACCTTCTACTTTCGTCCGAGCTTCGTGGCTACGTGGCGCGTCCCGACCTATATTTCCAAAAAAACGATGCTGCCCATCGTCGCATGCTCGACCTCCTACTCATGGTACAGGGATGGACGGCCAACACGTTTAGCGTGATGTGTGGAGCAGATACTTTCCGCCTGCGCCAGCCTATCGAAGACCGACTCTTACTGCGTGGTGGCCTCTATACTTTCAATAGGCGCGCGCCGCAATCCAACTTCTCGCTCAATTTTCGTGCTTATTCGCTAAAGGGCAATGCCATAGAGGGCACTACACGCACCGATAGTCTAGGTCGCTTCGCCTTCGAGTCGATGGTCGACTTCAATGGCGACTACATAGGACAGTTTAATACGCGCGATTCTGAAAATAAAAAGCGCTGGAGTCGCCTCACGCTCGACCGATGGTTCGCCCCCGAACCGCGTCCGTTTACGGCAGCCGATCTAGACTTGAAAATTCCCGTGGTAGAAGATAGCATCGTATCGTTTAAACAGGCAGGAGCGGATAAACCCGAATTATTTGAATGGACCGACACTCTTTCACGGATCTCTTCTACATTGCTAAAGGGCGTGGAAGTAAAGGCTAAACGCAAGTATCATGGCTTTACGGGCAATCGTTTCTCTTATGGTGGAGGGCCGCAACATGGCATGAAAGCTGCTATCAAATTCTACAATGCCGAATGGATGGTGGAGCATGCCAAAGACTTGGGTATCGACCTCGGAGAAGTGGGCAATCTTGTGAGCCTTTTGGAAGTAACTTACGATGGAGATAAGAAAAATAGAGGTTGGGACTACCTTTCGGCAGCACAAGGCTTGGGAAGATATACTACTTCACGCAGTGCGGAGGAAGTGGCCGATCCTTATAACTCTTGGGGGATGTCTGTCGATAAGGAAACTGGACAAGTTATCACCGAAGATGGAGAGAAACTTGATAAGCTCACCTCGCTCGAAACGGGTTCGTGGAATGAATTGTTCAAGGAACTTGATAGGCAGAATAATTCTTCTCACTCCCTAAAGGTCTACTACAACAATAGACCTGCTGCTGAAACGGGTGGCTCCTATGATGATTTGTTAGCTGAGGAGGTGAAATATATTGCCGTAGTGACCGACCCCTATGCCACTGATGCCGTGACGGGCGAGAGTAAGCGTAATAGTACCAAGCGCTATTCCGTCTATATCTACACCATTCCAGATTTTTATCGTTATCGTAGCAAACGTGGTGTTGATCGTCGTCGCATTCAAGGTTTCACCGTAAAGACGAACTTCTATGCCCCCAATTATCGCACAGCCGACCTTCCCAGCGATAAGGATATCCGTCGTACGCTCCATTGGAATCCCTCAGTTCAGACTGATGAGAAAGGGCAAGCCTCGTTGCTCTTCTTCACCAACTCGCGCGATGGCCAGACTCTCGATGTTTCCGTTCGCGGTGTGAGTGCCGAAGGTGGATGGATAGAGTAAAAACTAGATTTTTGGAGAGCGAACTTTTTCCCTGATGAGGAAGTGTTTCTGAAGTTTTTTGTCCCTCTCTAGCACAGAGTGAGAAATCTCCTTTAAAGAATTTCCCTGTGCGAAAATATACGCTTTTTCGGATCACGCAAATGTAGTGCTTTCCAACCCATAACGGGCTAATATAACTAAAGTTTCCCACCCCCAATAAAGAGGGTGGGAAACTTTAGAGGGCCTTTCTTGTGAGAGTGAAGTCCTAAAAATGTTCTGTCACCTTCTTTTCCTCTACATGCCATACCTTGCGATGCTCAATAAAGGGGAAGAGGTGCTCGTCGTGGCTCACTACTACAATCGCTCTCTTTTGGGCCTCGTGCCCGAGGATGCGGTAAAGTTCTGTACGGGAGGATTCGTCGAGATGCGTTTCGGGCTCGTCGAGCAAGAGAAGGTCGGGCTTCGATACGAAGGCACGGGCTAGGAGCGTGCGCTGCCACTGACCACCGCTGAGGTCGGAGATGGGTCGCGAAGCAAGGTCGGTGAGGTGGAATAGTTTGAGTGCCTCAGCAGTCTGCTTGTGATGCTCAGATCTGAACGACTGCCAGAGCTGCTTTCGACAAGCCATTCCAGAGAGTACAATGTCGGCAACGGTGGTGGGAAACTGACGATCAATATGGCGATATTGTGGCAGATAGCCAATCACCACGTGCTCTCTCCGCTCTATGCTGCCACACGTGGGCTGTAGCAGTCCTGCGATGAGGCGAAGTAGCGTGGTTTTGCCCCCACCGTTAGGTCCTGTGAGCACCACGAAGTCGCGCTCACCGAGTTGTTCGTTGATGTGGCAAAGCACGTGGCGCTCGCCGTAGCTGAGGCACACATTGTCTATACTCAGTATCGTGTTGTCGTTCATTCTTGGGTCAGTGATTTTGCAATAAGCCTCATTTGTTGTGTTATGTCGTAGGCCAAGGGATTGATTTCTACAATGCGAGCTCCCACCTCGCCCGCAATGCGTCGGGCTGCCTGTCCGCTATGTTCTTTTGAGACGAAGGCCACTTTTATCTCCTCGCTTCGGCATGTATTGACGAGTTGCTGGAATGATGCCGCCGAGGGTTCCTTGCCGTCATGTTCCACTGCTAGCTGCACAAGTCCATACTGACGAGCCATATAGCCCAGGGCGGGGTGGTATATAAGGAATGTGCGGGAAGGGGCATGCAGCAGGGTGGAGCGGAGTTGCTTATCAAGTTTCTCTAGTTCAGCTATGGTCATGTTGAGACGTTCCTCGTAGTAGGCGCGGCGAGCAGGTTGATGAGTGCTGAGTGTGCGTGCCACTTGTCGAGCCATTAGGCAAAGATTCTGTGTGGACATCCATAGATGCGGGTCGATGCTTTCGGCCACAGCCCCATGGTGGTGGCCATCCTCGGCTATGGGAGTGATGCCTTCGCGCAGTTCTACTAGATGGAGCTCGGGCGAGGAGGCTGCCATTTGTCTGAGTCGCGTTTGCTCAAAGCCCATTGTTCCCACGCTGAAAAGAATTTCGCTCTGGCTTAGGTTAATCATCTGTCGTGGCGTGGGTTCGTAAGTTTCTGGGCTTGCTCCTTGCGGCATGAGGGTGGTGACCTCATAATCTTCTCCTGCTATGTGGCTCACTACCCATCGCAGTGGCTCAATGCTCACGGTGAGTATGGGCTTCTCGGAAGAGGTTCTTCCTCCTTTGCAAGCGCTGAGACTAAGCAGTAAGAGAAGAAATAGGTGAAAAATGTGTCGCATAGGAGGGGGAAGGAAAAAATAAATAAAGTTAGTAAATATTAGGCAGTACTTATCAGGTATTGGCTAACCTAGTATAGGTTGAATGGTGGCAATGCCCACTTTATATGGGAACTCTCACTCTATACTACGCGATAGGCTTGAATCAGTAGCCAATAGCGTATGAACTTACCAATGGCTACGGTAATCATTGAGTAGATTAACTTTGTGCGTAGAAAGCCCATACTCACTGTAATCACACTACCGATGATAGGCACCCAAGCCAGCAGACCTGCCCATGCACCGTAGCGGTGAATCCATTGCTTACCGCGCTCAAGCTTTTCTGGCTTCACTTTTGTCCAGCGCTCTATCCACTCCTCTTTGCCGAGTGAGCCTACACCATAATTAAACAACGCGCCAAGCACATTGCCTGCAGTGCCCCAAAGCAAAAGCTCTGTGGGATCAGTGCCCGCAGCTAGCAGACCGACCATCACCACTTCGGAGGCGAAAGGAAAAAAACTCCCAGCAAGAAAAGCAGCGGCAAACATGCCAATGCCACCATGTTGGATGAGTATTGTGAAAAGTGCATCCATAAATAGAGGTGTGAATAGCGGGGGAGAGAAGATGTTTATGCAGAGAACAAATAATTGTAGATACCTAATGCTCCTAAGAGCATGAGTATAAGGTAAAACCATGCATTGAAGAAGCGTCCTTTTCCCAATGCATAATGGTGAGCAATGAGCGTTGACGAATTGGCAATAAAGAGACGCATCAGTTCGTCGAAGTATTTCGGGACAAGTAATAGTCCGGCCATGATGATAAATTCCATCGTGGTAATGACGTAGATAAGCATACGTGTGCGAATCTTGTCGTTGTAGGCCGTATGAAAGAAGTGAATGAGCGCCATTATGGCAAGGAAGGCCATCGTGCCCGCTGTAATCCATTGCGGAAGAGAGAGTTGGCTATAGTCGGGCTGGGGAAGAGAGAGCCACGGCTCTAGGTATAGGAATGCCGTGTCAAGTTGGTTCTCCCATATAGCAATAGCGGCGTAGAACCAATAGGGTACCATCGCGCCGAGCAGACCAGCTAAGAATGTGCGCCACGTGAAATTGCGTAGTTGGAATATCATGCAAAAATAGCTCGCTATGGCCAGCACTAGCATAGGAGGGAACTTGATGCTCGCTAAGCTGAGAAACAAGAAAGCATGGAACACATAGCCCTCGCCTCTTGCTTTCTGATAGGAGGCAAATAGCATGAAGTAGCTCAGCACGAGGCAGGGCACAGCCAATGCGCCCGAATCCCATCGATGGAGCGCGGGACATACGAGCATGAGGTATAAGAATGTGGTGCTCATCAAGCGGGAGCGGATGCGCAGCAGTGCGTTGCGATTGTTTAGCTCCATGATGAGGTAGGCCGAGAGCCCTGTCACGGCCAATCCTGCCCATAGTTGCCAATCGGCGGGGTCGGGCAGTATCCACAATGCCAATGTGACGAGTGCCATAATCGGCAGGGTGAGCGTGCCCGAAACGATATTGTTTCTCAGTGTGTGCACAACGTTGATTTGCTATTGGAGAGTGGGCAAATGTATTAGGGGGCAATTCATTCTGAAACAGAAAGTGTCTCAACTTTCGGATTGAGTATAGGTGAACTGAAAGCTCAGACCTCTTTGATAGTGAAATCAGTCACATAATTTGCTACGTTCTTTCATTTACTTACTATCAAAAGTAAACTTTCCTTATCACACAAGATCCTCTTTCAGAATGAATATAACCACCCTAAAAGGCTAATGTGGACTAGAGCCAATGGTGCGGTGCGTTGGCCATGGAAGCTTCTATGAAACTTTTTCATTGGCATCAGCCCATTCACTTATTGAGCGCAAAGCGCATCATATTAGCCTGCCTGTCGTCTACTAAAGGTCCGCACCAATGTCTGTGCGGAAGTATTTCTTGTTAAATTGTATGTGTTCGGCGCCTTTCATTGACTTGGCTAGTGCTTCGGCCTTGTCCTTACCATATGAGCTAACAGCGATGACACGACCACCTGCCGTGACGAGTTTGCCATCTTTCATGGCTGTGCCAGCATGGAATACTACGCTTCCAGGAACATCGGTACCCGTAATCTCAAAACCCTTTTCGTAAGCTTGCGGATAGCCGCCAGATACACACATTACGCATACGGCTGCACGATCATCGAATTCCACATGGCACTGGTCTAAGTTGCCTTGAGCTACGCCTTCAAAGAGATCAACGATATCGCTTTTCAAACGAAGCATGACTGTCTCTGTTTCCGGGTCGCCCATGCGGCAGTTGTATTCAATCACCTTGGGCTGTCCGTCGCAGTTGATTAGACCGAAGAAGATGAAACCTTTGTAGTCAATGCTCTCGGCAGCGAGACCATCCACAGTGGGACGAATGATTTCCTTGTCAACCTTCTGCATCCATTCTTTGGTGGCAAAAGGTACGGGGGATACGGAACCCATGCCGCCCGTATTGAGTCCAGTGTCGCCCTCGCCAATGCGTTTGTAGTCTTTAGCCTCGGGTAGGATTTGGTAGTGCTTGCCATCGGTCAGAACGAACACAGAGCATTCTATGCCCGAGAGGAATTCTTCGATTACTACGCGGCTAGATGCATTACCAAACATCCCGCCGAGCATGTCGCGTAGTTCCTTTTGGGCCTCCTCAAGCGTGGGCACGATAAGCACGCCTTTGCCCGCACAGAGTCCATCGGCTTTGAGCACGTAGGGAGGTTGCAGTGTTTCCAAGAATTGGCAGCCTGCCTCCACCTGAGTGCCATCGAAGGTCTCGTAAGCCGCAGTGGGAATGTTGTGGCGCTTCATAAAGCCCTTAGCAAAGTCTTTCGAACCTTCCAATACGGCACCAGCCTTTGAGGGACCTATCACAGGCACCTGCTTCACGTCGTCGCGATTCTTGAAATAGTCGTAAATACCCTTTACTAACGGATCTTCAGGACCTACTACTACCATATCTACTCCATGTGTTACCACAAAGTTGGCTACGGCATCGAAATCGTCAGCTTTGATAGCAACGTTCTCGCCCACCTGTGCGGTACCGGCATTTCCCGGAGCGATGTAAAGAGTTTCTACCTTTGCACTTTGTGCAATTTTCCAAGCCAGTGCGTGCTCGCGGCCGCCACTGCCCAAAAGTAAGAGTTTCATAAGCGTTAGAATGATTGATGCTACAAATTTACGGCATGATGGGCGAAAGGCAAAGTGTTTCACGGAAAAACTTTCGTTTCTCCCCATGTTAGCCTCGCTTTAAGCGCCCTCTTATAGCCATCGTAACTAATCGAGACAAGAATATAATGAGGAGAGAGGAAAATAATCCTGTGTAAAAGCGCTTCGTATTCCGAGCAAACCTATAACTTTGCAGCATGATACGCATTCGCAAACGAACCCTCGAGGAGCGTTTCAATACGCTGACTCATTTGGCAGGTGTGGTGTTTACCCTCATTGCCGCATGGAGTATTCTCCGCCTAGGCTATAGCAGTAATTGGAAAAATGCCTTTGGTACGACTTTCTTTACCTGTGGAATGCTCTTGATGTATGCTGCCAGCACTCTCTACCATTGGGCCATGCCTGGCCAGACGAAGGCGATGCTCCGCGTGCTCGACCATATCAGTATCTACGTGATGATTGCTGCTTCGTACACGCCGATGTGTATCGGCGTAGTGGGAGGAGTGCTCGGATGGACTGTGTTTGGCATATTGTGGGGCGTGGCTCTTGGTGGAATGGTATATAAGATTACAGCTATCAATCGCTTCCCACGTCTTTCGCTCTTTATCTATCTGGTCATGGGATGGACTTTCGTGTTTATTGCCGAACCTGTATGCCGTAATATTAGTACGGGAGCTCTGCTCTGCTTGCTAGCTGAAGGGCTCTTCTATACTTCGGGTACGTATTTCTTTGCTCATGATAATCGCTGTTTCTACCACGGAGTATGGCACATCTTTGTGCTCCTTGGTTCGGTGAGCCATTGGCTTGCCATACTTTTAATCCTTTCGTGAGGAGAACGACTGTCAATCTTTTACTCGTCGCAGGGATTCTAAGGAAACACCAAACGGCAAATCTACTTGCATTTTTTTACTAAAACATACAACATTATGAAAACTCCTATCGCAACTACTCAGGCTCCTGCAGCCATTGGTCCTTACAGTCAGGCTGTCGAAGCTGGCAATATCGTATACGTGTCAGGTCAGCTCCCGATAGATCCTGCCACTGGAAAGTATGCCGAGGGTGGTATTAAAGAACTCACTGCACAGTCGCTTACCAACATTAAGCATATTCTCGAACAGGCAGGCTTAACCATGGATAATGTGGTGAAAACAAGTGTTTTCTTGGCCGACATGGCCGATTTTGCTGAAATGAATGAGGTTTATGCACAATTTTTCACGGCTCCTTTCCCCGCTCGTTCTGCAGTGGCTGTAAAGACTCTTCCCAAGGATTCGCGTATTGAGATTGAATGCATTGCTGTAAGGTAAGTGCTGAAAGTAAGAAATCCTCGATGAAACCATAGAAAAATGCAAAAAATAGGCGTTTATCTCTCGTCGAAAGAGAATCTTCCTGAAAGCTATGTACAGGCTGCTCGCGAAGTGGGTGAACTCATCGGGAAGACGGGACGTATCCTCATCTATGGCGGTGCTCGTAAAGGCTTGATGGAAGTGCTTGCACAGAGTGTGAAGCAACACGGAGGGCGTGTCTACGGTATGGTACCCGAAATAATAGAGAAGCGTGGTCTCGTGAGTGATGCAATAGATGTAACCTTTCGTTGTGTAGACCTTAGCGATCGCAAGATGATGATGAATCGTGAAAGCGACGTGCTTGTAGCTCTTCCCGGAGGTATCGGTACGCTCGACGAGGTGTTTACAGTAATGGCCAATACCGTGATAGGTATTCGTCATCAGCCCGTGGTGTTCTACAATGTAGATGGTTGTTGGGATGCTCTCCTTGCTGCATTGGATAATCTCTTTGAACAAGGACTTGTAAGCGGTTCTCCATCAGACTATTACAGTGTGGCACACAATATACAGGAATTAGCATCTCTCATCTAATCGGGTGGGGGAATGTAATGAATAGAACCTCCCTAAAGTCCGTTGCAAACTGCTAGATGAACGAAATCTCGCCACGCAAGCAGAGGTTTCTAAGGGGGACAGAGTAAAGCAAGCGTATAGGCAAAATAGTCTATACGCTTGCTATTCTTTTTCTTTATGGTATTTTCGCATGAGCGCCATCTCCTCCTCATCGTTGAACTTGGGTGAAGTTCTTACAGATTTGACGGCTCTGCGGAATGCCACGTTGCTTATACCCTTTCTGAGCAATGTTTGGGAACTTCGCATTTGCCGTTCTCAGATGTACATTTCCCCGCTCCTAGATGTACATCTTCCCATTGTTCACCGCCTAGTAAACGACGGGAAGATCTTCAAATAAAAACGGAAAAACCAAAGTTTTAGCGTGATAATAACGAAGTTAGAATCACTCCATTGGCAGTCTACGAAATTCTCCGTTCACAAGGGGAAAATTCAATCTTCAAGTTTCGGTTTTAACTTGAGCGGGCAGGATCTGGAACTTTGATGGCAGTTGTTGTCCAGTGCGTTGCAGTGTCCTCTTTAAGTATATTGTTGTTAGGCTAAAAGGCCGTTGAAGTTTTCTTAGAACGTTATCTAAGTCATCGTCCTTCGA
>ERZ1034984.1638-NODE-1638-length-20269-cov-76.259573_pt1 | contig 20269 bp, 23 predicted proteins | sample MGYA00520589_ERZ1034984 | MGnify/ENA primary metagenome ERZ1034984 (study PRJEB33766, sample SAMN09781790) | gut metagenome | biome: gut microbiome | host: Homo sapiens | place: Madagascar | study: EMG produced TPA metagenomics assembly of the PRJNA485056 data... | reverse complement strand
TATTTCTCATTTTTTATTTTTTCATTTATTGTGACATATCTATTGTAAACCTATAATAAAAAATCCCAACACATAAACTGTGCTGGGTTGTAATTTTATTTTATTCCAAATATTCTATCTCCTGCATCTCCTAGTCCTGGTACTATGTAGCAATCTTCATTTAAGTGGTCATCTATACTTGCACAATATATTTGTACATCCGGATATGCTTCTTCTACTCTTTTTATTCCTTCTGGTGAGGCTATCAAACATAAGAATTTTACCTTTTTCACTCCATCTTCTTTCATCATTTTTATTGCTGCTACCGCAGATCCTCCTGTTGCAAGCATTGGATCTACTAATATTACTTCTCTATTTTGTATATCTTTTGGTACTTTGTAATAATATTTTACTGGTTCCATTGTTTCTTCATTTCTGTATAGTCCTATTACTCCTATCTTGGCGTTAGGAATTATTTTTGTTATTCCATTTGACATGCCAAGCCCCGCTCTTAAAATTGGTACAAATGCATATCTGTCTTCATTAATTTTCTTTGCCTTTGTTTTTGTTATTGGAGTTTCCACTTCTACCTCATCTTGCTCTGCATCTCTCATCGCTTCATAGCAAAGCAACATTGCGATTTCTTCCGCTAACTCTCTAAACTCCTTTGTCCCAGTCTTCTTGTCCCTTAATATAGCAACCTTATGTTGTATTAATGGGTGTTTTACTTCAATAGCTTTCATTAATTTTACCTCTTTCTTGCAAATTGCATTTTATTTAAACAATGCTATTACACAATACAATAATGGTTTTATTATCATTTTTATTGTAAGCATAAAAGTATATGTTTTTATTCCTATTTTGTTTAGTTCTTTGTATTTGCTCATTAATCTTTCTTCATTTTCTTTGCTTAATATGTTTTCTTGCGATATATATTCTTTAGACAAATTTTCAGCTCTTGTCATTGCATCTATTTCCAGCGAATTTCTTACTACAAAAAATATAAATTGTAACGCTAGTAAAACTGTTAATAATATTTTTTGCATGGGCTCACTTATTTTTCCTAAAAGCGTTAAAATGCTTATTAGCGAAAAAAATATCATGTTTATATTAGATATTAGAAAATTAAATTTTAGCATAACTTTGTTTTGCACTGAATGTATGCACTCATGTGCTATCGTTTGAATTCTCGTAAATGTTTTGTCTATGTTGGCTATTATTATTTTATTTTGCATTACAAGATACAAACTTGTCTTTGATTTTTCGTCCTGTGTATCTTCTATTGTAACCTCTGAATTATTTAACATTTCTAATATTTCTCTACAAATCTGTTTGTTGGTTGGAAAGTCTTTGGTCAATTTGTTGTTGTCTTCGCTATACGCCATTTGTTTGATTTTTTTAAGATCTTTTATTCTTATGTTTAACCCTATTTTCAGAATTACTATTGTAACTATTAATATAATTATCAGACATACGTACTCCATATTTTCCCCCTTTTCAAAAAAAAGAAGCGTAAGATATAAAATTTAATAAATTTTATACCTACGCTTTGTTTTATAGAACATCTTTTATCGCTTCTGCTATTATCTTGTTTACATCTGTTACCATTACATTAAATTTAATTTCATAATCAAAGTATTGTTTCATTTCCTCATCCTGTAATAATTGAATATATTTTTCTTGTAGTTGTTTCAACTTTTCCTTGTTTTCTTCTTCGTTTTCAGTACCTTTAATTGTTCCCAGTTGCATCTCATATCTCATGTTTTCAAATTCTTCTAGCTTTGCTTTTTTATCTGGATTAGATTCTATACTGTCTTTTAATTTTTTATAGTTTTTGTATTCTTCTGACTCTCTCATTTCTTGAGCTAGCCTATTTGCTGTATCATATATATTCATTTAGATTACACGCTCCTTACTTATGCATATGCATGCTTTTTCTTGAAACTTAATAAGTTTGTAATTTCCTTTTGTGTATTTTCTGCCTTTTCCGCTTTTCTTGCTCTTTCTTGTAATAATTGTTTTGCTTGTCTTTCTGCCATTGTTTGGCAAATTGCTTTTTCATATGTGAAGTGTGTATCTTGCGCTATTTTCTCCCAATTAAATTGTTCTTTTACTTTTTGTCTTGCTTTTTTAGATATATTTGTTGCCAACTGATGATCGTATAATAAAGCTGTTACAGAATCTGCTATTGAGTTTGGATTTCCTGCATAAGATTTCATTCCATCCACTCCATGAGTAACTATTTCGTCTAGTCCTCCTACATCTGACACCACTGTTGGAACTCCTGCAAGCATTGCTTCTAGTGCTACTATTCCAAAAGGTTCATATGTACTTGGGAACACTGCAACGTCTGCACATTTGTACATTTTTTGTACTTTTTTAGAATCCATGTATCCTGTGAAATAAACTTTATTATCTAGTCCTAGGCTTGAAGTTTCTGCTTTCAAATCATCTATCATTCCACCTTTTCCTGCAATAACTAGTTTTGCATCATGATAGTTTGATAATATTTTTGGCATTGCTGCTATTAGGTGTTGTATTCCTTTTTCGTAAACCAATCTTCCAACATATAGTATTATTTTTTCGTTATCCATTGCATATTGTCTTCTGAAATCATAGTCTCTTTCTATTCCTGTGAAGTTATTTAGGTTTATTCCATTTGGTATTACGTTTATCTTGTCATATGGTAGTCCAAATAGTCTTTGTAAATCATTCTTCATAAAATTACTGTTTACAATTACTTCTGTTGCTTCATATGTTAAAAGCCATTCTGTGTCGTTTATGTATCTTTGTGTATCGTCATGTATTCCGCTATTTCTACCAGCTTCTGTTGCATGTATTGTTGCCACTATTGGAATATCATATGCATTTTTTAGAGATTTTGTAGCATATGTAACTAGCCAATCATGCGCATGAATTACGTCAAATCCACCTTCTTTGTTTATTATTTCTGTAGCTTTTGCTATTAGATTAAAGTTTAATTGCATTATCCAGTCAATAAAATTATTTGGATGTATCATGTAATTATCTACTCTATATACATTTACTCCTTTATCATTTTCATATTCTGGAACACTTGCATTATCTCGATATGTTACGACTGTAACTTCATGCCCATCTTTAATTAATCTTTTTGATAAATCGTGTACTACTCTTGCTATTCCTCCAACAATTCTTGGTGGATATTCCCATGTTAGCATTAATATTTTCATTAAAGCGTTTCTCCCTTCACATTATTTTCTTTAGTATTTTATTCGCATAATTTCTGATATTTACATTTTATACAAAAAAAATACAAATGTAAATATATTTTGACAATTTTCTTAATTATTTTTTGTTTTTTTGTAGCTTTTTATTTTATGAATCGAAAAATAAATAGAAACAACAAAAGCCAAGAAATTTTAAAGTTTTCTTGGCTTTTGCTGTTTATGTTTTACATTTCATTTTATTAATTGGCTTTTATTGAAGGCCTCCACCTGATGAAGTTCCGTGGTTTCCTGCTAATCCATTTGATGCTCTTCCATCTGCAACGGTAACGTCATTTGAATATGCTGACCAATTATCTTCTTGTCCATATTTATTGTTCTCTTTTTTTGTGATTTTATTATAAAACATTTTGTTCTATCCTTCAACCACTATTTAACTTTTTTATTAAATATGTTATTCAATTAAAAAAAATATTTGGTCGTATTCATTAATCCTAAAGGAGTTTGAAGGTATTTTCCCTTTCAAACTCCTTTGTTTTATTTTGCCATTCTTGCATTATACTGTTTCTCACAATTTTATTATTTCATATAAATATTAGGATCTACGTTTTGCCCATCTTTTTTCATTTCAAAATGAAGATGTGTTGTGTCTGCTATTTCAAATGTAGCAGTATTTCCAACTGTTGCTATTGTACTTCCTTGTTTTATTTCTTCTCCAACAGTTATAAATTCTGCTGTTAGTAAGCTCGAATAGATGCTTTCAAATCCATTTTGATGTTCTATTACTACTGTTAATCCATATCTTGGATCATTTTTTATCGATTTTACTTTTCCATCTGCCACAGCCTTTACTACATCTGTCTTTTGCATTGCAATGTCTATTCCTAAATGTGTTGTCCATTCTTCCAATGTACTTGAATATACTAAATTATCTTTGGAATAGTCTTTTACTATCTCTCCATCTGCCGGTTTCACAAAGCTTAGATCTTTTACTTCTTCCTGTTTTGTTTCTTCTTGCTTATTTTCCACTGGCTTTTCTTCTTTTGTCTTATTCTCATAGTTGCTTGTATTTATTGCTATTTTTTCTGTATTTTCCATCTCGTTAACACTTTTTCCTACTGGTGAACTAACTGATTTTGAGTCTGTTTCATTTGTTATCATATTTAACATTTCATTATCTGCTGATGATAGTATTTGTGTGTTTGTTGTTTGCATTTTTGTGTTTCTTGCCATTCTGTTGTTGTATGCTACATAAGTCAATGTGAATGCTACCGCCACGACTAACACTATTCCTGTTAGAATTATCATACTTATATTTGTTTCTGGTTTTTCCCCTCTTCTTTGTCTTCTACTCATATTGTTCCTCCTTATATTTTTATATTAATATAAGTATTTCCTCTTTTTCTAAATTTATACAATTACAGTTTATAAATTATTTATTTCTACTCCTATATAATAGTGTTTTATAATATTTTCGTAGCTTTCTCCTTGCTTTGCTAGTGCATCTGCTCCAGTTTGACTCATTCCAACTCCGTGTCCATAGCCTTTTACAACAAATTTGATATTGTTTTCGGTTATTTCAACAGTAAAATTGGCTGATCTTAATCCCAAAAGATTTCTTACTTCAACTCCTGATAATTCTAAGTTTCCTAGTTTTATTGTTTTTACTCTACCTCCCGCTGTTGTTTCTAATGTCTTTATACAGTCTTGTTGATTATAGTCTATGGAAAAATCTGAGTGGTGACTTTTTATTTTTTGTTCGAACTCGCTTTTTGTAAATTCCGCTTCTGACGAATATTGAGTATACGCATCTTCTCCTGATGTTTCTACACTTTGTAAATATGGTAAGTTTGCTCCGCCCCATACATTTGCAACTTCTTCTGTTTTTCCTCCACTATTAGAGTGAAAAAAGGCATCTATTGCTTCTCCATTGTATGTTACAATTTGTCCTTTTGTAGAGTTTACAGCTTCTTCTATTTTTGCCCAGTTACTCTCTCTTGATGCTTCTTCCCATTTATTTAGTCTATCTTCTTTTGATATCCACGCCTGACAGCATTTATAATCATCGCATATATCTGCTCCTTCGTGCTTAGAGTTGCTATGTTCTATTGTATATACTGTATACGTCCTTGCAACAACTGCTTGTGCTTTTAAAGCCTCTTGTTCAAAGCTTGCAGGCATTTCTGCTGATACCACTCCTAATAAATATTCGTCCATTCCTAGTTCTTCTACTTCTCCACTCTCGTGATGTAATAGCTTTATTGTTCCATATTTCGAATATGTATATGGATTTGTTTCTGTATTATCTGTATTTTGTTCAACGTTTTCCACTTCATTTTCTACAGCTACAGTTTCTTTAGCTTTGAATTTTTGTGTAAGAACTATGGGCACTAAAAATGTTATTAAAATTATTAATACTATAATTTCAATAATTCTCTTCATATTTTTCATCTCTTTCTAAGCAGTATCTGCTTGTAATTTTTGTTTCATCGAATATAATATTCTTTTTTCTATCCTTGAAACTTGAACTTGACTTATTCCTAAAGTTTTAGCAACTTCTGTTTGTGTGCTTCCCTTATAATATCTCATCATTACAATTTGTTTTTCTTGTGGTTGCAATTCTTCTATTAATTTATTTACTGTTAATTTATCATTTATCATTGCTTCTTGATTTTTTGTATCTGGAATGATGTCTTCTACATTTAATGTTTTACTTGAGTCTTTACTATAAACAGGTTCATTTATAGATGTTACTATTGCACTAGAGTTCGCATCTATAGCTAATGCAATATCTTCTTTTGGCACTTTTAAAACCTCTGCAATTTGCTCTATTTTTATATCTTGCCCATTTTTCAAATAATACTCTTTCTGTATTTGATTTATTTTTGCACCTAATTCTTTAATACTCCTACTTACTTTTATTTTGCCATCATCTCTTATATATCTTTTTATTTCTCCCATTATGAATGGAACTGAATATGTAGAAAGTTGCACATCAAAGCTCGTATCGAATTTTTTTATTGATTTTATTAATCCCAACGCACCTATTTGGTTTAGATCTTCTAACTCGTATCCTCTTCCACTAAATCTTTTAGCAATATTATAGACTAGCCCTAAATTGTTTTTTACCAGACTAGCCATTGCCTCTTCATCTCCACTTTGCGCTTTTGCTATTTTTTCATAAGTATTTTCATACATATTTTAACCTTCCTTTTGTTCTTCTTGTTCTAGTGGTTCTATGTATTTTCTTAATGTTACTTTTGTTCCCATTTCTGGTATAGATTCAACTTTCATTTCGTCCATAAAGCTTTCCATTATTGTGAATCCCATTCCAGATCTTTCTAAATTTGCCTTTGTTGTATAAAGTGGTTTTTTAGCAAGTTCTATATCCTCAATTCCTTTTCCTGAATCTGATATTTGTATTTCTACCCAGTTATCCTTTAATTTGCATTCAACTTTGACTATTCCCATAGAGTTTTCATATCCGTGTATTATGCAATTTGTTACAGCTTCTGACACTGCTGTTTTTATATCTGCAAGTTCTTCTATTGTAGGATCTAATTGTGAAGCAAATGCTGCTACTGCTATTCTTGCAAATGCTTCATTTGATGATTTGCTTACAAATTCTAATTTCATTTCATTATCATAAATTCCTAACATTTTAACCTCCATTATCCAACTTTTTCTTCTTTGTTTATTGGAATTATTCTTAAAATTCCACTTATCTCAAAGACTTTTTCTATTTGTCTATTTACATTTATTAGCTCTAATTGTCCACCTAACATTCTAATAATTTTGTATCTTCCAAGTAACATTCCTATTCCTGCACTGTCCATGAAAGAAACGTCACTAAAATCAAATATAACTTTTCTAGGCAAAAATCTCGTAATTTCATTATCAATTTTCCTCCTTAATTTTTCTGTTGTGCTTTCGTCAATTTCCTCAGAAATTCTTAATGTTAATTGCTTTTCTCTGGGTACATAAATACATTCCACTTTTGTTCCTCCTTATTTCTTATTCTTGTATAAGTATACTATGTTTACCAGTATTTTCCAATAGCGAAACTTGACTAGTTTTATCGATTTATGGGAAGTTTTCGACATTTTTCGCTTTATTGTTGACATTATATTTCCATAATAAAAGACCATATATTATATTTCCAATTCAATATAATATATAGCCTTTTTTTATTTACAAAATCTATGTTTTCCTATTGTTACAGTTTGTGGTCTTGACCAAATCCAAGCATTAGTTGCTGTATTGGGATTAAAATAGTATATTGCTCCATATGAAGGATCCCAACCATTTAGAGCATCTCTTGCAGCATTGTATGCAGTAGTATTAGGTTTTAAATTTATTTGCCCATCTGATACTGCTGTAAAAGCTCCTGGTTGATAAACAACTCCAGCTATTGTATTCGGGAATGAACTGCTTTTTACTCTATTTAAAACAACTGCTGCAACCGCAACTTGCCCTGAATACGGTTCTCCTCTTGCTTCAGAATATACTACGTGTGCCAATAAGTTAACATTGCTATTATTGGTACTTTGACTTGTGCTATTGCTAGACGAATATATCCCCATCGCTTGAAGTGTTTTAGTTCCTGCAATTCCATCTGCTGTAAGTCCATTTTTCCTTTGAAAATATTTTACTGCTGATAATGTTTGACTTCCATATATACCATCTATGCTTCCTTTGTAGTAGCCCCATCTTTTTAATTTTGTTTGAATTTGTGTAACTTCATTTCCTCTAGAGCCATATTTTGATAAAGCTTGAGCCTGACTATTTCTAAAGAATACATTGTATGTTATAAAAATTATCATTAAGACAGAAATTATGGCTACTGCTTTTTTGTTTATAATTTTTATTCTATTTTTTAACATAAAAAATCCACCTTTCAAGATTATTATTCCTTGAATTGGTGGATTTATACATTTATGGTTTTAAAAAATTCCTATTACATTTCCGTTTTCATCTAAGTCGATTTTTTCGGCAGCAGGTACTTTTGGAAGTCCAGGCATTGTCATTATTTTGCCTGTTATTGCAACCACAAACTCAGCTCCTGCTTTTAGTATTATTTCATTTACATGCAATGTAAATGGTTCTTTACATAGTAAATTCTTTGGATCATCTGAGAATGAATATTGTGTCTTTGCTATACAAACAGGGAATTTAGAATATCCCATTTTTTCTATATTCTCTATTTGTTTTGTTGCTGTTTCAGAAAATTCTACATCTTTTGCTCCATATATTTTTTGAGCTACTTTTTCTATTTTTTCTTTTATTGATTCTTTATCTTCATATATGTATTTAAAGTTTTCTTCTTTTTCTACTAGATTAACTATTTTTTCCGCTAAGTCTACTGCTCCAATACTTCCTTTTTGATGACTTTCTACTAAACTTAGTTCGACATCTTGTTTCTCTAATTCTTCTTTTAATAATTCTATTTCTTTATCTGTGTCCGTCAAAAATTTATTTATTGCAACAATTACATTTAATCCATATTTATTTTTTAAATTATCTATATGTCTGTTTAGATTTTCGATTCCGATTTTTAGAGCTTCTAAATTTTCTTGCTTTACTTCTTCTTTGCTTTGGCCACCGTGATATTTTAGCGCTCTTATTGTTGCAACACATACCACTGCATCTGGTTTTATTGAAGCTTTTCTGCATTTAATATCTAAGAATTTTTCTGCTCCTAAATCAGAACCAAATCCTGCTTCTGTTACGCAGAAATCAGCTAATTTCATTGCTGTTTTTGTAGCAATTATACTATTACATCCGTGTGCAATATTAGCAAATGGCCCTCCGTGAATTATTGCAGGAGTGTGTTCTAATGTTTGTACCAAGTTTGGCTTTATTGCATCTTTTAGAAGTACCGTCATGCTTCCTTCTGCATGCAAATCTTTTGCTCTTATTGGTTCTTCATCTTTATTGTATCCCACTACAATATTTCCTATTCTTCTTTTTAAGTCTGCTATATCTGTTGATAAGCATAAAATTGCCATTATTTCAGAAGCAACTGAAATGTCAAATCCGTCTTCTCTTTCTACAATGTTTTTCTCTCCAGATAATCCTGTATTTACTTTTCTTAATTGTCTATCATTTAAGTCTATACATCTTTTCCAAGTAACTTTTTCAAATCCTAATTCATTTCCATTATAAATATGGTTATCTATCAAAGCTGATAGCAAGTCATTTGCATATGTTATTGCATGTATATCTCCTGTAAAATGTAGATTTATATCTTCCATTGGCGCAACTTGTGCATATCCACCACCTGTCGCTCCTCCTTTTATTCCAAATACTGGACCTAATGAAGGTTCTCTTAATGCAAGTATGGCTTTTTTACCGATTCTTTTTAGTCCATCAGCCAGACCTATTGCCATTGTAGTCTTTCCTTCTCCCAATGGTGTTGGATTAATTGATGTAACTAATATTAGTTTCCCATCTTTTTTGTTTTCTAATCTTTTTAGCAAGTTTTTGCTGTCTATTTTTGCTTTATACTTACCATAAAGCTCTAATTCTTGTTCTTCTATTCCTATGCTTTCAGCAATTTTTGTTATATTTTCTAACTTGGTATTTCTTGCAATTTCTACATCTTCCATAATCATTTCTCCTATTCCTTCGTCAAAAGGACGAATATTTAAATTTTAAAATAGCATTCCTGCTGTAAATCCAACTATTGCTCCAACTATTACTTGAAGTGGTGTATGTCCTAATGCTTCTACTAATTTTTCTCTAACCTGAACCGTTGTAAGTCCTGGCGTATTGACTATATCATTTAATATTCTAGCTTGTTTTCCTGCCTGTCTTCTAACACCACAAGCGTCATACATTACAACCAACGAAAATATCAACGATACAGCAAATATTACTGAGTTTATTCCTTGGCTTCTTCCAACCATTGTGGTTATAGATACAACTATAGCAGTATGTGAACTTGGCATTCCTCCTGCACCAATTATTCTTTTGAAGTTGAATTTTTTAGTTGTTGCAAGTTCCCACAAAACCTTAAAAGTTTGCACACAAAACCAAGTTACAAAAGGAACTATTAAATATCTGTACTGTGTATAAAAATCCATTCTCTTTATCTCCCTTTGTACTATTCTTCAATGTTTGCCACATTAAAGTTTTCTTCCTTAATGGTTCCATTATCATTTATCAACATAGTAATTTTCTTTTCTGCTGTGTCTAATAAATCACTACATTTCTTTGATAATTTCATTCCATCTTCAAATTTGCTAACAGATTCATCTAAGCTTAGATTTCCTTTTTCTAGCTCTTCTGCTATCTTTTCTAACTCTTTCATTGCATCTTCAAAATTTATATCTTCTTTCATTTTTGTTTTCCTTTCTAAGGTTATAATACTTGTGCGTCAACTTTTCCGTCGCTTAATCTAATCGAAACTTTTTCTCCTTGAGATAAGTCTTTGACTTCTTTTGCTATTCTTCCATCTTGTTTAGAAATTATGCTATATCCTCTTGTTAAAGTTTTTAGAGGACTTAATGCATCTAGCTTTGCCACTTCTTTTACAAATTTAGTTTTGTCTTCTTTTATTTTTAATAATATGCTATTTTGTAAAGATTTTACTTTCATATCTATTAGCATATATTGTTCATTGATTTTTTGAGTAGGATTTTTAAAAGCTTGCCTTGTCATACATTTTTCATATGACATTTTCATAAGTTCGATTTTCTTTTTCAATGATACTTTATATCTATTATTATATGCTCTTAAATTTTCTCTTACATCATCAATATTTGCAACTGCTAATTCTGCCGCAGCTGATGGTGTTGGCGCTCTTAAATCCGCAACAAAGTCTGCTATTGTAAAATCTGTTTCATGTCCAACTGCTGATATTATCGGGATCTTAGAATTAAATATAGCTCTTGCAACTACTTCTTCATTAAATGGCCACAGGTCTTCAATAGATCCTCCACCTCTACCTATTATTAGTACGTCTGCTAATTTATTTTTATTCATAAACTCGATGCCTTCTGCTATTTTTTCTCCAGCACCGCTTCCCTGTACTGGTACAGGATATAATCGTATATTCACATTAGGATTTCTTCTTGTACTTACATTTATTATATCTCTTATTACTGCACCTGTATTTGATGTTAGAACTCCTATTGTTTTGGGCATAAATGGAATTGACTTTTTGTATTTTTCGTCAAATAGACCTTCATTACTAAGTTTATTTTTTAGCTCCTCATATGCAACATATAAGTTTCCTAAGCCATCTTCTTTCATAGCTTTTGCATATATTTGATATACTCCATCTCTCTCAAATACCGAAACTCCACCTAGAACTATTACCTTCATTCCGTCTTTTGGCATAAATGATAAATGCGTAGTATATGTTTTAAACATTACGCATTTAATCAACGAATTTTCATCTTTTAAAGTAAAATACATATGACCTGTATAATGATTTTTGAAGTTTGATATTTCTCCTTTTACTAACACATTGTTTAGCATTTCATCATTATCTATTCTGCCTTTTATGTATTTATTTAAGTCTGTTACTGTTATTGGATTATATTGCATCCTTTTCCACTACCTTTGCTAATACACCATTTATAAATGATCCAGCTGTTTCTTCTCCATATTTTTTAGCCATATTTACTACTTCATTTATTATAATTTTGTATGGTGTTTTTATGTATTTTATTTCGTATATTGCAAGTTTTAGTAAAGATAAATCAACAGTAGATATTCTATCTATTGTCCATCCTGATTTTAGATTTTCAGAGATTATTTTTGTAATTTCTTCATCATTTTCTTTGATTCCTTTTGCTATATCTTTTACATATTCTCTTGCTCTACCGTCTTCGACTTCTGTACTATCTAAGAATAATTTAACTTGACTTTTGCTATTTTGTTTTTGCACTTCTTGGCTATAAATATAGCAAAAAGCAAGTTCTCTTTTTGTCATTTCTTCCATTTGAGTCCCCTTATTATAATCTATCTATGAATTTTTTTAATTTTTCTTTTACTGTTTGTTTATTATGTTGTACATAGTTTCCTACGTATATTCCTACGCAAATTAGTAATATCCAAATGATTAAATCATATAAACGTGTGCATAGTAGTATGATTGCTACAATCGCTCCTATTATTGCCCCACCATAATTTTTAAAAAAATTTTTTATCTCATCCATTGATTTCATTCCTTTCGCTCTGCTATAAGTTTTATACTTCTTTTGTTTCTTCTGGTCTTACCATGTCTTTTACTCTTATATCTAAGCTCTTTACTTCTATGTCTAGAGATTTTTTAATTGTGTCTTTTACACGGATTTGTATATTGTTGCTTAATTCTTTTATTATTGCTTTTTCAGATACTTCTATTGTTAAGATTATTGATAAGTTATTATCCTTGTCAAATAATATTTTGGTTTGTTGACTTTTCACACTATCAAACCCACTAACAACTGAATTTACTATACTTACAAGTGTATCTTTTGTTATTAGCAACTTACCATCTTCGTTTTCTAAAAGTATTCCTTCTTTGTATTTTTCTTCTTTATCTGATGATTCAAAGAAAATTCCTTTTATTGCTAGTATTATGAATACAACATTAATTCCTAATAAAACATTACAAATAGTTGTGTCTTTTAGCATGTTTGTGAACATTACAAAGCATGTTGTTACTTCAACCCAACCAAATATAAAGGCACATGTTAATATTGACATTAACAATATTAATACTGAGAATATACATAATATTATTTTATCTAAAACTTTCATTTTTATTTCGTTCCTTTCTTGTAAACAGAAATGTTTTTATTGCTGTAATCTCTATAAAGGCACGTAAATAATAACTGCGTGCCTTTATAAAAAGTTTTTTAGTTTTCTGTATTGTTTTCTTCTTGAGTTTCTGTGTTTACTCCTTGTACATGTACGTTAACTGCTACTACTTTTAATCCTGTCATTCCTTCTACTGCTGATTTAACTCTGTTTTGAATATCAAATGCTACATCTGGAATTCTTGTTCCATATTCTACTATGATGTTTACATCTATTCTTGTTTCTTTTTCTCCTACTTCTACTTTAATTCCTTTTGATAAATTTTTCTTTCCGCTTAATACCTCTGATATTCCACCAGCAAATCCTCCTGCCATTGCATATACTCCTGGAGCTTCTGATACAGCTTTACCTGCTATAACTGCAACTACATCATTTGATATTTTTATGTTGCTTGATTCACCTTCTTGGTTTTCTATTGTAATTTCTTCCTCATTTACTTTATTTTCTTCTTTTTCCATAATAAATTACCTCCATTATTTTAGTTGATATTTAATATCTATTATAGTATATCAATTTATATTAATTTTTACAAGGTTTATTAATATTTTTTTGATTAATTTTAGTTAACTTTTTATATGCTTTTTATTGCCGAGATACTTATACATCGAACGCAGCTACTCTCTACCAAATCGTGTGTCATAGCTTTTTTCCTTGTTCCATAATAGCTTCCCCAGTATATTCTTTTCCATCCTTAACTAATATTATTGTTTGCGTCGTACCCCAAAAATCATCTTCCTCGCTGCGCTTTCCTTGTTCTCTTAAATAATCTCCTACATTTCCCGTATTCACTGTTTTCTTTTCCATATTAATTTCACTACTTATATCGATTTTTTCTCCTTTAAATATTATATATGCATTTTCGAACTCTGTATATTCTCCCGTTAGTTCAGATTTTAGCATAATATCAATACTACCATATCTTATATTTTTTTCGCTCACTAATGTATATTCTGGTAAACTTGTATCCACATTTGTTACTTCTACTTTTTTAGTATATGTTTTTCCTGTTACTGCATCTTGTATTTTAAATGTATATGTGCCATTTTCTGTGGCTATATATGTGTTAGATGTTTCATTAGCCGGATTTGTTACAGTATAGCCTTCTATCATTTTTGTAGATTCGTTACCATAGCAGCTTTTAATCATAAACAACATAGTTTCGTCTATTCCACCAGTTGATTCCACTTTATTCCAGAAAGCCGTTTCTGTTGCCTCCGAAATATTCCCTTGTTTTTTTGTCCAATCTAATGCATTTTGAAAGGTCTTGCAATTAGCATTTGGGTCATTCATGTTTATTGCCTTTATATAAGCATATCTAATTATTTCTTTCTTTTGGTCTTCACTTAGTGAATTTACCCAATTATTAAACTCTTGATTTCCATTGCTCATATCTATATTAGGAATTATTGTTCCTGTTGCAGTTGCTGTCAATACAACTGCTCTTGATTTTTCTGTGGCTGGTGTTTTGCTAATGTTTATTGTTACATTACTGTAACTTATTTCTTTTATTATAGTTCCATCTTTTTTCTTTATTGTGATTAGTTCTTGGTCTCTATCTATTTCTTCCTCTGTTAATAGCTTTCTAGAGATTAAACTTGCTAGCATTGTGTCTGCACTTTCTTGTGCTTGGTTTGATTCTTTGTTTATGAAGTTGTGTTGTTTCCACATTCCTACTTCATCTTCTACTTGAGATGCTCTTGTTCCAATCCTTGCATCTTTTGATTTTGCAATGATTCCGTTTTCATCTAGTAGTAAGCTTATTGTTACTCCTGCTAGTATTAAAAGTACAACTATTGTTACTACTAATGCGATTAGGGTTATACCCTTTTTGTTTTTTAACATGATTTTTTCCTCCTACGTTTTTTGATTTTTAGTTTCATTTGTCCATATTTATTGTTCTCGTTTTTTGTGATTTTATTATAAAACATTTTGTTCTATCTTTCAACCACTATTTAACTTTTTTATTAAATATGTTATTCAATTAAAAAATTTATTTGGTCGTATTTATTACTAATAAAGGAGTTTGAATGTATTTTACCTTTCAAACTCCTCTTTTTTTATTTCACCATTCTTGCTTCTTCTATATCTTTATCCGTCGCATTGGCATACTTCTTTATTAGTTCAATCTTTAAGTTATCTTTTAGCATCCTTGTAATTACTTCTATTCGAGTTGCTTTTGCTCCTTCTATTTTACCGTCTTTTTTCTCCGCTTTCTTTCTCCTTTTGCAACTCCATCATAGTAATAATCCACTAATGCTTGTCCAAGTCTCATATCTTTTTCCTCCTCATTTTTATTTATATTCTCTAGCATTTCTTTTGCTAGTTTTGGATTTATTTCACCTATTATGTTTGTTATGTATACGCTAATTATTTCTCGCTCTTCTTTAGTAAAGTTACATTTTTCAATTTGTTTTATTCCTTTTTCTAAGTGATTGCTATTCTTTTCCATCAATAACACTTTGGGTAATGCTCCTTTTGCTTTTATTAAATCGTCATCGCTATATGTATTTATATCTATAAGTTTATAGCTTCCTATTGATGGCAAATTAATGTCTGCTAATTTTTTATCATATGTTTCATTCTCTTCATTTAATTGGTGTTCTTCCAATTTTTGTTGATCTCTTTTTCTTCTGTATTCTTTCTCATATTTTATTAAATGTTCTTTTACTGCTGGGACTGGTTCGTTTTCTATAATTTCATCTATTATCGCATCAATTTCTGCTTGAGAAAGATATTTTCCTTCTTCATTATTTCTACTCATCTGTCTCCTTTCTTATTTTACCAAATATCGAATCACTTTTCAACCTATCGGTAAAACTTTTTTTGATTTTTATTTGTTTTCCCCAAGACAATTATACCCCGAAAGTGGCTACTTGTCCAGCAAAATCGTATGTCAAAGTTCGACAACAGCATGCGTTTTTTGCTAGTTTTTGTAACTTTTTATTTTTATGAATCGAAAGGAATTTTTTGCATACTTATTATTAGATGCAATGTATTTTTGTTCTAGTAAAGAATAAAAAAGGATAGTTTGTATTACTTTTCTGTAATATTTACTATCCTTGTTACTTTATTTACTATTTTACTCCTCTTCACATACTTTTGCATAGCCTCTGAATTCTGTTCCATCTTTTTCTATTATAAATTGTTGTATTGAGCCATAAAATTCATTTTCGTTAAAATTTTCTAAATTAGTTTTTAAATAATTTCCTATGTCATTACCCGTAATATAACTATAACCATTTTGCTCAGATATCTGTGAACTTATGTCTATTTTCTGATTATTATATATTATATATGCAGTAGTAAATGTTTGAAGTGTATTTGTTTCTTTATCTCTTAATGCAACACACCAATAATTATGAGTTTTAGCGATGGCAATTTTTATCGATTGTCTTGTTGCTAATTTTGTAATCACTTTTGCTGTATTATTATTAATATCTGATTTTTTTATGTTTGTTACATAATATTTAGCATTTTCATCTATGTTTGTTACTTCTACTTTTTTAGTATATGTTTTTCCTGTTACTATATCTTGTATTTTAAATGTATATGTGCCGTTTGCTGTGGCTATATATGTGTTAGATTCTTCATTGTCTGGATTTGTTATAGTATAGCATTCTATCATTTTAGTAGATTCGTTATAATAGAGTTCCTCAATTATAAAACTTGTAAACCCATCTATTCCTCCTTCTACATTACTTGCCACTCCCGTCCAAAAAGCATCTTCGGTCGCCTCCGAAATATCCCCTTGTTCTTTGGCCCAATCTAATGCGTCTTGGAACGTTGTACAATTTGCTGATGGATCTTCTTGATTCACGAACTTTATATACCCATTTCTAATTATTTCTTTCTTCTGTTCTTCACTTAGTGAATTTACAAAATTATTAAGTTTTTCATTTCCTTGGCTAACATCTATTTTTGTAAGTCCATCTACGGAATCTACTGTTAGTACAACTGCTCCTGATTTTTCTGTGGCTGGTGTTTTGCTGATGTTTATTGTTACACTACTGTAGCTTATTTCTTTTATTATAGTTCCATCTTTTTTCTTTATTGTGATTAATTCTTGATTTCTGTCTATTTCATCCTCTGTTAATAGTTTTCTAGAGATTAAACTTGCTAGCATTGTATCCGCACTTTCTTGTGCTTGGTTTGATTCTTTGTTTATGAAATTATGTTGTTTCCACATCCCCACTTCATCTTCTACTTGAGAAGCTCTTGTTTCAATCCTTGCATCTTTTGATTTTGCAATGATTCCATTTTCATCTAGTAATAAACTTATTGTCACTCCTGCTAGTATTAAAAGTACAACTATTGTTACTACTAATGCGATTAGGGTTATACCCTTTTTGTTTTTTAACATGATTTTTCCTCCTACGTTTTTTTAATTTTTAGTTTCATTTGTCCATATTTATTGTTTCCGTTTTTTGTGATTTCATTATAAAACATTTTGTTCTATCTTTCAACCACTATTTGATTTTTTTATTAAATATGTTATTCAATTAAAAAAATTTGAGAGCGCTTTTCTCAGAAGTTCCTTAGTTTTATTCACTTTTGGACTTCTGTTTTTGTTATTTTGCCACTTTTAATTGCCTTTATACTAATAAGATGCTATAATTGTTGGTAGTAAACGTTTAGGAGATTTTTATGTTGGAAAAATATTTAAATAAATTAGAATATAATAAAATATTAGACATAGTTTCATCTTATTGTGCAACTTATATTGGCAGAAGTTTGTCAAGTAGCTTCTTACCAAATAGCAACAAAGAGATTGTTGCACGATTATTAGACGAGACTAATTCTGCTGTGAATTTGCTTATTAGAAAAGGAGAAATTCCTCTTTCTGATATTGAAAATATAGAAGTCTGTATAAAAAACTTAAAAAGTTATAATTCTTTAGGAGCAAAGTCATTGCTTGATGTAGCTAATGTTTTAAGAATTTCAAGACAGTTGCATCAGTATTTTTTTGATGATGAAGAGTTTGATCTTTCTGAGTTTTCAATTTTAGAAGATTTATTTTCTATGCTATATTACAATAAAAACATGGAAGATACTATTTTTAACTCGATTATAGATGAAGATACTATTGCAGATGATGCTTCAAAGGTTCTTTCTTCTTTGCGTAAAAATAGACGTAAGCTCGAGCAAGATGTTCGTGATAAACTCTCTAATTTCATACATTCAGCTTCCTATTCAAAATATTTAATGGATTCAATTATAACTATAAGAAACGACAGATTTGTTGTACCAGTAAAAGAGGAATTTAAGGAACATATTAGTGGAGCAATTTTAGATATTTCTGCAAGTGGCTCTACGGTTTACATTGAACCATCTGCTGTTTTTGAATTAAATAATAAGATTAATGCTGTTAAAGTTCAAGAGGCTATTGAAATAGAAAAAATACTAAAAGGCCTTTCTTTAATGCTTTGTCCTATTGCTGATAAATTGAAAGTTACAATAGACATTATTGGAAGATTAGATTTTATTTTTGCCAGAGCAAAATATTCAAAGAAAATTAATGGAATCCGTCCTATTATTACAAATTCAAAAGAGATTAATCTACTTGGTGCTAGACATCCTCTTATTGATGAAAAAGTAGTAGTACCAATCGATATTTCGATTGGTAAAGATTATTCATCTTTGTTAATTACTGGTCCAAATACAGGAGGAAAAACCGTCGCTTTAAAAACTGTTGGGCTTTTCTGTCTAATGGCTTATAGTGGAATTTTACTTCCTGCCAACGAGAACAGTAGTCTTTATGTTTTTGATAATATATTTGCTGATATTGGAGATGAACAAAGTATTCAAGATTCTTTAAGTACATTTTCTTCTCATATGATTAATATTATCGACATTTTGAAAGAGTCTACTTCTAATAGCTTGATTTTGCTAGATGAGCTTGGTTCTGGTACAGACCCTGTTGAAGGAGCTAGTTTAGCAATAAGTATTTTGGAGCATTTTTATAATATTGGAGCTTTAACTATTTGTACTTCTCATTATCCAGAACTAAAAAAATATGCTTTAACCCACGAAGGTTTCGAGAATGCAAGTTCTGATTTTGACATAGAGAATTTATGTCCTACTTATAAGCTATTGATTGGAATTCCTGGCAAAAGTAATGCTTTTGCTATCAGCAAAAAGTTAGGACTTTCTGAAGACATTTTAAATAGAGCTAAAACATTTTTGAAAGAGGATGATATAAGTATTGAAAATCTTTTAAAGAGTATCTATGATGATAAATTGTCTATTGAGAAAGAAAAAGAAAAGATTGAGAAAAACTCTAATCAAATTGAAGTTCTCAGAAAATCGCTTGAGAGAGATAACAGTAAATTAAATAAAGAGGCTGAAAATATATTGTCTGATGCTAAGATTAAAGCTAGAGAAATTTTGTTAGACGCTAAGGACGAGGTTAATGATATTATAAAAGAATTGAATAATGAAAAGACTAATTTAAAAAAAGCAAATGCTTTAAGAAATAAATTAAATTCTTCAATTAATGAAGTTTCTGAGGTTCATACTGTTGCCGCTTCTTCTAGTCACTTATCAGCAAGTGACATTACTATTGGGCAAGAGGTTTTCTTTAATAAAGTAAATTCTACCGGTATTGTTTATTCTTTGCCTAACAAATCCAATGAAGTAAGGCTTCAAGTTGGCAGTATTTATATGAATGCAAAATTAGAGGATTTAAGTCCTGTAAAAGCTTCTGCTAATAAAAAATCAAATAGCAACATTTCTTATTCTAATAATAAAGCACAAAGTGTTGCTTCTGAAATCAATGTTATTGGTTTAAATGTAGACGAAGCCATTCCTATTGTTGATAAATATATTGATGATTGTTATATGGCTCATCTGGAACACGCTCGCATTGTTCACGGTAAAGGTACTGGTAAGTTACGAGAAGGAATTCACACTTTTTTAAGAAAGCATCCTCATGTTAAGTCATTTAGACTTGGAACTTTTGGCGAAGGTGAAATGGGTGTGACTATTGTTTATTTTAAATAAAATTAAGAGGAAATTCTTTAATTAGAACTTCCTCTTATATATTTCTTATTCAAATATACTTCCTACATCTATTTTAGTTCCTCTTAAAAAGTCTGTTGTAGGCATTTTTTTTGAGTTTTCTCCTTGTATTTCTAGTACTTGCAAAATCCCTTCTTTTGCTTTTATGAATAAGCCATTTTTGTCATCAGAAAATAATACTGTTCCTTCTTGTACTCCTTTTAGATGTCCTTTATATTCTTTAAGATCTTCAAATTTTTCTAGTAATTCATTTT
>ERZ1034984.1637-NODE-1637-length-20290-cov-218.245120_pt1 | contig 20290 bp, 17 predicted proteins | sample MGYA00520589_ERZ1034984 | MGnify/ENA primary metagenome ERZ1034984 (study PRJEB33766, sample SAMN09781790) | gut metagenome | biome: gut microbiome | host: Homo sapiens | place: Madagascar | study: EMG produced TPA metagenomics assembly of the PRJNA485056 data... | reverse complement strand
AGGAGCTTTATTATGGGATGTAAAAAATGAAAAAAGTTAATCTTCTGGCAGCTGCTGTTTTAGCTGCTGCTTTCGCAATGCCTGCTCAGGCTGACTATACTCCAAATGTAAACTTCTCAGGTTACATGCGTTCAGGTGTTCAGTCACAGCATATCAGTGGCTATGATGTAGGTACAGCAGGTCGTTTAGGTGCAGAGAATGATACCTATGGTGAAATCGGTTTGGGTGCTGATTTAGCTAAGGTTGATGACACAGTTTGGTCTGTTTACACAATGTTAGCTGTAAAGTCAAAGGTTAATGGTTCAACCTGGCAGGATAACCGTGCTGGTGAAGATGGTAAATTTGGTGACGACAGCGGTACCAATGGTACATGGTCTTCAGCTTTAGCTTTCCGTCAGTTCTTTGTAAACGTAAAGGGTATGTTTGATTGGGATAAGGATGCTAACATTTGGGTTGGTAAGAGATACTACCATCGTGAAGATATCCACGTAACTGATTTATATTACCATGATATTTCTGGTACTGGTGCCGGTATTGAGAACTTAACTGCAGGTCCTGGTAAGTTATCTTTAGCATGGTTACGTCATGATTTTAACAATCAGAAGTACATCAATGATTTTGGTGGTGAGTTGGCAAATAACTGGATGTCATACCACTCATTTGATGTTCAGTATGATTTACCAGCATGGGATGGTGCAAACTTAGAGTTCCGAGCAACATTCACTCAGCCAAGAAAGGATGACAGCAACTCTGAGTACTTCACCAAAGCATATGGTTCACAGGTGTTAATGGCTGAATTATCACAGGGATACTCATTAGGCTGGAACAAGACTGTTGTTAAGTATACTCACGGCAACGTAGATCAGACTGGCGGTTCTAAGTTAGGTTTCGCTGGTGCATATGCTTCAGCTGATGGTGAATACTCAACATGGGGTTCAACAGGTGCTAAGAATGCATATCGCTGGCAGTTCTATAACTTCGGTGAAACTCATTTTACAGATAACTTAGGTATGTTCCATGTTATCGCTGGTACTGTAGCAGATGGTTATGATCATAACTTAACAGACAAAGACAGTGACAGAGCATTCCAGTTAGTAGTTCGTCCATACTACAAGTTAACTAAGATGACAAGACTTGTTACAGAGTTAGGTATGTACACTTCAACTGACAAGAAAATTAACGGCTCAAAGTACAACAAACAGGTTCAGAAGTATACTTTAGCTTATGCTATTACTCCTGATGCAGGCAACTTCTGGTCACGTCCTGAGATCCGTTTCTACGGTACATACTTACACTCAAACGGTGCTGTTGACCTGTCAGAGTGGGGTAAGACAAACAAGACCAACACATTCATCGTTGGTGCTCAGGTTGAAGCTTGGTGGTAATCTCATAGGTTAGATAACCGTATGTATATACAAAGAGCGGCTTATGCCGCTCTTTTGATACCTAAAAGGTTTAGGATTAGCAATTTTCTGAGTAAAAACTCATCAGTAGTTTTATTTCCTGATCTAAAGCATATGTGCTTAATTCTCTTATCTTCATCCTCTTTATTACATTTTGAATAGCTTGATTGAAGAACTTTTTGTCTCCATCACTAGTAAGGTTTTGGTACTTTTGTATTACATATAGACAAGCTTTCTTCATCTCGGCTAATTCATTACTTCTGGTTAAAAGTAAAGAGCAAAAAGCTACTAATTCCATGCTAAGCCCACGAGTTAACTGAATGATCTCATCTGTGTTTTTAATTTTATCGATAGTATCAAACAGTTTGTGATTTTCTGGCATATGATCATTTGATGTAATGTATTCGTTGATCCCCTCTTTTACTTTATGTGTAGCTACAACTTCGTTGTCATAAAGCACAAGTAATTTACATTTGTTAATTTCAACATCAACAAATTTGCCTTCAAGAACATAAGGCACAGAGTAGTAGTTGTTCAACACTTTAATATGGTAGTTTTGAAAAACTCTTAAATAAGGAAAATACCTTACGTAACAAGGTAAATTTCCTTCAATCGATCTAGCCTTATCCTCTTCAAACTTTTTATAAATATATGATCTTGTGATCTCTTCATGCCCTCTAAAAGCTGAATCATTTATGTACTGATTAACAAGCTTTTTTAGCATGCTGTTAGCTTCTTTAATACAAAGTTTTTTCTTTAACCTTGTAAGAGCTCTTGTTTGAATAAGGTTTACAGAAGCTTCTACTGCACTTTTTTCATTGGACTTAAAAGGCGTGTTTGCATTTACAAGAATGCCACATTTCTTCATGAAGTAATGAAAATCCTCTTGTAAAATAGCTTCTTTGCCTTGTTTATGTTTTAGAACAAGAGCTTTGGCATTATCAATTAAAAGCTGTTGAGGCAATCGGTTGAAGAATGAAAATCCCTCTCTGATGGCATTGACTGTAGACTCTGTGGTGTAATCTTTTACAAAGGTGGCAAAAGTGTAATAGCTTGCTGACCAAGTTAAAACTAAGATCTTTAATTTACAAATAGATCCGTCTGTATCTATTGCATCATAAGTCTCTCCACACCAGTCAAGTTGAAGCTCATCTCCGTAGGCGTGCTTTCGATGTAAATAAACACTAGGGCCTTTTATTACAGCTAACTTTTCTTTTAGCTTTTTCCTAAAAGAAGTTGCCTTTAAATGGTTCTTTCCAGCCTCTGTAGCACTATGAACATAATCGATGAATAGATCAGATTGTCTAATGCTTGGATTTTCATAGTACTTAATGGCTAACTCTAAAAAGTTTGGATCATACAGAGCTTTATTTTGATCAAGTTTAGGTTTGCTTTTTACAATACAGATCTTTTTTGCGCACAACTTTATTTTTGCATTGGCACCATAGATTATTTGTGCAAGCTTACTATCTGATAAAAACAGTACTTCGTTAGCAGCTTTAATTTCAGCTTTATGCAATAGCTTTCTGTATTTTTGAGCAGTTGATTTTGCAATTTTGAAGCGTTCACTGATGCTTTTGTATGAGATTTTTAGCATCAGAGAAGTACAGATATCTCTTAAAAGAGAAACTGTTAAAAGTTTTCCTTGCTGCATAAGAACCTCCAAGAGGAAATTATTCAAAATAGCGAGAGGCGTATCTTTAAGTTTAGGTTAGTTTTTACTTAATTTCCTATGCGAAGATAGATCTGTTGTGTCGATCTGTGAACGATGTATCCTGAATATCTGCAATTTTCTTGACATTGAATTTCAGTGATATATCGATGTTTGTTCAATTTACTATACCGAAGTAAAGAGAGAAGTCCGTAACAGTTTTTTATATGTCTTCAATATACCTCTTTTAGGGAACTTCGGTATGGAGGTAGGTGGGTGCGGAGAAAGGTGGGGAACGAGGTCTTGGAGGAACAGGGGGCGCAAGACCTTGCTCTGAGGCGCTTTTGAGCGCTTTTTCTGAACTTTTAGCCTTGCTTGAGGCGCGACCTGTGAGAATTGCGGTAGCTTAAAAGTTCTGCTCTGTTCTTCCTTTTTTACCTACCCAAAAAACACACCACAACCTCTTATTCTTCTTCCAGTGATCTTCATTTTTTCACCCCCTCAATTACTAAAGCTCCACGCTTTAGGAGCTTTATTATGGGATGTAAAAAATGAAAAAAGTTAATCTTCTGGCAGCTGCTGTTTTAGCTGCTGCTTTTGCAATGCCTGCTCAGGCTGACTATACTCCAAATGCTTATTTTGGTGGTTATATACGTTCTGGTGTTTCTAATCATCACACTATGAAAGGTGATCCTCAGGTTCAGAGATTTGGTCGTTTAGGTTATGAAAATGATACCTACGGTGAAGTTGTATTAGGTACTGATATTGCTAAAGTAGATGATACTGTTTGGTCTTTCCAGACTCGCTTTACAATGAAAGAAGCATACAACCGTGACTGGCAGCCAGCAACAGGAAATAATCCTGAGCAAACAATCTTTGCAAATCGTGAAGCATTCCTTTCTGTAAAAGGTTTCTTAGATTGGGATAAGGATGCAACAATCTGGGCCGGAAAGCGTTTCTATCGTGAAGACATCAATATTACCGATGTTTACTGGTACAATATTTCCGGTATGGGTGCTGGTATTGAAAACTTCCAGGTAGGTCCAGGCAAAGCTTCTGTAGCTTGGTTCCGCCGTGATGATACCGCTGATTACAAGTGGGACAGTAGCGTTGTTCATACATCCGGAGCTAATTTAGCAAACTTAGCTTCTGTTAATATTGGTGATGTTCGTTACATTATCCCAGCATGGGATGGCGCAAGCTTTGATTTAAGAGCAACTTTCTATGTTCCAACACGTGATACAAATGAAGGTGTTAAGCAGTATCAGCATGCAAAAGACACCTATAAGGGAGCTCAGGCCTACTACGTAGCTTTAAATCAGGGATTATCAACAGGCTGGAACAAGACTGTTGTTAAGTATGCTCATGGCACTAATGCTAACTATGGTGTATTTGGTAATGATCAGTGGTTAGACCGTTCTGGTGCATCTAATACAGCATACCGCTGGTCTTTATACAACTTCGGTGACACCAAGATCACTGATACCTTTGGTTTCTTCCACGTAATCTATGCAACCAAGGCTGGTGGTTTTGATAATAATTATGATCATTTAGGTAGGGATGGTAGCCATGATTATAACAAGCAGTCTGATAAGGCATTCCAGTTGGTTGTTCGCCCATACTTACAGCTAACCAAGATGACAAGACTGTATGCTGAAGCAGGTTTCTATGTTGAATCTACAAAGAGACTATCAACCAAAGCCGGTGTTGATGGATGGGCTGGTTCAGATACAACAACAGGTCAGGGTCAGAAGTATACTTTAGCATATGCTATTACTCCTGATGCTTCAAACTTCTGGTCACGTCCTGAGTTCCGTATTTATGCTTCATATGTTCACGGAAATGAGTATGGTCAGGATTACTCAACCTATGGTTCTACAGGTGGTACTGTAGAGTTTGCTAACGGCTACAAGAAGTCATATAGTGGTAGCAATAATCACGACTTCTTATTCGGTGTAATGGCAGAAGCTTGGTGGTAATCATCTTGTGATTTAAGAGATTCAATCTCTTAAGGATATTTAAGGCAGAAGGTTAGTTGATCTTCTGCCTTTTCTATTTTTGAGTTCTAATCACTTTTCATTTTTCAATTTGTGTCATAATATCCGTATCGTTACGATAAACTTTGGAGTATTGATTGGATATCAAGTTAGAAAACAATGATCTTAGGATCATGGTAAGAAGTAAAGGTGCTGAATTACGACTTTTACAAGAGAAAAAAGATGGTACTGATTACCTATGGAATGGTGATCCTTCATGGTGGAAATACTGTTCACCAATTCTTTTTCCTATTGTAGGAAAAGTAAAGAACGGTAAATATAAGGTTGATGGTAAGGTTTATGAACTTCCTCAACATGGTCTAGGTCGTATCAGCGAGTTTGAATTAGTAAATAAGGCAACTGATTCCGTATCGTTAAAACTAAGATATTCAGATGAAACTCTAAAAGTATACCCATATAAATTTGAGTTAACAGTGTCATACGTCTTAACCGGTAAAAGTGTTAATGTAACCTGGAGAGTTGATAATCTTGATGATAGAGAAATTATCTTCTCAATCGGAGCGCACCCTGCATTACGTTGCCCAATTGTAGAAGGTGAGAGTTTCTCTGACTGTTACTTAGATTTTCATGGTGAAGAACACTGTGAGAACATGAAGACTGATGCAGATGTTCTATTCTTATACGAGCGCGAAAAAGATCTTGATTCAGACAAGATGAATTTAAGTTATGACATCTTTAAAGATGGAGTTCATGTCTTTGATAACTTAAAGACAGGTAGCATTACATTAAGATCTACTAAGAGTAAGAAAGCCATTACGCTATCAGCACCAAGCTATCCATATATGGGAATTTGGTCACCAGAAAAAGGTGGAGCTCCATTTGTTTGTGTAGAACCTTGGTATGGTCATGCTGACTATGCTGATTTTGATGGCGATTTTAAAGATAAAGAAGGCGTAATTGCACTTGAAAAAGGTAAATCCTTCAAAACAGGTTACACCTTAACAATTGAATAATTCATATCTATCATTCATAGCCTGTATTGTCTAAATCTCTATTTAGTACAGGCTATTTATCAATATCATTCCCATAGTACCAATCTACAAAAATCTTCTATACCGAAGTAAAGAGAGAAGTCCGTAACAGTTTTTTATATGTCTTCAATATACCTCTTTTAGGGAACTTCGGTATGGAGGTAGGTGGGTGCGGAGAAAGGTGGGGAACGAGGTCTTGGAGGAACAGGGGGCGCAAGACCTTGCTCTGAGGCGCTTTTGAGCGCTTTTTCTGAACTTTTAGCCTTGCTTGAGGCGCGACCTGTGAGAATTGCGGTAGCTTAAAAGTTCTGCTCTGTTCTTCCTTTTTTACCTACCCAAAAAACACACCACAACCTCTTATTCTTCTTCCAGTGATCTTCATTTTTTCACCCCCTCAATTACTAAAGCTCCACGCTTTAGGAGCTTTATTATGGGATGTAAAAAATGAAAAAAGTTAATCTTCTGGCAGCTGCTGTTTTAGCTGCTGCTTTTGCAATGCCTGCTCAGGCTGACTATACTCCAAATGCATATTTCAATGGTTATATGCGTGCAGGTGTTGGCTTCGATAAGAATGGTCACACCAACGGTAACGACGACGTAGCACACAAGGTAGGTCGTTTAGGTTCAGAGTCAAGATTATACGGCGAAATCGGTTTAGGTGCTGATGTTGCTAAGGTTGACGACACTGTTTGGACTGTTAATACCATGTTAGCTGTTTCAACTGCTAATGAAGGTTCATGGGTAGGTTTAGGTAAGAATGCTGATGGTGACATTGCTCTACGTCAGTTCAACGTTGAAGCTAGAGGCTTATTCGATTCAGACAAAGATGCAAAAATTTGGGTAGGTAAGAAGTACGTACAGCGTGAAGATATTCACATCACTGATACTTACTACTACGATATCTCTGGTAACGGTGCTGGTATCGAAAACGTATCACTAGGTGCAGGTAAGTTCAGCACAGCTTTCGTTCAGAATACTAATTGCAACAACATTTTTGATGTTCGTTATTCATTCCCTGCATGGGACGGTGCTTCTTTCCAAATCGGTAACACCTATGTTCAGCAGAAGAAGCAAAATGTAACTGACAATCAGTTAAATGGTAACACTGTTACTTTAGAGTTTACCCAGGGCTTCAATGGCGGTTGGAATAAGACCGTATTCCAGTGGTTCAAGGGCGCATCAGCAGCAGCTACTCAGGTTCAGGGCTGGAACCACGATGATAGAGATGATGGTAACGCATTCAAGTTATATAACTTTGGTGAAACCACTATCGTTGGTGATTTAAAGATGTTCCACCAGGTTGACTATGCTTATCAGAAGTTAGACGGTGATAACGGTAACAATAAGAAAGTTAAGACTTTCCACGCTGTAGTACGTCCTTGGTATAAGCTAACCAAGATGACACGTGTATACGTAGAATTAGGTTCTTACGGTCAGTACACCGAGTATGATAATGGCTGGAAAGAGCAGGAGCGTATGCAGAAGGCTACTTTAGCTTACGCTTTAACTCCTGATGCAGGTAACTTCTGGTCACGTCCTGAAATCCGTGTATACACAGCTTGGTTACATGGCTCAGATAAGGATGCTACTTTCTCAGATGGCTACAGAAAGGGTGCAACTGACATCACTGTTGGTGTTCAGGCTGAAGCTTGGTGGTAATAGTTAACCCTAAGTACAAACTTATCTAATAAAGAGCGGCAATTGCCGCTCTTTTGCGTTAATCTTCAATTAAGACTTTTCTCTATCTAAAAATCAACATCAAGTTCTACTTTTAATGACTCACCAATAGCATCTTGTACAAGAAACATCACCATATACCATGGTAGGTAAGTTATCTTATGTTCTTTAGATAAGTTATCTTGACAGAAAACTAGTGCTTTACTTAATTTCCACTCAGTTACCTTTATTACGTTATCAAGTGCTGCATGCTGTTTATAGCTTTTTCCTGATTTGATCTCAATAGGTAGAATTTCAGAACCTTTCTGTATTACAAAATCGACTTCTCCTATCTTCTGTTTATTGTAGTAACGTAATGAATATCCATTTGATGCTATAAGTTGTGCAAAAACGTTCTCTAAAATTCCTCCCATATTTATGGAGAGATTTCCTTTTAAGATCTCAAATTGAACGTTTTCAAGGCACATTGCGCACAATAGGCCTGTGTCACAAAGAAATAACTTAAAGAGTCTGCTTTGTTCATTGATTTTAAGTGGAATTTTGATCTCATTAAGGTTATAGCTAGGTAGCGCAACACCTGCATCTTTTAACCAAACAAATGCATCCTCATATTCTCGTAGGCGTGCATTCTTATCAATGCTTGCCAGATTAAATCGTCTGGTTTTAGCTTCTAGTTCTGAAGGGATCCTGTCAAAAACATTAGTAATTTTGGCTTTGTCTTTTTTAGAGTATTTACTAATGTCTTGTCTATATAAGGCAAGGATATCTTTTTGTTTTTCAATTACCTTACCTATATCATGTGATTCTATAAATGTTGATACAACTTCTGGCATACCACCTACAATAATGTAGTATTTGAACAGATCCTGCATTTTATTGTGAATAAGCTCAGAAGGTGCAACTCCTTTTTCATAGCACTCTTTAAGGTAAGATAAAGTATCTTTCTTAACACCAGTTGCTATACAAAACTCCTCAAAATCCATTGGGTACATTTGAAGAGCTTCTTCAAAACCAACAGGATATGAGGGTACTGCTTTATAACTTACACCAAGTAAAGATCCTGACTCAATAAAATCAAATTGCCCATCTTCAACTAAAAACTTAATTGCAGTTCTAGCATTAGGGCACTCTTGAATCTCATCAAAAAAGATTAATGTCTTATAAGGTACAAGTTCATCTCTTAAGAATGCAGATAAATTCATCATTACTGTTTTGGCATCAAGATCTCCATCGAAAATGGCGTTAGCTGACGGTTGAGTAATGAAGTTTATCTCAATGAAATGCTCATAGTACTTCTTTGCAAATTCTCTAATAATATAAGTCTTGCCGATCTGTCTTGCTCCAGTAATCAGCAATGCCTTTTTCTTAGTTGATTCTTTCCAAGCTACAAGCTTATTTTCAATTTTTCTGAACATAGATAAATCACGTTTTATAAAAAAGATATAGCTAAATATATCACGTTTTATTAAAAGCAAATTTAAAAAATTACACGTTTTATTAAAAGAAAATCTATTTGAACTTCTAATAGAAAAGTTAAAGATATAAAAAGTGACTTAAATCGTGATTAGTTATCGTGTTCAGAAAAAAACATTATTCAGAACAATGTAATGATCTGTCAGTGATCTCCTATACCGAAGTAAAGAGAGAAGTCCGTAACAGTTTTTTATATGTCTTCAATATACCTCTTTTAGGGAACTTCGGTATGGAGGTAGGTGGGTGCGGAGAAAGGTGGGGAACGAGGTCTTGGAGGAACAGGGGGCGCAAGACCTTGCTCTGAGGCGCTTTTGAGCGCTTTTTCTGAACTTTTAGCCTTGCTTGAGGCGCGACCTGTGAGAATTGCGGTAGCTTAAAAGTTCTGCTCTGTTCTTCCTTTTTTACCTACCCAAAAAACACACCACAACCTCTTATTCTTCTTCCAGTGATCTTCATTTTTTCACCCCCTCAATTACTAAAGCTCCACGCTTTAGGAGCTTTATTATGGGATGTAAAAAATGAAAAAAGTTAATCTTCTGGCAGCTGCAGTTGTTGCAGCTACATTTATGGCTCCTGCAGCTAATGCAACAATCAATGCAGATACAGCATTAAAAGGTGATGCTTCATGCTTCCGTGCTGCAGTATTCTCAAAACACTTTGATTCAAATCCAAATGATGTTGGTCGTTTAGGTAATGAGAACGATTTATACATCGAATTAGCTCCAGGTGTAACACTTGCTGAAATCGATAATACAGTTTGGGATTTCAGAACCTCTTTTGCAATGCAGTCAAGAAAACAAGGTGTATGGCAGGATACCAACGGTGATTTAACCTTCGCTAATACACAGGCTTTTATGAGAGTTTCTGGTTTATTTGATTTTGATCCAGGTGCTGTACTATGGGTAGGTAAGAAGTACGTTCGTTCTGACTCATTTATTACCGATCAGTTCTGGAGAAACGTATCTGGTAATGGTGTTGGTATTGAAAACTTATCATTAGGTTCTGGTAAATTAAGAGCTAACTGGACTCGTCGTGACAGTTCAGCTACCTTTGATTCAACCTTAGACAACGATGCAAAGTTTAAGTATACAGAGTACAAAGAAGTAACTGACGATAAAGCTTATGATGTTAAGGTTGATGGTAAGAAATACAAGAAAGTTGATGTAAGCAGTGCTATTTCTCCTTCAGATATTTCAACAAATATCTTTGATGTTGACTACAATTTTGCTCCAGTTGACGGTACAAATTTAGATTTCGGTTACACTGTTATTGTTCCTCAGCGTTACTCATCAGAGTATTCTTCATGGAACTACAAGTTAGCTCATGATATTTCAAACGGTCACATCTTTACCTTAGGCTTTGGTGAAGCTTTATTAGGCGGTTGGAATGAGACCTATGTAAGATATATCACAGGTTCTACTGCATTCTCAGGCTTTGGTGATGGCACTTGGTTACAGGATAATGCAACAAGCAGCACCTATACTTGGGAAATCTTAGATAAAGGCACTGTAAGCTTCACTGACAGCTTCAGAATGTACTACCACGTAAGAGGAACCATTAACGGCGGTTATGATAAGCAGCTTACCTCTTTAGATAAGCAGCTTACCTCTTTAGATAAGTCAAAGGCTTTCCAGTTAATCGTACGTCCTGAGTTACAGTTAACTAAGATGACTAAGTTAGATTTAGAGTTAGGTATGATTACTCAGTCTAATACTTACTTAGATTCTAAAGATGACACCAATGCACAGCAACAGAAGGCTACTTTAGCTTACTGTGTAACTCCAAATGCATCAGCTTTTTATGCTACACCTGAAATTCGTTTCTTTGTAACATACAAGCACGCAGGTCACAATGCTGAAGAGTTTGCTGCATTTAAGAAAGATTACAGCCACGTAGTAACAAAGACTGATGGTTCTTTAGAGAATGTTACAACTGGAAGAAACAGAAATAATGTAACTGTATTTGGTGTTCAGGCTACAGCTTGGTTCTAATATAGTTCACTTATGTAGGAGCAGAGCAATCTGCTCCATTTGAAATCTCATATTTTCATTGTTCAAGCAGGATCTTTTCAGGTTCTGCTTTTTTTATTTTCTGTAAGTATAAAAAGCAATTTTTAAATTCATAAGGTATAATTTACAGATATTAGATTAAACATTAACTTTTTAACAAATGGTTTAATTTACAGGTGTTTTTACCTGTAATTTTTTCTTAAAGTTAATGAGAGTACAACCTCAAAAGTCCTTTTACAAAAGATAAGATAAATGTCAGAAATTATCATAGGTATCGATCCTGGCTCAAGATTTACAGGCTACGGCATTGTCAGAATGAATGGCAATGAGCCCGTGTATATAGGATCTGGTTGTATTAAAACTGGTGATGGAGATTTAGCTTCTAAACTTAAGATCATCTATGATGGTGTCACAGCTTTAGTTGAACAGTTCAAACCTGATGCAATGGCTGTTGAAGAAACCTTCTTATCTAAAAATGTTCAGTCAACTGTAAAACTGTCAGAGGCCAGAGCGAGCGCGATTGTAGCAGGAGCTAATCAAGGTCTAAGTGTATTTGAGTATACTCCAATGCAAATTAAGCAATCTGTAGTAGGGTATGGTTGGGCTGACAAAGAACAAGTTCAGTTCATGGTCAAAAAGATCTTAAGATTAAACGGTAATCCACAAGCTGATGCTGCTGACGGCTTAGCTTGTGCTCTTTGTCACTGCTTTACAAGTAAGGTTACAAAAGCTATGGGTGCTGGTGTGGCAACACAAGGCTCAGTTCATGGCAGATTCCAAAGAGAAAAATAATAATGATAGCTATGCTTTATCTTTTATAGCAGTTATCAACACAATAGGTAATCTTTAATGATTGGAAGTTTACAAGGAAAAGTTTTAAGAATAGATGGTGTAACTGCACTTATTGAGGTAGGTGGAGTTGGCTATGAAGTTGATATGCCAGTTACCTGTCTTGGTAATTTAAAGGTAGGCGAGAATACCTTTGTATTTATCCAGCATGTTGTAAGAGAAGATGCTCAAATTCTATATGGCTTCAGCTCAGTTGAGCAAAGAGAGCTTTTTAGAACCTTAATCAAGGTTAACGGTGTTGGTCCTAAGATGGCTCTAGCTGTGTTATCTACATTTGATGTAGATTCATTTGTAGAAACTGTTTTAGGTGAACAGTCTAAAGCTTTAGAGCAGATCCCTGGAGTGGGCAAAAAGACTGCTCAAAGAATGGTAGTTGAGTTAAAGGATAGATTAAAGAACTTCTCAGTAGCCGAAAATGTGGCTTTAGGTTCTAATGCAAGTGCTGCAACTCAGGCTAATGAGAACTTTAATGATGCAATTGCTGCTATGACTGCCTTAGGTTATAAAGAAGGCGATGCTATCAAGTGTGTAAAAGCTGTGTTAGCACAAAATCACGATATGACCACTCAGGAAATCATTGTTGCAACTTTAGCTTTAATTACCAAAGGACGCACTTAATTTATGCCATCAGATAAAGATTTAGGTATTTTTGCAGACTCACTAGAAGTAAGTTCAGATATAAGACCTGAAAAAACTCCTGAAGAGGAAATTTTAGAAAATACTAAAGCCTCAGAAGATAGAGCATTAAGACCTCAGACTTTGGATGACTACATAGGTCAGACTGAGGTAAAAGAGCAGTTGGGGATTGCGCTAAAAGCTGCCAAACAGCGTGGAGAAGCTTTAGATCATGTGTTGATCTTCGGTCCTCCAGGTCTTGGTAAGACAACATTATCTAACATTATTGCAAATGAACTATCTGTAGGTATCTCACAGACCTCAGGACCTGCACTTGAAAAGAAAGGTGATGCAGCAGCTCTGCTTACCAATTTGCAACCTAGAAACGTTATCTTTATTGATGAGATCCACAGACTGTCACCTGTAATCGAAGAGTTTTTATATCCTGCCATGGAAGATTACATGGTAGATATTATGACAGGTGAGGGACCTTCAGCCCGTTCAATTAAGATCACTCTAAATCCTTTTACTCTGGTTGGTGCAACAACAAGAGCCGGTACTTTAACCTCACCTCTGCGTGCAAGATTTGGCATTATCCTGCAGTTAAAGTTCTATACACCAGAAGAACTTGAAATCATTATCAATTGCTCTGCTTCAAAATTAAAAGTTCTAATTGATAAAGATGGTGCTCATGAGATTGCTAAAAGATCACGCGGTACACCCCGTATTGCCAACAGACTGTTGCGTCGTGTAAGAGATTATGCACAGGTAAAAGGTAATGGCAGAATCACCCTGGATATCGCAAAGTCAGCCCTTACCATGTTAAGAATTGATGAAGACGGTTTTGATGATTTTGACAGACAGTATTTACGCAGCATTATCTATGATTTTGCAGGCGGACCTGTAGGTATTGAAAGTTTGGCAGCTTCATTAGGCCATGACAGAGATACCCTCGAGAATGTTGTAGAGCCGTATATTATTCAGCAGGGCTTCGTGCAACGCTCAAGAACAGGTCGTATAGCTACTGATAAAGCCTATAAGAAATTTGGTTTAAAGATTGAAAAGGAAAAATCATAATGACAGCAAAAGTTTTTACCAATCAGTCTCGTGTTTATTATGAAGATACTGATGCTGGTGGAATTGTCTATTATGCCAACTACCTAAAATTCTGCGAAAGAGCCAGAACTGAGTGGCTGCGCGGAATGGGAATGAGTCAAAGTTCTATGTTGGAGCAAAAGCTAGGCTTTGTAATAAAAAATATCAAAGGTAATTATATTAGCTCAGCAAAGCTAGATGATCTGCTTACGGTTACCTGTATTCCAACAAAAGCTCGATTTGCAAGTTTAAAAATTTTTCAACAAGTTTATAATCAACACTCAGAATTATTGTTTGAATTTGAATGCTCGATTGCATTTTTAGATATGAACAAGATGAAGCCTACTCCAATGAGTCGTGAGGCTTTAGCTTATATCAAGCAATTTATACCAGAGGATGTAACAAACTTAGAGGTTAAGTTCTAAATGGATACTTCAGGCCAGTTGTCTATTACCCACCTAATATTAAATGCAAGTACACTAGTTCAGGTGGTAATGCTGTTCTTACTGTCTTTATCAGTAGCTTCATGGACAATTATTGTTTCAAGATCTAGTGCATACAAGAATGCCAGAGTTAAGGCTGATGAATTTGAAGAGAAGTTTTGGTCAGGAATTGATCTTAACAATCTGTATCAGGACTGTGTAAAACGTTCAAATGAACTAATCGGTCTTGAGGTGATTTATACAGCTGGTTTTAAAGAGTTCGTAAGATTGATTAACTCAGGACCCGCTGATCAGGAAGTTGTGATGGATGGTACTTACCGTCAGATGAAAGTATCTGAGTCAAGAGAATTAGAAAATCTTGAGTCACACTTGGCAACATTAGCAACCGTAGGTTCTATCAGTCCTTATATCGGTCTGTTTGGTACTGTTTGGGGAATTATGCATGCTTTCATTGCTTTAGCTGCTGTAAAGAATGCAACACTGTCAATGGTAGCTCCTCCTATTGCTGAAGCTTTGATTGCTACTGCTATGGGTCTGTTTGCTGCAATTCCGGCTGTTATGTTCTATAACCGTTTCGTAACTAAAGTTGAGACCTTAGAGAACAGATACATCAACTTCATGGATGAGTTTGCAACAATTCTAAACAGACGTTTGGTTCGTGTTCGTTCTGAAATGAATCAGAAAAAGGATAATGTTCAGAACACTGCTTCAACTATGCAGTCTTCAATGCAGTCTTCAATGCATCAGACTCCAACCTATCATTCACAGAGCACTACAGGATATGTTCGTGAACCTCAGAAGACTTTCTCTCACACTACAGTAGGAGGGGAAGAGCAGCAGACAGCTTTTGCCAGAGCCCGTTTAAATAGAGCTGCTCATGCACAAAGTTCTGTTCGTTACCAGACCCCAGGGGTTGAAGGTGACAGAATGAGAAACTTCTCTAGACCTCAAAGTAACGGTCAGGAGCGCTAATCATGCAGACTGCACGTACTCGTAGCAAGTCAAGAGCCAAAGCAGAGATCAATGTGGTTCCTTACATTGATGTTATGCTGGTTCTATTGGTTATTTTTATTGCAACAGCACCTGTTGTGATGCAGGGGGTGACTGTGGATTTACCTCAGGCACAATCTGAGACTATGAACGAAAATCAGCAGACTCCTATTATCGCAACAGTTGATAAGGCTGGACAGTATTATGTAAGTATTGATACTACCTCTGAGAAAATGGGCAGTTTAGATGAACTTACAGCTTATGTATCAGCTCAATTACAAAAAGATCCTTCAAGACCAGTAGTTGTTCAAGGTGATGCTCAGGTAGCATATGACAATGTTATTCAGCTGATGAATGCTTTGAAAAACGGTGGTGTTAAGAGTGTAGGTCTGGTTACTGAACCAATCAATTCTAATTAACGGTTTTTTTATATGAAAATTAACATGAAAGCAGCTTTTATCATAGCAGTAGCATTGCATGCTATTCTGCTAGGAGTGCTGCTTATCAGATTTTCGCTTGATAAGCCAACAAGGCCTAATATGGGACAAGGTGACATCATGCATGCAACCTTTGTGCCACCAGCTAAAGGCAATCCTAATGGAACAGCAAAAGCAGCTCCAGCACCTGCTCCAGAGCCTGAAGAAACTGTTCAAGAGGATACCTCTGTAGAACAGGCAAAACAGGAGATGGAACAGCGTCTTCAGGAGCAAAAAGCTCAAGAACAGCAACGTCAGGAAGCTATTGCTCTGCAAAAGAAACAAGAAATCGAAAAAGCTCGTAAGATTGAAGAAGAAAAAGCTTTAGCTTTAAAGAAAGCTGAGGAAAAGAAAAAGCTTGAAGAGCAAAAGAAACTTGAAGAGCAGAAAAAGTTAGAAGAACAGAAGAAGCTTGAGCAAAAGAAGAAAGCTGAAGCTGAGGCTAAGAAAAAGGCAGAGGAAGAAGCTAAGAAAGTAGCAGAGGCTAAGAAGAAAGCCGAGGCTGAAGCTAAGAAGAAGGCTGAAGCAGAGGCTAAAAAGAAAGCTGAGGCTGAAGCTAAGAAAAAGGCAGAAGCTGAAGCTAAAAAGAAAGCTGAAGCTGCAGCAAAGGCAAAAGCTCAGGCAGATGCTAAGGCAAAGGCAGCAGCTGCTGCCAAAGCAAAAGCTGAAGCTGACTCATTAGAAGGCGACATTTTAGGTACCGTTGATGGCGATGAAAAGAACGGTCAGGGCTTAGGCTCTGGCGGTGGTGGCGGAGATGGCGGTTACGGTGATAAGGTTCGTGGCTTAATTGAGCAGAACTGGAGAGTCGATCAGTCAATGAACGGCAAAAAGGTTGTGGTATCAATTAAGGTAACTGCAGATGGTACCGTAACAGACGAGAGCTGTCAGGGTGATGAGAAGGTCTGCCAGAGTGCACTGGATGCAATTAGAATGGTGGGTATGTTCCCAAGACCACCTGCTACTTGCCCAGAGTGCTCTAATATAAAGATTTCTATGACACCTAAGCTTTGATAGGCATATAATATTTAAAATTTTTTCAGGGAGTTAAATTCATGCTAAAGAGAATTCTGGCAGCTGTAGCTGTGTTACTTACAGCGACAACAGCCAATGCTGAATTACAGATTGAAATTACAGGTGGTATTAACGAAGGTCATAAGATCGCCGTTTATCCATTCTCACAAGCTTCAGCTGTAAATCTTGATGTGGCATCAGTAGTTTCTGCTGATTTAATGAGATCTGGTAAGTTTTCACCAATTGCAACCTCAGCACTGCCTCAGGGTGGTGTTCAGAATGGTCAGGTGAATGCTGATGTTGCTGCAACCTCAGGTGCTGAAGTTGCTGTAGCAGGTGTTGTTCAGGATAAAGGCAATAAGGTTTACAACGTTGAGTTCCAGGTTGTAGGTCTACAGGGCGCAAACAAGGGCAAAGTTTTAGCTCACTATAAGGGCGATTCAAGCTTAGCTACTATGCGTCAGGCTTCTCACAGAATTTCTGACAGAATCTATGAAGCATTCACAGGTCAGAGAGGCTGTTTTAGAACACGTATTGCTTATGTAGTAACCAAGTTTGGTGCCCCATTCCCATATCAGTTAATGACTGCTGATTATGATGGCTACAACGAGACTCCAATTGTGAAGTCAACTCAGCCTATCATGACTCCTTCATGGTCACCTGATGGCAGACGTTTGGCTTATGTAAGCTTTGAAAAGAGATCTCCTGCAATCTTTGTTCAGGATATCATCTCTAAGAAGCGTCAGAAGTTAGCTTCATTCTCAGGATTGAACAGCTCTCCAGCTTGGTCACCAGATGGTACTAAGATCGCTATGACCTTATCAAAAGATGGTCAGCCTGATATTTACTACTTTGATTTAACTCAATCTCGTTTTGTTCGCGTAACCAGTAACAAGGCAATTGATACTGAACCTACATGGGCTGCTGACAGCAAGTCACTGTACTTTACCTCAGAGCGTGGTGGTAGAGCTCAGATCTACAGATACGACTTTGCAACTCAGAGCACTCAGAGAGTTACCTATCAGGGAGCAAAGAACTTATCAGCAAAGCAGATCCCTGGCACCAAGTCTTTAATCGTTATTACTCAGGTTAATGGCTTTAGAGTTGCAAGAGTTGATCCAGACGGTAGCATTTATATGCTAACAACTTCTTCATTAGATGAATCTCCAAGTGTTGCACCTAACGGAAGTATGGTAATATATTCAACAGTGTATCAAGGACGTAAAGGTCTGGCTATCGTATCATCTGACGGTAGATTTAAGGCAAATCTTCCATCAAGTGCAGGTGAGATTAGCTCTCCTTCATGGGGCCCATTACTGCAGAAGTAACAGAATTTATGTAGAAGGCTAGAAGAACTTCTACAAAATTGATAAAACAATAGTTAAACATAACTTACAGGAAATAAAAAATGTTTAAGAACTACTTGATAACTTTGATTTGCTCTCTAGCTCTAGTAACTATGACTGCATGTTCATCAAAAAATGATCAGTCTTCATTAGTTGAAGATGGTTCAGATGCATCTTTAGGTTTAGACTCTGATGGTGCTTTAACCGTAGGTGAACCTAACGGTTCAGCTGACGGTTGGAATGGCCCTGCTGAATTAGCAGACAACCACACCATTTACTTTGCTTATAACTCAGAGAACATTCAGGATCAGTACTTAGGTGTAATGCAGGCTAACGCAGCTTACTTAAAGAAGAACCCTGAGGCTCGTGTAATTATCGAAGGTCACACCGATGAGCGTGGTACTCCTGAGTACAACATCGCTTTAGGTGAGAGACGTGCTCGTTCAGTTGCTCGTTACATGCAGAACTTAGGCGTTGATGTAAATCAGCTTTCAATCGTAAGCTATGGTGAAGAGAAGCCTGCTGTTGAAGGTCATGATGAATCAGCTTGGTCTAAGAACCGTCGTGCTGTATTAAACTACTAATTTTATAAGCTTATGTTTATAATTTAAGCTCGTTTATAATTTAAGCATAAGTATTGCAAAATAGAATATGAGGGTGGACTTAGGTTCACCCTTTTTCGTAGGTCTAAATATGACCATTTTCAGACTATTTTGTTATTTTCTTGTGAATTGTATATGATCTAAAAGAAACATTTCGGATCAATTAATTCGGAGCAACAAAAGTGAACAGAATTTTAAATTTATTTAAATATTCAGCTCTGGCTTTAGCAATAACAGCTTCATTTAGTGCAAATGCTGATGATGCTCAGATACAGGCAATGCAGTTGAATATGTTAAAGCTTCAGAATCAGGTGCAGGATCTACAAAGCAAGTTAGCAGATTCAGAAGGCCAAATTGAGTCTTTAAATCATGATCTTCAGGTACTGCAACAAGAAAATTCTGATTTAAAGGCAAAGTTAGCTGCAAATTCTGGTGATACAAGTGGTCAAAATGGCTCTGATAACACTGATGCTAACGCACAGACTGCTCAGAACGCTAAGACTGATCCTAATGCCAATGCTAATAACGCAAACTCAATTCCAATCAATACTGTTACTGGTAATTCAGGAGCTACTTTATCTAAGAGTAAAGTGCAGACACAAAGCACAGCTGCCGCAACTCCTGCAGCTGGCAGTGACTCATCCTTACCTGTTGCTGATGCACAAGCTGTAAAGATGTATCAGAGTGCCTATAACCTTTTAGTTAAAAATAAGTTGTCAGAATCAGCTACTGGTTTTTCAAACTATGTAACTAAATATCCTAATAACTCTTTAACACCAAATGCTTGGTACTGGTTAGGGCAGGTTCAGTATAAGCAGAAGAAATATCAGGATGCGCGTGTAAGCTTCTTAAACACTGCTAAGTTTAAAGGTTCAACCAAGAGAGCTGATGCTTTATATAAGTTAGGTGTAACCTCAAAAGCTCTTGGCGATAAAGATAAGGCTAAAAAGTTCTTTGAAGTTCTGATTAAAACTTATCCTACCTCAAGCTCAACCGCTTTAGCAAAGAAGGAACTGGCTTCTTTAAACTAGTAAAGAAATAATAATCCACACATTTGATTGAAAATCTTAATGTTTTATTACCATTCAAGGGTAAACCTTTGGATGGTTTTCTTTTATAAATCAATAATAATTATCAAATTGATCTATAAGATAATTGTCAAATTTTTTTGAATATCTTACATTAACTATTAATAAACTAGGTAAAGGCTTTAAGCTCTCTAAACTAATGGTGGAATAAGAACCGCTTAAAAATCATGTTCGTGAAAAAATATGAAATTTTTGTAAAAAAATGCTTGCAAGATCATAAATTTTTAGTAAAATAGTCGCCGTTGAGTTAATCAACAAAACAAAACGTTCGGTGATTGGGTCGTTAGCTCAGTCGGTAGAGCAGCGGACTTTTAATCCGTTGGTCGAGAGTTCGAATCTCTCACGACCCACCATCCAAACGAATTCTTATGCGCTGGGTTGTTAGCTCAGTTGGTAGAGCAGCGGACTCTTAATCCGTTGGTCGCGGGTTCGACCCCCTCACAACCCACCATGCGCAAAGTAGAAAATCATTCAAGTGGGTTGTTAGCTCAGTTGGTAGAGCAGCGGACTCTTAATCCGTTGGTCGCGGGT
>ERZ1034984.1633-NODE-1633-length-20325-cov-25.491268_pt1 | contig 20325 bp, 10 predicted proteins | sample MGYA00520589_ERZ1034984 | MGnify/ENA primary metagenome ERZ1034984 (study PRJEB33766, sample SAMN09781790) | gut metagenome | biome: gut microbiome | host: Homo sapiens | place: Madagascar | study: EMG produced TPA metagenomics assembly of the PRJNA485056 data... | reverse complement strand
ACTGATTCCTGCGGCAGGCTTGTAACTGCCCCGATTGCAGCATTGAGTGATGGAGATCCTTCTTTGCTGTTTGAAAACTGAAGGATCAGATAGTATAATAATATAGATTCGGCAATAAACATTACTTGTATTTTCTAATTTGTGGAGTATAATATCTTCATATTATGAGTAATTACACAGCCCATCAAATTGATTCTGTCGCCCTTGCCGAAAGGCGAGAGCAAGCCGTCCGTCTTTATCAAAGCGGCAAATGTAAAAGTTATACAGAAATCGGAGACATTGTCGGTGCTCACCCTATTACCGTGGGGAAGTGGATAAGGAGTTGGAAAAAATCTGGACTCCGACAGCTGAAAAATGTAGACAAGGGCGGTCGTCCTGTAGGTAGTTGCCGTCATTTGTCGCCGCCTGAGGAAGCGCAGATAAAAAAAGATTTGGTAGATCATTGTCCGGATCAGCTGAAACTTCCGTTTGCGCTTTGGACTCGTCAGGCAGTAAAATTACACATCAAATCATTGTTTGGAATTGACATGCCGATCCGTACGGTTGGCGAATATTTGAAACGCTGGGGGGTCACACCTCAAAAACCGGTAAAACGAGCGTATCAACGGAACGACGTTGCTGTTCAAAACTGGTTGGAAAATAAATTTCCGGACATCAAGAAACAAGCAAAAGCGGAAGGCGCAGACATTTTCTGGGGAGATGAAACAGGGATTCGGAACGATGACTCGAAGGGCAGAAGTTATTCCCCCAAGGGAAAAACACCTGTTCAGAAAGTGAATCCAGTGCCGGAGAAAATCAACATGGTAAGCGCAATCTCGAACCAAGGAAAGGTTCATTTCATGTTCTATAAGGATATCATGACTGTTCAAAAACTGATTGAGTTTATGGAGCGTATCATAAGTTGCAATGAACGGAAAGTATTCCTGATTTTGGATAATTTGCGGGTCCACCACAGTAAATTACTTGATGATTTTCTGCATGAACATGCCGCTTTTATCAAAGTGTTCCATCTGCCAAGCTACAGCCCTGATCTGAACCCGGATGAATATCTGAATCGGGATTTGAAGTCAAATCTGAACAATAAGCCACTGGGACGCGCAAAGGGGAAAATAGAGGAACATGCAAAAGCATACATGGATGATGTTTCTCGTAATCCCGATCATATCGCCAAATTGTTTCATGCTGAAAGCGTCTTATATGTAAGCTAAGTTAATTGCCGATACAATAATACGTCAAAGATCAAACCAAATCGGAAAAGTGCGGATATTTGCGGCTTGTAAATGTACATATGAGTATTATATTACGCTATGTTTAGAAAATCGCATCTAACCTACATTATGATGAGAGGACTGAGATGGAAGACAGATGGCTGTCCATGGAAGAAATATGTAAATACCTTGGGGTGAGTAACGATACTGTTCATCGTTGGATCACACGCAATAAGATGCCGTCGACGAAATTTGGCCGATGTTGGAAATTCAAAAAGGCACAAGTTGACGCATGGGCAGAAAACGGCGGTGCGGAAAACAAATCACGCAAACAGGTATCGGACAAAGAATAAGAAATCCGCAATTATGAGAACGACTAAAAAATACAGCATGTCCTTTACCACAGCCGGGTTGCTTCGTAAAGAAACAATCATGGTCGCCTTGCTGTATCTTGAATTACAAGACTGGTCGCGAATTCACCAACGAGTAATGATTGAAAACTGCTTGCAGTTGAAAACGGCGAACAGTCGCCGCCGCATATTTTCTGAAATCAAAGCTCGTCTGAAATGTCTTGAGGCTGCTGAAATGAAAATATTGTGTTTCTCATCATCGCAGGACATTGATATCGTCTTGTGGCTTGCACTCTGTCGGCGCTATCAGTTTATCGGAAATTTTGCCAGAGAAGTTTTGCGGGAAAAATTCATCACTCTGCAACGACACATTGATTTTTCCGACTACGCCTTGTTTGTTGAGCGCGAAGCCGTATTTCATCCTGAAATACTGGAGTTGCGGGATTCCACATGCAAGCGTCTCCGGCAGATGCTGTTTCAATTTATGCGGAATTGCGGCATGTTAAACCGTGAGAATATGATCCTGCCTGTAATTTTCAGTCCGGCAGTTGATGCCCTTTTTGCAGGCAGGAGCCAGGCGGAAATTCAATACTTTCCCGTCATACAGAAAACGGGGGCGAAATGACACGTACAGAATATACTGTATCGGATTTATTCAAGCATCTCAGAGCGGTGATGTCCAGTCGACGATTTTTGAAGATGGAAGGGTTGAATAACGACATACCGTTTTTTCTTTGTCCTTTTTCGATCAAAGAAAAACGGAATGTCGAGCAAATGATTCCACAGCTGAAAAAGCATCTTTCCGACAGTGGAATTGCTGTCCTTGAGATTAACTTATATGATCTGTGTATCAGTCTTCTGGAAGAGGCAGGAATTTTCGGGCAGTTATGCGAAATCGAACCTGAGACCGACAAAGGCTTTTTTCTCGAATCACTGCAAAGCATCCTTGACGTGGAATCGCATATCGTGCCTGCGATTGAAAACCGCATCCATGAACAGGGCAGACCCGATATTCTTTTTCTAACGGGAGTGGGGGAAGTGTTTCCCTATATCCGGACGCATAATATATTGAACAACCTGCAATCCAGCGTCAAAGGATTTCCTCTGGTTCTTTTCTTTCCTGGTGAATATACTCATTCTCAGGACAAGGGCGCAACGCTCAGTCTTTTTGGGATATTGCCCGGTGACAGGTATTATCGCGCTTACGACCTCACGAAATATGAAATCCAAGGAGCGGCAGATGCCAAAACTGAATGATATTTTTATTAAAGATGTCGCACGTCCGATTGAGGGAGTCATCAAGGCGGATGACGAGGTGTCACTTCGCAACGAAGTTGAAGAATATGTTCTGACCAAGGAAGTGGAGAAACGACTTGACGCATTTGTTTCCGCATACAATGATTACAGTTGTGCGACACAGAATGGCGTTTGGATATCGGGCTTTTTCGGCTCCGGTAAATCCCACTTGTTGAAGATGCTGGCGCTGCTGCTGGAAAATCGCGAAATCGACGGCATGTCGGTTTCCGAAATGTTTCTTTCCAAATGCGAGGATGCGGAACTCCGGGCTCAGTTACGGAAGGCTTGTGCCATGCCGTCGAAAAGCATTTTGTTCAACATTGACCAGAAGTCCGATGCCATCAACACGAAGCAGACGGATGCACTTATTTCCGTTTTTGTCAAAGTGTTTGACGAAATGTGCGGATATTACGGCAAGCAGGGGTATATCGCCAAGTTTGAACGTGATCTGGATAGCCGCGGGTTATATGGAAAATTCAGGGACGCCTACGGAAACATCGCCTGTAAACCATGGCGGAAAGGACGTGAACAGGCTATTCTTGAAGGGCGTAATATTGCCAAAGCATACGCCGCAATCATGGGAGAACCGGAGGATGCGGCCAATGGAATCATTGACAAATACCGTCGCGACTACAAGCTTTCCATCGAGGATTTCGCCAATCAAGTCAAGGAATATATTGATCGGCAACCGGCTGGATTCCGTTTGAATTTTTTTGTGGACGAGGTCGGACAGTATATTGCGGACAACATCAAATTAATGACCAATCTGCAAACGGTAGCGGAAACGTTGGCGACGAAATGCCAGGGACAGGCATGGGTGATTGTTACGGCCCAAGAGGATATGACTTCCGTGTTCGGTGAGGCCGGTAAAAAGCAGGGCAATGACTTCTCCAAAATCCAGGCGCGATTCGCCAATCGCTTGAAGCTGACCAGTGCGAATGTCGATGAAGTCATCAAGAAACGATTGCTGGACAAAAAGGAAGCCAGTCAGCCGGAGCTTCGGAAGATTTACGATGAACAGCGGAATAACTTTAAAACGCTGTTCGGATTCGGCGACGGTTCACAAACTTACAGGCAGTTTGACGATTTCGCTGATTTTTCCGCCTGTTATCCGTTTGTCCCTTATCAGTTTCCGCTGTTCCAGGCCGCAATTCAATGTCTTTCGGAACACAATGTGTTTGAGGGGAAGCATAATTCCGTCGGCGAACGTTCCATGCTGGGGGTGTTCCAGAGAGTCATCATTGATCTTCGAGAGCAAAAACTTGGCAGTCTTGCCACCTTCGACCTGATGTACGAGGGAATCCGGCAGGCGGTGAAAAGCAACGCGGTGCGAGCAATTTCCACGGCAGAGCAACACTTGTGCGATCCGTTTGCAGTGCAGGTACTCAAAGCTTTGTTTCTGGTGAAATATGTACGTCCATTCAAGGCGACAGCACGAAATATTGCCGTTTTGCTGCGATCGGATTTTTCGGAGAATACCCAGGAACGGGCTCGACGGGTTCAGGAAGCCTTGAATAAACTGGAAAGCGAGTCTTATATTCAGCGAAACGGAGATCTTTATGAGTATCTGACCGATGAGGAACAAGATATCGAAAAAGAGATCAAAAACACCGCGATCGACGCCTCCGACGTGGTTGAGGTTCTGAATAAAATCATCTTCGAACAGATTCTCGGAGGCACAAAAATCCGTTATATTGGAAACGGACAAGACTATACTCTTGGTAAAAAATTAGACGGACGCAATATCGGCAGGGAGTACGAACTGCGCATCCATGTGATTACGCCATGGTATGAGCGCAGTACCGGTGAAGACTTCCATACCGCCACCTGGGGGGAAGCTGAGTTGCTGGTTGTAATGCCGCCGGACTCCGGACTGATGACGGATGTCACCATGTTTTTGAAAACCGGCAAATACAGCACGCAGAATATCAATACGCAGAATGAAAGCGTTCACCGGATTCTGGAGAATAAGCTTCTGGGCAACCGCGACCGTGAGCAGGAAATCAAAGTTCATGCCGCAATGCTGCTGGTCGATGCCGAACTGCTCATCAACGGACAGAAACTGAATTGTCCCAGCAGCGATGCCAAACAGAGAATTCTTTCCGCCTGTCAGGAATTGATTCAGTTTTTTTACTCGAATTTAAAGATGATCGACGGAACGGATTACCACGAGCGCAATCTTGCCGCCTACTTTGATCCGCACGGGCGCGAACTGTTCCCTGATGTGCTTTCGGAAGCGGAGCTGGAAGTTCTCAATGCCATTCGTTCAAATCGCGACAATGGTCTGCGGACAACGATCAAGGGGCTGCGCGAGAAGTTCTCGATGCGTCCCTACGGCTGGTATGATGACGCAATTCTCTGTATCATCGCGCAACTTGCCGTTCGCGGCAAGCTGGAACTGCGGGCGGATGGGAATCTGCTTGAAGGAGAAAAACTGATTGCCGCCTTAAAGAATACTCACGGTTATGACAATGTCACCCTTGAACCGCAGACTGATTACACTCCGGCGCAGATCAAGAAGGTCAAAGAATTTTACAACGACTACTTTCAGGAACCGCCCGCTGCTGCCGATCCCAAGTTGCTGGGACGGGATTTGCTTGATAAAATCCAGGAGCTGGCAGTTCAGCTGACTTCTTACGATTCCCGCAGAACACATTATCCGTTCCTCGGAGAACTGGCGACTCCATTGGTTAAATTGAAAGCGGTCGCCGCAAAACCGGCCGCCTGGTTTTTCACCGAATGCCAGCGCAGCGAAATGGATGCGCTTTGCGACGACAAGGAGGATGTTTTTGATCCGATCATCGCCTTTATGAATGGAAGTGGACGGGAGATTCTGGATCGTGCGCGTCAGCTTTTGCGGGAACAGCAGTCCAACCTCACTTATATTCCGCATGATGAAATTCAGGAGGTGGATGACATTGTCCGCGATCCGCGTTGTTTCAAGGGGAACCGGATGCCGCGTTTGAAGGAACTAACTGAAATTCTGGAACGGCGGATTGTCGAAACGGTGGAGCGGGAGGCTGCTGATGCGGAACGGCGGATCGAAGCACTGAAACGCCGCTTTGTCGCATTGCCGGATTTTATGGCTGTACCGGACATTGAGCAGCAGCGCTTTTCCTCCTGCTTTGACACGATCCGAAATGAATTCAAACAGCAGCCGCTGATTGCCGTTATCCGCGAACAGGCGCATGACTTTGAAGAAACGACCTTCAAGCGTTTGGCGGAAGAACTCTACACTCTGGCCCATCCTGTCAAAGCCGGAGACGGAAAAGACGTGCCGCGTCCGGCAGCGGAATCGGTTGCTCTGCCGCGTGTCTATGTGAGTTTCCGCAAACCGTGGCTGGAAAATGATGACGATATTGACACCTATATTTCGGAATATAAAGCGGAGCTGGTTCGGCTTGAGGCCGCTCTGCGTGAACAGGTGAAAAACGGAAAACGAATCAAACTGTGAGTCGAAAATATGGATACCAACCGATTGAAAAGATTTGCGCAGACCGCCCGGAAGAAGTTGCTGGAAGCGGTTGCGGACAAATTGAAATTCGCCATTGGCGAAAACAGTCCGGCGCGACGCGGAACTCCCCGGGCTGTTGTCGAGTTGGAGAAAAATATCCGGGAAAAAGGTGAAGCGGCAGTCATTGATTTTGTCGCCTATACCTGGTTCAATCGCTTCTGTGCACTGCGTTATATGGATGTCATGGGATACAACCCGGTCCGGGTCGTTTCACCGCTGCCGGGACATTTCCAGCCGGAAATTCTCGAAGAAGCCAAAGGCAACAGTTTTTCCGATGAAATTCCGGCCGCCACCCGAATGATGATCCGGGATATTCTGGCAAGTGAACGGCCGAATGCGCAGTTGGAAGTTTACAAACTGCTACTTGTGGCAATCTGCAATGCCTATAATAAACCGATGCCGTTTCTGTTTCAGCCGATCAATGACTATACCGAACTCCTGATGCCGGACGATCTGCTGAGCGGAAGTTCCATCCTTGCCTTGACACGCGAAGCCATTCTGCCGGAGGTCGCGGAAAAGGGCGTCGAAGTGATCGGCTGGCTGTATCAGTTCTATATCTCCGAGAAAAAAGACGAAGTGATGGGGAAGACTGTCAAAACCGAAGACATTCCGGCCGCCACCCAGCTCTTTACGCCGGATTGGATCGTGCGCTATCTGGTTGAAAATTCACTCGGCCGGCTGTGGATGCTGAATCATCCCGCTTCCAGACTTGCGGAATCCATGGAGTATTATATTCCGGCGACAGAACAGGATGCCGATTTTCTCAAAGTGATGTCTCCGGAAGAACTGAAAGTCTGCGATCCGTGCTGCGGTTCCGGTCACATGTTGACCTATGCTTTCGATCTGCTGGCGAGAATTTATGAGGAAGCGGGATTTTCGCCGCGTGAGATTCCATCGCTGATTCTGAAGAACAATCTTCACGGCATTGAGATTGATCCCCGGGCCGGGGAATTGGCGGCATTTGCCTTGACTATGAAAGCGCGGGAACACGACAGCCGTTTTCTGCGCCGGGAGAATGCGCCCCAGCCGAATATCTGTGTTTTGCAAAACGTTACCTTTGACGATGAGGAATTCAAATCCTACATGGATTTCATCGGCCGCGACCTCTTCACTGCAGCATTGCAGACAACGCTCCGGCAATTCGAGAAGGCGGATTGCTTCGGTTCGCTGATTGTGCCGCAGTTGACCGATGCCGCCGCCATGCTTGCCGAGTTGGAAAGCCGCGATGTCGCGGACCAACTCCTGTTGTCCGGCATTCATACCAAGGTTTTGACGGTGCTTCGTCAGGCGGAGTATCTCTCGCCTAAATACCATGTGGTGGTAACCAATCCGCCGTATATGGGCGGCAAAGGTATGAACGCCGACCTGAAGAAGTTTGCCGAAACAAAATATCCCGACAGTAAATCCGACCTCTTTGCCATGTTTATGGAACGATGTCTGGAATTGGTGCAGAAGCATGGAACAATCGGCATGATTACCATGCAGAGCTGGATGTTCCTTTCGTCTTTCGAGAAACTGCGGACAAAGTTGCTGGATGAAGATACGATTCTTACGATGGCGCATCTGGGACCGCGCGCTTTTGATACGATTGGCGGCGAAGTTGTGCAAACAACCGCGTTTACGCTGACCAACACCCATATCCCCGATTACAAAGGCGCATTTCTCCGGCTGGTCGACGGCAACAACGAAGCCGAAAAATCCGCTATGTTCAAGGAGGCAATCCGATGAGCAAAGAAGATGCTTTGGTTCAGATCGCTGAGATTCGCCGCCAATTATGGCTGGGACATGCCTCGTTGATGGTCGGCAGCGGCTTCAGCCGAAACGCAGATCGGACGACCCCGGCAACCCAATTGCCTCCAGATTGGGCCCAGTTGTCTTCCGCGTTTGCCTCCAAACTTTACTGCTCCCTAGAAGGATCAGATAAAAATAAAATCATACAGCGGAAAAACGTACTACAACTTGCACAAGAATTCGAAGTCGCATTCCAACGCCCAGCTTTGAATGCGCTATTAAAAGATTTGATTCAAGACGATAATTTGCTACCCGGTTCAATGTATGTTGATATGCTGGAATTGCCATGGGCGGATATTTTCACAACCAATTATGATACATTGCTGGAACGCGCCGCGAGATTGGTTATCAACAAGAAATATGACATTGTTTTGGATTGCCATGATTTGCCGTATTCCGAGGCCCCGCGAATCATCAAATTGCATGGCTCTTTCCCCTCGGAGGCAACTCATCTGATTGTCACAGAAGAAGATTATCGAACATATCCCGACAAGTATAGCCCGTTTGTAAACTCAGTTCAGCAAGCAATCATGGAAAGCGCTTTATGTCTCGTTGGTTTCTCTGGAACTGATCCCAACTTCTTAAAATGGATTGGGTGGGTAAAGGATAATCTGAAGGATTCAATGCCGCCTATTTATTTGATTGGTCTCTTGAATTTACCAGCAACGGAACGAAAAGTATTAGAAAGTAAAAAAATTATTCCGATTGATCTCTCAGAATTAGATGGGATCAAGGCAAATGAACATGGAAGAGCCTTGGAGAAATTCTTTTCTCTTTTAAGTGAAAAGCCTTCTTACGTTGATTGGACTCCCCAATTCGCCTCAGATATGTTTTCTCCATCCGAAGATATTACGGATGAAAAGATCATTAATCTTATAACTGACTGGGAACAAGATTGCAATTCCTACCCGCATTGGATTGTGCTTCCTTGGCATAAGCGATCTTCTCTTGTCACCATGACTGAACGCTGGACTTCCTCGTTGGAATATTTAAAGAAATTACCATCGCCATGGGATATCAAAGGACTTTTTGAATTAAATTGGCGCATGGAAAAATGCCTGATGCCAATATGGAATAATATAATTCCAGACTACGAAGAAATCCTCAATCGGTATGATCCTTTCTGCCTTTCGGATAATGCATCATCTATTAATCAGAGTGCTGATTTTAAGTCTTGGTGGACCGAATTGTGCTTTTCTCTATTGCGTTGGAGCCGAGAAGAGCTTGATACTGCACGTTGGACTCGCTACGAAGGCATCTTAAAATCAATCGTTGGCGCAGATGTTTATGCGCAAAACCGTTTGTTTTGCGAGCAAATTGCTTACGCGATGGCGATGCCTTGTTTATCAAAAATAGATGAGATACTGAAACAGTGGGACGCAATAGAGCATCCTTTAATCTGGAAATTGAAGTTTGCTTCTGTTTTAACGGAAATTGGCGAAACAGACAAGGCCATTGGTGTATTGACGGAAGCGCTTAACGAATTGCGTCCATATATTCCCAAAAGCAAAATCAAGGATGATTATTATCTTTTAAGCCTTGAAGGTTGTATTTTAGTTAGCCTTTGCATGGCGGAGCAACACAAAAGCTGGGATGCCGGAGGGAAAAACGGAGACAACCAACGAGAAAAATACCGGACCAGATTAAAAGAATTAGAGCAGTATGACTGCAATCCCTGGGAAAATCTTGATAAATTTCAATTGAGTCTTTCCGTTCCAGAGAACATAGAGCCAACGGAATGCAAGACCAGAAATTTTAATACTGTTACCAGGACAACATCATATCGGAATGGCTGGGCTCCCGAACAAACAAGAGCTTTTCAGCTTTTGCGTTTCTTTGAGGAGACTGGCATCCCGCTGCATGTGGGAAATGTAAATATTGCAAACGAAGCATTGGTTGGCGCTATTTCGCGTGTGGCGGCATATTCTCCATGGTGGGCGTTTTATATCTTCAACCAGATAGGCAAAGTCAAGGGCGCTTCTTGTGAATTATTTTACAGCCAAGAGAAATTATACCATATTGATACGGCAAAAGTAAATCAACTTGTGGAGAATTATATCTCTCAAATAGAATTCATCATTGCACACAAAAAGCAACTTCTGGCTCGTTTGGAAAATAACTTTTATATGCGATTAGCGAAGAACTTATTTGAAGCTATTTCCAGACTAACGGTCAAGGCTTCCGTCGATAATTTACAAAAAATTTTTGATCTTGGGATACTTATCTATAATTCCGATCTTTCCGACAAAAATATGGTTTTTGAAAACATTGGCTCGAGCTATTTTAGCCGTCTTTTTGATGCGATGTCGCCGGAAAATATTTTTTCCAATCTTAATACACTACTGTCTGTGAAAATCCCTAGATCAGGACAAAGCCGAATGTTTTGGCAACCACCGGTTCGTCTTGATTGGCGAGGATATAAATCTACTCCCTGCAGTTGCTCTCCGGCGCTTATTGAGACAATCAATCATCTCATTCAAGATTTGGACACAACCGATATCAGCTGTCGTTCTGATGTGATGCTTTATCTCAATACATGCTGGAGTGTGAATATACTATCTCCCGCCCAAAAGAAAATGATTGCGAATAATCTGGTCAAACATGCCCAGCCAGGAGAATTGCCATCTGATGTTAAATTTTATAAATTCGCCTATAAAGAGTTTTTGTCTCCCCTGAAAGGGAAATATGATGTTATTCAAGCCTTGAAAAGATATTATTTGGATTTTGAGTTCAAGTTCTTTTCTGAGAAGGATGGGCAAATTGCAATTTCATTAGGCTATGAACCTGAAATTGTAAAGATGGCCCGGTCGTTACTTCCAACCAGCTCGGTCTTCAACAAAAAATCTGCTACGTATATTGAACTTTTACCTGATGAATGCTGGGCAATATTCGAACATTTCAAGGCCTCATGGAATAATGCCAAGATCGTTATCACTGAAAAATTCGCATCTGGAAATTGGGCCAATCAAGAGGTTAGAAATCAGCTTTCAAATAGCCTTACATGGTGCGATAAAATTTTGGGAGAAGTAATCACTCCGAGAATAACGGATTCCAAAAAGCTTGCTGAAATTGAAAGCTTGACCAATGATATCAATTCCGTCTTTTGCTTTCCGGTTACTCAAATCGCATTGACTGTTCACAAGAAGGAATATTCAGATTCGCTTGTTTATGATATTGTTTCAGTCTTGGCTAGTTCGGATCTTGTAAAATTTGAAGCATATTCCTATGCCCTTTACAATGCGTATCGATTTGCGCGAAAGAAGCTCCTCCCTCTCCCTCCACCGCAAATGCTCTATACATTAATAAATGCCATAGGGATGAAGTCTGATTCCACCCTTAAGTCGGCATGCGGAATACTGGGATCCATTCTTGGCTATTATAAAGCAAGCGACTCCGAGAAAAAGTTTTTATTGCGATTTTTAGAGGAGCTAATTAATGAAACGTCCTTTGACGGTCAAACGACCCGGTTCCCATTGGCGGAACGATACGATTACAGACAGGCTGCCGCTTATCTGTCAGCAGAGTTTTACAAGACATATAAAAATGCAAAGTCGGAAATACCCGATGTATTGCGGCAATGGCATGATATCTGTCATTCCACAGACGAATTTCCGCTTCTTAGAAACACATGGACGAGGGTAATGAACCATGCAGAATAAAACAAAAAACTTTTTCCGGGTGTCGGCGGAGGATTTCAAGAAGATCCCCAGCAGCCCGATTGCGTATTGGTTATCAGTTTCAGCATATAATGGCTTTTTTATTGGAAAGAGGTTTTCTTCATATGCTGAACCTAGATTAGGAATGGCGACTGGAGACAATAATACATATGTTCGTTTTTGGTCTGAGGTCTCTACACAAGATATTGGGTTGGACCTCTCTCGACAAGAAGCAAAGAACAGCCACAAAAAATGGTTCCCTTATAATAAGGGAGGAGAATTTCGTCGGTGGTATGGTAATAATGAAACAGTTGTTAACTGGGAGAATGATGGCATCCTTTTGCAAACTAATATGCATCCATTAGGAGGACGAATTTGGGCTCATAATTTCAATTTGGATTATATTTTTAAACAAGGAATTACTTGGACATTTATAAGTTCATCAAGTTTTGGAGTGCGCTTTTCGCCTAAGGGTTTTTTGTTTGATGTTGGTGGTTCAAGTGCATTCCCATCAGAAGGTAATATCTTTTACCTATTAGGTTTTCTTGGTAGTTCTGTAACGTTTTATCTGCTTAAAGCCTTGAATCCGACTCTGAATTTTCAAGCAGGAAATTTGTCAAATCTTCCTATTATACCTTTACCGTATGATGACCAAACAAAGACAACAAATAACGTTACTTCTTTGATTGAAAATGCCAAATCCGACTGGGATTCTTATGAGACTTCATGGGATTTTCAGGAGAATCCGCTGATTGCGGAAGCAAAGATGACAGCGAATCCGTCAAAGACTGGTAGAGGATTTTTGTCCGATACCACCGTGGACGGGCAGTGGATTGAGGCTTCAATGCCGCTTTCCGGTATTTATATTCTGTTGCGTCGCAAATGGCAGCGGCAGACGGAAGAAATGCGCAAACTCGAAATCGAGAATAACCGTATCTTTATTGACGCTTACGGGTTGCAGGATGAACTTTCACCGGAAGTCCCGTGGAATGAAATTACTTTGACCTGCAATCCATGGTATCGGTATGGAAAATCGCCGGAGGCGATTTCAGTGAACAGTGGGCAGTTGACAGTGGACAGGGAAAACGGCAGTATGTCTGAGCCATCCACTGATCATTTAGCACTGACCACTGACCACTCTACCATGCCCAAAGACTCACAGTTGGAAGCCCGGCTGCTGGAAGATACGATAAAGGAATTTATTTCCTATGCCGTCGGCTGTATGATGGGGCGCTATTCTCCCGAAAAGCCCGGTCTTATTCTCGCCAATCAAGGGGAGAGTTTTGACGATTTCATCGTCAAAACAGTGGATAGGGAACAGTGGGCAGTGGACAGGGAAACAAAAACAGTGGACAGGGAACAGTGGGCAGTGGACAGGAAAAACGGCGGTGCGCCAGAGTCAACAACTGTCCACTCACCACTGACCACTAACCACTATCTCCCCGACCGGGACGGCGTTATTCCGATTTTGGACGAGGAATGGTTTGTCGACGATATTGTCGCGCAATTCAAGCAATTTTTGCGATTCACATTCGGAGCAGAACACTTTGCCGATAATCTGGATTTCATCGAAAAGGCGCTGGGAAAGGACATCCGTAAATACTTCATCAAGGATTTCTACAAGGATCACGTCCAGCGGTACAAGAAGCGCCCGATTTACTGGATGTTCAGTTCGCCGAAAGGCTCATTCAATGCGCTGATCTATATGCACCGTTATCGTCCCGATACCGTCAGCATCGTTCTGAACGAATATCTCCGGGAGTTTATTTCCAAGATTCGCTCCCATCGCGAGCATTTGATAACCGAAAACAACCGTGCCACCCTCGCTCCGGCGGAAAAGACGCGCAATCTGAAGCTGATCGACAAATACGCCGCGATGTTGACTGAACTGGATGCCTACGAACGCGACATCCTCTATCCGCTCGCGCAACAGAAAATCGCCATCGATCTTGACGACGGCGTCAAAGTGAACTACTGTAAGTTCGGCGCGGCACTGAAAAAAATTCCAGGCCTCGAAGCAAAGGAGGAATGATTCCCATGTCAAATGAACTTGAGTTTATCGTATACAGCACTCCGGCGGAAGACATTCGCGTCGATGCCGCCGTTAAAGACGAGACTGTCTGGCTGACCCAAAAGGGCATGGCGGAGTTGTTCGGTGTCGGTATTCCAGCGGTCAGCAAGCATTTAAAAAACATTTTTGAGGAAGGTGAACTGCAGGAATCAGTGGTTGTTTCCAATTTGGAAATAACCACTCAGCACGGGGCAATGCCCGGAAAAACCCAGCAGCAAAAAACGAAATTCTACAACCTTGACGCCATTATCTCAGTCGGGTATCGGGTAAACTCTCGCCGGGCGACGCAGTTCCGCATTTGGGCGACCAGTGTTTTAAAAGAATATATGCTCAAAGGGTTTGCGTTGGATGACGACCGGTTGAAGCAAGGCAAAACGCTTTTCGGCAAAGACTACTTCCGTGAATTGTTGGAGCGCGTTCGTTCCATCCGCGCCTCCGAGCGGCGCATCTGGCAGCAGATCACCGATATTTTTCAGGAATGCAGTATCGACTACGACAAGGATTCGCAGATTACACGTGACTTTTACGCCATGGTGCAAAATAAATTTCATTATGCCATTACCGGGCAGACCGGTGCGGAAATTGTTTATACCCATGCTGACCACACAAAACAGCACATGGGATTGATGACATGGAAGAATGCGCCCAACGGCCGTGTGCTGAAATCGGATGCTTCTGTGGCAAAAAATTATTTACCGGAGAAACAGATCAAACAACTGGAACGTACTGTGACCGGTTATTTCGATTATATTGAGGATCTGATTGAACGGGAAAACACATTCACCATGGAGCAGTTTGCCGCCAGCATCAACGAATTTCTCGCATTCCGGAAATATCAGGTTCTTCCGGATGGCAATAAGGGTAAAATATCCGCTCCGAAGGCAAAAGCCAAAGCCGCCGCTGAATACGATGTTTATAATTTGACCCAACCGATAGTCTCCGATTTCGACAGGGCGGTCAAACAACTCTCCGAGAAACAGGACGGAAAACAATGACCTCCACCGAAAAAATACTCACAGAAAAGTTTGAGCAGAACCGGATTGTTTGCTGGCGGGATAAAAAGAGTGAACTCCACGATGAATTTGCCGCGTTGAATCTGCCCGGTGTTGAAAAAATAGAAGTTCGAAACAACGAATTTTCAATTCTCTATCGGGTGCTTCGAGCCGAACCGGACACCAGATTCCTGATTTTTACCGCCGGCGAAGAACCGCCGCTGGAAGAAAACTGGCTGTTGAATCTGGAATTGACCTATGATGTGTTTTATGCGGACCAGGACTCGCTTTGGCTGAGTGAACTGGGATTGAGTTACGAATACAGCCAATTGACCGTCGACCACAGCGGATTCTTCGTAACTCAAAAGCGCCGCGCCGCTTTGAAAAAGATCCTTTCCGGACACGATTCCATGGATGCAGTCCGACGCAAGATGCTCTCTGTCATCACCGGCACGGATTGCCGTCTGGATGCAATTCTGGAACAACTGCTTGCGGAACTGGCCGCAGGCGGCGATACGAAATATAAAGAGATTCAGGCTTGCCGTTTGGACGGATTTCTGTGGAAGGAGGTTCAAAGACATTATGGTTATTTGTCGGATGCTCCATCGGTGAAAGATTTCACCTTCCGCCTCTTTCAAGGCTGCTATTTTATGACGTTGGACTCGGAATGTCCCAAGGCCACCCGGTTGAATGACGAGGCGCTGGTATTTCTGAAACGCTTCAAAGACAGCCGAAAATACGGACATTCCTTTGAACAATGCTCAGGCATGGTTGCATCGGCGCTTGACCTGGAAGCGGATTTGATGAAACGCAAACTGGAAATGCTTGGCGATCTTGATTTTTTCAAACAGATTGACATTCACATTTTAACGGAACTCGTGACGCGCGTCAAAGCGAGAACCATTTCCGCGTCCGATTGCTCAAATATCGTTCGTGCCCGCCGTCAGACCTTCTGGTATGACCGCCTTGAACACGCATATCTTGCAGCAGACGCCGCATCACAGTTTCTGCAGACGTTAAGCGATACCAATCTCGCGGTGGAGTCGCTGATCGATGGATTCAAGTGCTATACGAACCAATATTTTCGGCTGGATCAACTGTACCGGAAATTCATCCGTCACGTTATGCTTTCCGAACAGAACGATCTGTTGTGCGATTTACAGACTGTGGTGGAAAATTTCTACTCCAATCGCTATTTGTTGCCGTTGAACAACCTCTGGCAGGAAAAGCTGGATGCGCAATCACACTGGGATGTCCCCGGAGTACCTCGCCAGGACCGATTTTTCGCCGATAACATTCAGGGAGTATTGGACAAGGGGAAAAAAGTATTTGTTATTATTTCGGACGGTCTGCGTTATGAGATCGCGGAAGAACTTTGCGAACGGCTCACTGTGGAAGACCGATATTCCGCTGATTTGGATTGTATGTGTTCCTCACTGCCCAGCTATACCGCGCTTGGCATGGCGGCGCTACTTCCGCATAAATCGCTGATGCTGCAAACCGCCGATCATGGAATTTCCGTTCTCGCTGACGAATTGAGTACGGACGGTTCAAGTGCTCGCGCCAGGGTATTGGCGCAAAATTGTGCACGTTCAACCGTTGTCACGGCAGAAGAATTTCAGAAAATGACGAAAGAAAACGGTCGCGCCCTGTTTCGGAACCATGATGTGGCGTATATTTATCACAATGTTATCGACATGACCGGCGACGATAAAATGACCGAGGGCAATACCTGCAAGGCCGCACAAGACGCCATTGAGGAAATCATCGCCATGGTCAAGCGGCTCGCCGGATACAACGCCACCAATATTATCGTTACAGCCGATCACGGGTTCATTTATCAGAATCGGGAATTGTCGGAGGATGATTTTCTTGACGGCGTTCCGGCAGGACTCTCCGTGCTGAAGATCAATCGGCGTTTTGTTTTTGGTAAAAGTCTGACTCCTGTTGACGGACTGAAGAAATTCACTCCGGCCGAACTTGGCGTCCAGGGGGATTGCGAAATCCAGATTGCGAAATCCATCAACCGTTTGCGTGTCAAAGGTTCCGGCAGCCGGTATGTCCACGGCGGTGCGTCACTGCAGGAAATCGTCATCCCGGTTTTGAAAATCCGTAAAAAACGCGAGGGTGACACCACGCAGGTTGATGTGAATATCATTTCCGGAATGTCGGTCATCACCTCGGGGCAGATTGCCGTCAAGTGTTATCAGATGCAGCCGGTGGAGGGTAAAATTCTGCCTCGTACTTTGAGAGCCGGATTGTATTCGCTCTCCGGGGAATTGATTTCCGATGAGCATGAACTGGTGTTTGATCTGACCGGTTCCAGTACGCATGACCGTGAAATGACTTTCAGCCTTGTTCTCACCCATGAGGCAGAAAAATACAACGGCCAGGAGATTGTGTTGAAATTGCGTGAGCGTGAATCGGGGACTACTTTTTACAAAGATTATCAGACCAGAAAATACCAGTTGCGCCGTCAACTGATGGATATGGACTTTTGAGGAGATGTTTTCATGACGGATCTTGATAGAAAAATATGCGAGGCATTCCCCGGCGTGGTGGTTCGGAAAGACCTGGTAAAAGAGGTCAAGGGTAATGCCATCGTGCCGACCTACGTGCTTGAATATTTGCTTGGGCAGTATTGCGCAACCAGCGACGAGGCATCCATCCAGACCGGCATCGAATCCGTCAAAAACATTTTACGCGAACATTACGTCCACCGCAACGAAGCTGGACTGGTCCGTTCCACGATCAGGGAAAAAGGACATCACAAGGTTATAGACAAAATCAGTGTGATGCTGAACGACCGTGCCGATGTTTACGAAGCGACCTTTTCCAATCTCGGCATCAGCAAGGTCCTTGTGCCGCCGGAGACCATCAAGCGGCACCCGAAATTGCTTGTCAATGGAATTTGGTGTATCGCTTCACTGGAGTATATGCCGTCTGAGGACAAAAATCAATGTCCATGGGTATTGGAGTCCCTCAAGCCGATTCAATTGTCGCATTTCGATCGGGAACTTTTTTTGAATGCCAGAGAACAGTTTACCACTGATGAATGGATCGATCTCCTGATTCAAAGCATTGGCTTTAATCCTGAACAATTCGGTGAAAGGAATAAACTTTTCCAATTGATGCGGCTTATCCCATACTGTGAGCGGAACTACAATCTCATTGAACTGGGACCGAAAGGAACAGGGAAATCGCATATATATTCGGAGTTTTCACCTCACGGAATCTTGCTCTCCGGCGGAGAAGTAACTGTTCCGAAATTGTTTGTCAATAATTCCAACGGCAAGCTGGGATTGGTCGGGTATTGGGATGCCATTGCGTTTGACGAATTCGCAGGAAAACAGAAGAAGCCGGACAAAAAACTCGTTGACATCATGAAAAATTACATGGCGAATAAGTCGTTTTCCCGTGGTGTCGAGACCCTGAGTGCAGAAGCGTCCATGATTTTTGTTGGCAATACTCAGCACAGTGTTCCATATATGCTGAAAAATTCCGATCTGTTTGATGAGTTGCCCAGAGAATATCATGATTCTGCATTTCTCGATCGCATCCATTTCTACATCCCCGGTTGGGAAGTTGACATCATTCGGGCGGAGATGTTTTCCCATGGATACGGATTTGTGGTCGATTATCTGGCGGAAATCCTGCGAGCGTTCCGCGATGATGACCGTTCCGATGACTACAAAAAGCTTTTCACACTTGATTCTTCCATCTCTACGCGCGACCGAGACGGTATCCTGAAAACGATGTCTGGTCTTATGAAAATGATCTTCCCCAATCATGATGCAACCGCAGGAGAAATCAAAAAACTATTGGACTTTGCCATTGAAGGTCGCAAGCGTGTTAAAGACCAAATCATGCGCTTCGATACGACTTATTCCCAACCGCTCTTCCAATATACTGATGAAGACGGAAATACCAATAAGGTAAAAACACTTGAAGAAACTGAATATCCGCAATACTATTTTATTCATGGCGAAGATGCTTCCGAACACATCGGGCCGAAGTTCGACAAGCCTGTTACAACAGTCCGGAAGCCAGGCGGTCAGGCGGCAGATGCTTTACCGGAAGGCAACTTTACCTACCCGGAAAACAGCAAAGGCATCTCCTTTGAGCGGTTGCTGATACCGTATCTTCACGGTGCAACGAGAATCGTGATAGTCGATCCGTATTTGCGAAACTACTGGCAGATACGAAACCTTATGGAACTGTTACAGGAGTTGATAAGAAATAAAAGTACCGAGACAGAAATTTCTGTTCATGTCGTGACAATGAGTGATGAATTTGCTTCCTCCCGGCAGACAGAGTTTTTCGATCAGATCGTTGCATCTGTCATGCCGGCAGGAATTCACTTATCATACTGTTTTGACGAGACCATTCATGACCGCGACATCACGGCAGATACTGGCTGGAAAATTATTCTTGGGCGTGGACTGGATATTTTTCAAAATTATGACGGTAACAATACTTTCTCCTTGCAAAGTTCGCTCCAAACCTACCGAGCCTGCAAAAGTTTTGGGGTTACTTACATTCGTTCAGCTCAAATAACAATGTAAAAGAATATTCTTTTATCGTGTGATGAGTTATGATGTAGAATTTCAGATAAATATGTTGAGAAATGCGGATTATCGACTTTGGGCAGTCCCATCAAGATATCCACGAAGCAAAATTTTCCCACCTTTTTCCCACTTTTTGTCTTGAAAAGGCATGAAAGATCACGTATATTCTTGATGTTGTAGTAAGGATGCCTGCTGAATGGTTTTGAGCGGAGGATTAGTGTAACCCGCACCCTGTTAACCACTTGGTCGCTGGTTCGAATCCAGCTGCCGGAGCCATTTTTTTGCCTCAAAATCGAGGATTTACAAATTTCCGGACAGTTCGGCGCACGATTCTGTGTCCGGTTTGTGCCCGCTTGCGGAGAAGTATTTCGACATAGCCTCCTGTGTCAATTCATCAGAAATCATGATGGTTCAGGAGGAGTCTTGAAATGTCCGTCCAACTGCGTGGAAAGAAGTATCACTACCGTTTCCGTCTCAAAGAACACCGTTTCTCCGGTGTCTGTGAAAACTGTACAACCGAAAAGGACGCCTTGAAATTCGAGGAGCAGGTTTATGCCGAAAAGCTGAAAGAATATGAGGCGCTCCAAAGGGAAAAGAAGAGAATCCGGCAGAACAAAACCATTGTCGCCTTGGTTGAGAATTACAAGCTCGAATTGAGCGGCGGCAGGCAGATTCTTCTGGAAGAAGCATATGTGCTTTCACAGGAGAAACCGTCAAAGCGGATGCCGTCAGAACATATCATCAGGCAGAAACAGCGCTTCTGGAATGATTTTCTGGCATTTATGAAAGCAACTTATCCGGAGATCACCGCCATGACGGCGGTTCGTATATGCCCAGTGAGCCCCATGGTGAGGGGGATATCGCGGTGGAGCTTTGGAA
>ERZ1034984.1631-NODE-1631-length-20330-cov-46.950481_pt1 | contig 20330 bp, 20 predicted proteins | sample MGYA00520589_ERZ1034984 | MGnify/ENA primary metagenome ERZ1034984 (study PRJEB33766, sample SAMN09781790) | gut metagenome | biome: gut microbiome | host: Homo sapiens | place: Madagascar | study: EMG produced TPA metagenomics assembly of the PRJNA485056 data... | reverse complement strand
AAAGAAAATTTAAATAATAATAAAAATCTTATAATTATAATATTATATAAATGAGGAAAAAATATGAATGTAGATAAAAAAAGAGCAGCAGCACTTTTTATCATCTTAATTATGGTATTAAGTGGAGTAGCTAGTTTTATGTTACTGGTTTTATAATAGGAGGACTAAAGAATGGCAAAATATAACATAGGCGCAGTAGTCGCAGAGTTTAATTATGATATTACACAAATGATGTTAGGATTGGCTAAAGAAGAAGCTAAATCTAGAAACTGTGAAATTACACAGGTAGTAACCGTTCCTGGAGTATTTGATATGGCATTAGCTATTAAAAAATTACTTGAAAAAGACGAAATTGATGCAGTAATTACTCTTGGAGCAGTAATTGAAGGAGCTACAGATCACGATCAAATCGTAGCACAACATGCATCCCGTAAAATAGCTGACTTATCCCTAGAATACGAAAAACCAGTAGCTTTAGGAATTAGCGGACCAGGTATGACAAGATTAGATGCACACAAACGTGTAGACTATGGTAAAAGAGCTGTTGAAGCAGCTATTAAAATGTGTGACAGATTAAACGAAATTTAGATGATTACATGGAAATTCTAAAACCTAATCAGTTAAAAGAAAAATTTAATGACCCTTGGATTGCACCCTACCAAAAAGTATTGACAATGGTAGATGGCAATAAAGTTGAAATCGTTGAATTCCACCCTTGTATATCAGGATCACACTGGTTACTTCACCAATATAAAAACAATAGTGACTTAATTGATTCTGCATACAGAGACGGGAACAAACACGTTTATTCTTGCCATATAGGTTGTGCTCCACTTGATTTAAAAGCTAGTTTTAATGCAGCAGGAATTGATGAGATTGTTGTTGACGGCGATGAAGTCAAAGTAACTCATGCAGGCCTTGCTGGAGCTGGTGTAGGTGCTGGAATGTGCAGAGGAATGGGTGAAGGTGTTAAATACATTGAACTTCTTGAAGAAGGAGGAGGTTCCAAAGTAGGAAGAGCCAGAGTAGTTACTCCCAAACTTGAAAAAGTAGTTATTGGTGTTGATGATACTGACGTTAAAGATGCCGGCGCTACCTGGACAATGGCTCATAATTTAGGTGTTGAACTTAAAAACGAAGGATTTGAATATTTAGACCATGTTATTGTTCAGTTATATCCCCATAACCCTCACAAAACACAAAATTGCGTTTCAATTGCATTAACCTTTGCAGTACCTGAGGATAAAAAAGAAGAATTAATTAAAAGAACCATAGAAATTCTTAAAAGAGATACTTTATCTGATAAAACCGCAATTGCAGTTTTAGAAGGATTAGAAATTCCTGAAAAATTAAGACAATATTCAATAGCTACCAAGTCTGGAATGATGGATATTGAAACTGCTGAAGCTACAGCTAAAGAATTAGATATTGATTTGATAGCTGTTACAGGAGACCAAGGAAAAGTTGGTGCCCTTGCAGCTCTCGGACTTTATAATGATGTTGAAGAAGCTGTAAAAGTTTATGACAAATCATAAACTTTCTTTTTTTATTTTTATAAATTTAAATTAATGAAAAATCCCTGATTGATGTTAGTTATATGTTTTATTGAATTAGCAGTGCTGTTTTCAAATCTAATTTCAATTACATGACCATCATAATAAAAGCTTTGAGTATTATTTGTAAATGAAGCATTCTGATATTCAATTGTTCCTATTTCTTCCTGATTTAAACCTACATTATAGGTATTATTATCTTCAAATATGGCTGTTGAATTAGCTATTGATTCATTATCCAAATATATGCCGTAAGAATATGTATTTCCACCTTTTGAAGATATAATATATGATTCAACCAAACTGGCATTTCCTTTGTTGAAAATATGGTGAACTACTGTTCCTTCAAAGATCTGACTTAAACGGCTGTCCTGCAGGATATCACCATCTTCCAGATTAAGTGCATTTTTAGCATCAATAGGGAGTCTTAATATATCTACCTCGCCGCTACGAGTATCATTTATCAAGTAAGGTACACCATTTACAATAAGACTATCACCATAATTCATACCTAATGTTTGTAAGCTATCTGCTGGCATACGGATTACATCTGTTTCATTTTCAATTGCAGAGTCTACAGTGTATGGTCCCCTTACAGAAATTGTATTATTGCTATCATCTGCAAAAATAATTAAATTTCTGGAACTAGGTTCAATAGAAATAGTGCCCTCTTCAAAAGTGGCTGCTCCTATAAATGTTGAAATCATCAAAATCAAAATAATAACTGAAATAATCAGCGGAAAATGAACCTTAATAAATGATTTAACTAAATTGCCTGTTGGAGCTTTTCTATATATTACAACAGATTTTACAATTACTTTAATAATATAACAAATAGCTATTATAACTCCTACAATAGAAACAATAACTCCTACAGCTAAAGGAACTGGTTTTACAAAAAATATTGCAAATAATCCTAAAATAATTAAGGACAAACCTACAATAGACATTCTAATAAAGTAACCGATTTCATCAATCATTACAACACGGCCATATTTGTTAGCACGGTCAATGATTGTTCTTACAACTTCATTAGCCATTAAATTTAAATCAGACAATGGAGACATGTCATGTTCAATTTCTCCAATGTCCACTTCCTCTACAGAAATGCCTAAAACATCAGCATCAATAACAATACCAACATCGACACCATAATCCTTTTCAAAATTTATTTTCTTTAAAGCTGACCTTTTTGCAGCAAACTGTCCGCTTAAAGGTTGTTCAAATGAAATTTCCGGGAAAAAAAAGTTTAAAAGAGGTTTGGCAGTTAACTCTGTTACTCTGCCGCTTTCTCTTGCGAATTTGGTTTTGGTAATATCCGTTCTTCCTTCTAAAATAGGCCTGATCATAGCATCTACTTTTTTAGAAGTTAAATTATGAATATCTGCATCAATAAATGCAATAATATCACTGTCAGATTTTCTATAACCTGTAGTAAGAGCTTCACCCTTACCCTTATTTACTTCATGGTTGATTACAATTGCCCCGGCACTTTTAGCTTCTGATTCGGTGTTATCTGTTGATCCGTCATTAACTACAATAACTTCATCAACATATTTGACCTTTTTAACAACATTAATCACATTGGCTACTGTTTCTTCTTCATTAAATGCAGGAATAATAACAGAAACCTTCATATATTTCTTAGGTTTTTCTGTTTTAAATGCAGCCAATAAAAATACAAGAAGCACAACAAGCCAAGACAATAAAATTCACCTATAATAATTTAATACTTTATATACATATGTTATTTATAGTATAAATGTTTAGTATTTTTCATAGTGGATTCTTGACTCATCAAATTTGTCCATGAATTCGTTTTTTAAACCTTCTTTTGGATAACCTAATGTAATTAAACAGAATACCTTTAGATTTTCATCATCAATGCCTACTAATTTAGCTATTTTATCCATACGTTCTTCTTCTGGAGCTACTCCATTCCAAAGCCCACCTAAACCTAAATTACAAGCTTCAAGCAGCATATTCTCAGCTGCTGCACTCATATCCTGCTGCCACATTGTTTTATAAAATGCCCTTTCAATATTGGCTACAAGTACAATAGCTACTGGAGCATCACTGACTCTAGGTTTTATTTCACCTATTTCTTTAAGGGTTTTTCTGTTTTTAACTACAACAAAATCCCATGGTTCGGCCTTAAGTCTGCTTCCTGGAGCCTGCATAGCTGCTTTAAGAATTTTTTCTATTTTTTCATCCTCAACTTCTTTTGAGTCATATTCACGAATACTTCGTCTTGTATTTACAACTTCTTCAAAATCTGCCATAATATCACATCCTAGATAAATTCTTTTAAAAACTTAATCATATTTAAATGTTTAATTCCATCATGTGAAAAATCAAAATCATCCATACTTATAACAATCTTTTCAAAATTATCATTAATAACTTAAGATGTCTAAATTCTCTTTCTTGAGTTTCTTGTTTAATCATTATTACATCAACAACTTTTCAGCATATAATAAAGTTTTAAAATAAGCTCAAATTTATAATAGCTATACTCTTAGCAATAATTTATAATTTCAATTTTAAAAAAGATGAAATTATATTAATTAAAAAAAAGATAATTTCTTGTAATATATTAGGAATGTAATTTTAATGATAGCTAAAACACTCGAAAAAGAATTAAACCTGGAACAATGGCAAGTCAACAAAGTAATCAAATTAATTGATGAGGGCAACACTATTCCATTTATTGCAAGATACAGAAAGGATGTTACCGGCTCTTTAAATGATGAACTTTTAAGAAAATTCGATGAAAGGCTTAAATATCTTAGAAACTTGGAAGATAAAAAAACCAAAATCATAGAGCGCATTGACAACTTAGGAAAGTTAGACGACAACTTAAAAAATCAAATTCTTAATGCAGAAACATTAGTGGAACTTGATGATTTATATAGGCCCTATAAAAGCAAAAAAAGGACACGTGCAACCATAGCCAAACAAAAAGGTTTGGAACCGCTGGCCAGTCTTATTTTGGCTCAGGAAGTTGAAGAACCTGTTTCCAAAATAGCTGAAAATTATGTTACAGACGAAGTTAAAACACCCAAAGAAGCTATTGAAGGAGCACAAGACATAATTGCTGAGATTATTTCTGACAACTCCACTTTTAGAAAAAAAATCAGACAGAATACTTTTTATAATGGAGTAATTGAAACTAAAGCTAAAAATAAAGATGAATCTGCTTCAGAATATGAAATTTATTTTAATTATTCAGAAAAACTATCTAAAATTCCACCACATAGGATATTAGCCATTAACAGAGCGGAAAATGAAGGCATTGTTAAAGGAAAAGTGGATATTGAAGAAGACGACATTATCCAATACCTTAAAAGACACACACTTAAAAACTGCTCCAAAGTTCCTGAAATGATTGAATATAACCCTCATACCACCCCAATTATTACAGAAGCTATTGAAGATTCATATAAACGTTTGATTTCACCGGCTATTGAGCGGGAAATTAGAAGTTATTTAACTAAAAAGGCTGAAGAGAAATCTATTGAAGTTTTTGCTAAAAATTTAAGCCAACTTCTTATGGAAAGCCCCTTAAGTGGAAAAACTATTTTAGGATGGGATCCTGCTTTTAGAACAGGATGTAAATTAGCTGTTATTGATTCAACAGGTAAAGTTTTAGAAACATCCCTAATCTATCCAACTGAACCTCAAAATAAGGTTAAGGAATCTGAAAAAGTGGTACTTGATTTAATTAAAAAGTACGATGTCGATGTAATAGCTATCGGAAATGGAACTGCTTCAAGGGAATCTGAAGAAATAGTGGCCAATATTATTAAAAACACTTCTGTTGAATACATCATTGTTAATGAAGCTGGTGCATCTGTTTATTCTGCAAGTAAACTGGCTGATGAAGAGTTTCCTGATTTTAATGAAGGTGAACGCAGTGCTGTTTCAATAGCCAGAAGACTGCAGGATCCGTTGGCTGAACTTGTTAAAATTGATTCCAAATCTATTGGAGTTGGTCAGTACCAGCATGACATGAATCAGAAACAATTGAATGAGTCTTTAGGAGGAGTTGTTGAAAGAGTAGTTAATGAAGTTGGTGTTGATTTAAATACTGCTTCATCTAGCTTACTTAATTATGTTTCCGGAATTACCAAATCAACTGCTAAAAATATCATTAGCTATAGAGAAGAAAACGGTAAATTCGACAACCGAAAAGAACTTTTAAATGTTAAAAAACTTGGTAAAAAGACTTTTGAGCAATGTGCAGGATTTGTAAAAATAGATAATCCACAACATCCTCTGGACAACACTACAATACATCCTGAATCCTACGATGCTGCAGTCAAACTGTTGGATAAATTGGGTTACACCTTAGCAGACATAGGTTCGAATAATCTAAAATTAGATAACCTTGATTACGAAGAACTCTCTGATCAGTTAGACATTGGTGTTATAACTTTACAGGACATTGTTAAAGAACTTAAAAAACCGGGAAGGGATCCCCGCGAAGACATGCCAAAACCTGTTTTAAGAAAAAATGTTTTATCAATAGAAGATTTAGAAGAAGGCATGATTATGCAGGGAACTGTTAGAAATATTGTTGATTTTGGAGCTTTTGTAGATATTGGAGTTCATCAGGACGGATTAGTCCATATTTCACAGCTGGCTGACAAATTTGTAAAACACCCTCTAGATATTGTAAGTGTCGGAGATATTGTTGATGTCAAAGTTTTGGATGTTGATTTGGCCAGAAATAGGATACAATTATCAATGTTAATATAAATAAAGATTATTAAATCTTTAAATTAGAAAACAATAAATTATCAAAACCCTCGATATGGAATTTTTAGTGCCAACACTGACTATCAATTTTATTCATGAATCTTGCCATTAGTAACAGCTGTTAGATACTAATCTTTTTTATTTTGAGTTATCATAGTTAAATAATGCTCAAAATTCTCATCATGCTGTTTTCTAATAACATGTAAAACAACACCTGTGAAAAATATAATAACTGCTACAATAACTACTACTCCAACAGTAATAAGTGTAGGAACCTTTTCTACAAATCCCGTCCTGAAAAAACCAATTAAAACTGGGAAGAAATACATACTAGCTATTATTAAAAGAACTAACGTTATTAAAGAAAAGAAAAATAATGGTTTTACATCTCTAAAAAGCCCAAAAAGCAAGCTGATAACTTTATAACCATCACTAAAAGTATTTAATTTAGATTCACTCCCTTCCATCCTATCTTTATATTCAATTGGCAATTCTTTAATTAAAAAATTATGATTTAAAGCAAAAATAGTCATTTCAGTTTCAATTTCAAATTCTTTAGATGAAACAGGGAACGATTTAACAAACTCATAGCTAAAACCTCTCATACCAGTCATAATATCTGAAATATCATTTTTAAAAATAAAATTTATGAGTTTTCTAACTAGTTTATTGCCAGAATTATGAAATCTTCTTTTATTTTCTTCAAAATAAGTGCTGGATAATCTATCCCCAATTACCATATCCGCTTTTTTAGATAAAACAAGTTTTTCAATTTCAATAGCTGCTTCAGCAGGATAAGTATCATCCCCATCAACCATAATATAACAGTCAGCATCAATATCTCTAAACATGGATCTTACAACATTACCTTTACCTTGCCTATATTCTCTTTTTACAATAGCTCCTGCTTTTTTAGCTATTTCATAAGAATTATCTGTTGAATTGTTATCATAAACATAAATATCCCCATGCGGCAAGGCTTTTTTAAAATCTAAAACAACTTTTTCAATTGTAAGTTCTTCATTATAACAAGGAATCAGTACTGCCGTTTTCATTATAAAAATGTTTGTAAACTATGTTATTAATCATTTATGGTTTATAAGAAAAAGACTCTTTCAAATCTGTGTAATTTGAAGTTATGTTAAAAAATTTTTTTAGTTCTGCTTTTTCTTATTTTCTATTAAAAAAACAGGAAATATACGAATATAAAAATTCATTATACTCCTATAAAGAAAAGTTAATCCATATGAAAAAAATAGATAAATTAATAATTGTTTTTGCTATTGAATTTTTAGCAGCTACTTTAATTTTAACTTCAGTTACTTTTTATTAATTTATCGATTCCATGCCAAAATACAAAAAGTCCAAATAAAAATTAACAATCATTTAAAAAATTAATGACGCAACCCAAAAATACTTGCATTAAACCCACAAACAATAAAATTTAAAAAAATCACACACTAACATTATTTATACAAACTTTTTTATATTTTTGAATTAAATATCATATTAAATTAATTAGTTTTTAGTTAAATATTTTCACATTTTAAAAAACAGTACGAGATAGCTAAATGAATTTAAAAAAATACTACAAATATGTGCCTTTTATTATATTTTTCGTCGTATTATTAATATGGCATTGGAAAATTCCATTAATGGCGGATGATTTAACATTTAAAGGTATAATCAGCAGACATCCTTTGTTTCCCCTTAATGGCAATAGTTATTTAGAATATAGGTACTCTTCCTGGAGCTCTAGAACACTTATTGAATTTAATTTAGGTATTTTACTTTCTTTGCCTGGAAAAATTTGGAAATTATTAGATTCAATTTTTTTTGTTTTAATTCCTTTTTTAATAACAAAAATATCAATTGATAGTGAAAAGTTATCTAATAAAAAAAGTATTTTCTACAACACAATAGGATGTTTATTTGTTGGAATATTTATAATAGCATTCTACCACATTTTTGAAGCTGCTGGATGGGTTGCTACTACAATAAATTACACATGGCCATTATGTTTTGCATTAATTCATTTTTATTTACTTAAGGAATTTGTATTTAAAAATAAAAAATTAAATACATCTAAAAATATTGGTGTAAATTTAATCTTAATTTTAAGTTTGATTGAAGCAACCAACTCTGAACAGCTTTTACTTGTTATGTTAGGAATTTATTTAGCTATAATAATTTATTGCTTATATAAAAAAATTGAAATTCCTAAATTAATTTATGTATATCTAATGATAATGATTTTAAGCTTAATTTATACTGCAATATGTCCGGGAAATATAAATAGATATAATAAAACCATAAGGACTGTTTTCCCAGAGTATGCTACTTTTAATTTAATAAACAAGTTAGATATCGGAACAACTTTGTTTTTAAATTGGACAACAACACGTTGTGACATAATTACAATAATTTTCTTTGGAATTATGGGAATTTATGGATATATAATATCACAAAAAAGAAAAATAGCTTTATTAACATTTATTCCAATTATTATTGTACTTGCATTTTGGACTATGAGATTTATTGGTCCTGCTTCAATAGTGCATTTTGTAGCTCTCGGTGGATCTGTTTATGGATTATTAAGTTTAGATTCATTAACTATACAAGTTTGCCTTACTTTATATGGACTTATGATAATGTCTGTTTTAATTTTCCTTTATTTAGTTTATAAATATAGAACTAAAGAGTTAGGATATATTTTAACTTGTTTATTAATAATTGGATTTGCATCAGTGATAATTTTAGGTTTTACTCCTTCACTATTTAGTAGTGGCAGAATTTTCTTTTACTTTACATTTATCCTCATAATCATATCAACCATGCTAATTAGAGATATTGACAAATATCTAGAATATACTAAAAAGTAAAATTATTTAATTAAAATTAAATAACCTATTACTTATTTTACTTTTCATAAAATCCAATTTCAAAATTTTAATAAAACTAAAACTTATTAAATAATTAAAATTAAGATTATAATTATGGATGAATTAATTAATAAGTTATTTAGAAAAAATACAGACAATATTTTCCTGCAAATGTTTAGATACTTATTTGTGGGAACTGCATCTTTTTTAATAGATTTTATTATTTATTTGTCATTAATCAACTTTTTAGGACAAAATTATTTAATATCAGCAGCTATTGCTTTTTTTATATCCGTATTAGGTAATTATTATATGTCTACTTCCTGGGTTTTTAATCAAGCAGACAGAAACAATAAAGTTCTAGATTTCAATTTATTTATTTTAATCAGTTTTATTGGGCTTATTTTTACTGAAATATTATTATACTTATTTGTAGACTATGGAAATATAAATTACATCTGGTCCAAGATTATAGCTTCAGTTATAGTAATGTTTTGGAACTTTACAGCACGTAGAATTATGTTTTACGGTAAAAAAATATAAGATGAAAATAACTCCAAATGATACATTTAATCTTAAAAAGCTCCCCATAGAATTGATAAATTTAAAGCTTATGAAGTTGAAATTAAATAACTTTTAATATAAAATTAAACAAATATCAATTATTAATATTTTTTTAGAAGGTATTTTAAAATGACACCAAAAGTAATGATAATTCTGGGAAGTGGGTCAGATATTGCTATTGCTGAAAAAAGTATGAAGATTTTGGAAAAACTTGAAATACCCTATAGTTTGAAAATAGCTTCAGCACATAGAACACCTGATCTTGTAAGAGAACTTGTTGTACAGGGAACTAATGCGGGAATAAAAGTATTTATCGGAATTGCTGGATTAGCAGCTCATCTTCCAGGAGCAATAGCTGCATATACCCATAAGCCAGTTATTGGAGTTCCTGTAAATGTTAATGTTGACGGATTAGATGCGCTATATTCTTCAGTTCAAATGCCTTATCCCTCTCCTGTAGCTACTGTTGGAATTGATAGGGGAGATAATGGAGCTATTTTAGCTGCACAAATCCTAGGGCTTTATGACGAGGAAATACGCAAAAAAGTATTGGAATTAAAAGAAGAATATAAACAGAAAGTCATTAAAAGTAATGAAGAAATTGTTCAAAAAATAGACAATCCACATATTACCAATGACTTTTTAAGGATTAAAAACCTCGAATTAAATGAAACTACAGAAGAATTTAATGGAAGCTGCATTAATAAAAATGCTGAGGTAGTCATTATTGTTGGAAGACATACTGATTTAATTACTGGAAAAAAAGTAAGTGTTACACTAGACAGACTTAAAATACCTCATGATATGCAAGTAATTTGCCCAATTAGATCAGGAAAAAAATTCAGAGCATATGTAAACACTATGAAAAATGCTAAAATATTTATTGGAATCAATTCCAACTCTTCCCAGGTAAGTGGAGGTCTTGTAGGTCTTACTGAAAAGCCTGTTATTGGAGTTCCATGTGAAAATGAACTTGGAAATAATTACCTGCTTTCAACTGTAAATATGCCACCAGGAGTGCCTGTAGCTACTGTTGGTGTTAATAATGGTCGTAATGCTGCTGTTTTAAGTGGTGAAATACTTTCTATTAACAATCCTGTTCTTTTAGAGCTTTTAGAAAAATTAAAAAATAAAAAAATCAACATATAAGGGATAATTATGGATATCAAAGATGAAAACATTATTGAAATAACAACTGAGCTTTCAAGCGAGTTTGAAGTAGCTAAAGAGCTAAGGAAATATCCTAAAGACACTGTTATTATAAAAAATGTAAAAGGATATGATTTGCCGATTATTTCCGGAATCTGCAATACAAGAGAAAAAATAGCTAAATCTATTAATTGTGAAGTAAGTGAAATTACTCAAAAAATCATAGAAGCCAGTGATAATCCAATTAAAGTAGATAAATTTACTGATTTTTCAGATTATAACACTACAGAAGCTAATTTAGATAAAATACCTATTTTAACACATTATAAAAGAGACAGTGGAAAGTATATTACTGCAGGTGTAGTATTTGCACGTGACCCTGAAACAGGTATTCAAAATGCATCAATTCACAGAATGCTTGTTTTAGATGATAAAAGACTGGTTATTAGGATTGTTCCAAGAAATCTCTACACATATTTCCAAAAAGCTCAAAAATTAGGCAAAGATTTGGAAATTGCAATAGCTATTGGAATGGATCCTGCAATTTTACTTGCAAGCACTACTTCAATCCCAATTGACTACAATGAAATGGATGTGGCCAATGCATTTAAAAACGGAGAATTGACCCTGATTAAATGCGGAGACCTGGAAGTTCCTCAAGCAGACATTATTTTGGAAGGTAAAATATCTGTAAGTGAAACTACAGCTGAAGGTCCGTTTGTAGACTTAACCGATACTTATGACATTATTCGTGACCAGCCAATTATTAACTTAAGCAAAATGCATATTAAAAAGGACAATCCCCATTATCACGGAATTCTCCCTGCCGGATTTGAACATAAATTATTACAGGGCCTTCCTCAAGAACCTAGAATTTTTAAATCTGTTAAAAATGCAGTTCCAACTGTTGAAAATGTTGTTTTAACAGAAGGGGGCTGTTGCTGGTTACATGCAGCTATTTCCATTAACAAACAAACAGAAGGAGATGGAAAAAATGCAATTATGGCTGCACTGTCTGCACATCCTTCACTTAAACATGCTGTTGTTGTAGACACTGATGTGGATGTATTTGACCCGCAGGATATTGAATATGCAATAGCTACCCGTGTAAAAGGAGACAGAGATTTAATGATTGTTCCTAATGTACGTGGATCTTCCCTTGACCCGGTAGCTGAAAGTGACGGTACAACAACAAAAATAGGTTTGGATGCCACCAAATCCTTAAAAACCCTAGATAAATTTGAAAGAGTTAGTTTCGGAGAGTAATTATGAATATTAAAAAGTATAAGAATTATTTATTCTTATTACCTTTTATATTTTTATTTTTAATTTTATTGAATTGGCACCATTCGATTGGATTATCGATAGATGACTTATTTTTTTACACCATTCCCCAAGAAACAAATATTATGAGCTTTGTTATAGAAAGATATGATATTTGGAGCTCCAGAATACTGATTGAATATATTTTATGCCATATTTTACAATCCCCTCTTATACTTTGATGGTATTTAGATAGCTTAATTTTCACATTTATTGCCATATTGACTTATAAACTCATTAACGGTGAAAATAAGCTTTTTTATTCTATATTATCTTGCATATTATGTTTATCCTTCATATTTTCAAGTCATTATGCTTTAGGCTCAGCAGGATTTATTACAACAACCATTAATTATACTTGGCCATTGTTCAGTGGCTTGTTGGCCATATATATTTTAAAAAATCATGCTGCAAAGGATACCGGCAAAACAAAAAGAATATTGGCTTATATAATTTCAGTACTTTGTCTTATGTTTGCAGTAAATAACGAGCAGCTAGCTGTTATTTTACTCGGATTGTTTGTGCTGTATTATCTGCTTAACTACAAAACAAAAATCAGTAAAAAATGTTATCTAATGGGAATTACATCAGTTATAGGAATTATTAATACTGTTATTTGTCCGGGAATTCATAAACGATATATTTTAGAACTAAGATGGTTTCCGGATTATTTGCAGCTGAATATATTAAATAAACTTAATATCGGATTTTCACACATTATAAATAGATGTGTTACCTGGTGTGATCTTACTACTTTAATTTTACTTGGAATTATTGCAATATGTGTTTATTTACTTACTAAAAATAAAAAACAAACCATAATCAGTTTAATCCCATTTATAATAGCTAGTGGATTTTGGATTCTTACCTTAACAGATAATCTAACACTTATTCAGATAATGAATGCAAATATTGTTCGCTATGGCTATGTTCCAATAAGCATTAAAAGAATGATTTTAAGCTTAACAATTTATGCAATTTTCATTATAGCATTTCTATACAGCCTATATTCAATATATAAAAATCAAAAAAGTGTTTTATGGCCTATATACAGCATAATGTTTGTTGGATTTGCTTCCACAATAATGTTTGGTTTTACTCCGTCAACCCCGTCAATGGAGAGAATGTACATATTTTTTTATTATGGAAATATGTTAGCTATTCTTATATTTATTAAACAAATTATAGAAAAAAGAATCAAAACATGATATTTAATTCTTTTCCACATTTCATACACTTTTTATTTTTATTTAAAACTTCTGTAGAATAGCTATTTCTTTTTAAAAGAGTTTCACCACAATTTGGACAGTAAGTATTTGTATCGCACTCCAAATTTCCAATATAAACATACTCAAGTCCACATTCATTAGCTATTTTTTTAGCTTCAAATAATTTGTCTTCAGATGTCGGTGCAATATCATTTAATTTATAGTATGGGAATGCTCTTGAAAAATGCAGTGGAACATTACAACCCAAATTATCAACAATGAAATTAGCTAATTTTGTAATTTCTTCTGCTGAATCATTGTAATCATTTATAATTAAATTTGTAATTTCTAAATGTTTATCTGCCTCATAAATTCGTTTTAAATTGTCCAAAACGATGTTTAAATCTGCTCCGCATATTTTTTTATAAAAATTTTGAGACATGGATTTCAAGTCTATATTGAACGCATCAACAAACTCTAAAATTTCACTCAGTGCCTGACTAGACATATACCCGTTACTTACATAGATAATTTTAAGATTTTTCCTCCTGCCAAGTAAAGAAGTTTTTTTGTTAAATGGTAAATGTATAGTAGGTTCATTATATGTCCATGCAATTGACTTACAACCTTGACTAATTGCATTTTCCACAATCGTTTCTGGAAGTATATTTAACCTATCAGAAATTTTATCAAATTCCTTTGAGATCATATAGTTCTGACAGTGCAGACAGCCCATATTACACCCAAAACCGCCTACAGAATATGTTAAAGTTCCAGGTAAAAAATGATACAATGGCTTTTTTTCAATAGGATCAGCATTTAAAGAAGAGACTATGCCAAAACTTTCATCAAATAACTCTCCATTAATATTTTTATGCTGTTTACAAATCCCATAAGCTCCATCTGCTATTTTACAATAATTGGCACAAATCTCACACCTTATCTTTCGTGACTTGGAACTTTTCTTAAAAAGATTGCTGCTAACTAACATAATGATTATATCCCCTGGAACTAATTTGTCTAACTGTAGAATCACTTAACATAATTTCAACCTTTTTGGAATCCGTTACTTCACCAATAACCAGATATTTGAAATTTAAATTGTGTAAATTTTTTTTATTTATCGTGAAAACAAGTTCAAAATCTTCACCAACATGCAAAAGCAAATCAAGATAATTAAGATTCAGCTCAGCAGCTAATGATTTAAATTCACTAGAAATATCTAACTTATCTTCATAAATCATGAATCCAATATCTTCCCTTTTCATTTCATAAAGTTCACTAGCTAAACCATCAGTAATATCAGTAGCTGAAGTTCCGCCAGAATTTTTAATATTGATTCCTTCTTTAATTTTAGCTATTGGTTCCAAAGCCTTTTTAGTGTAGAGATTGTCATTTTCTAAATTAAAACCTAATGCTGCTAATCCGATTTTACCAGTTAAAACTACCAAATCCCCTTTTTCAGAAGTGTTTTTCATTAACGGATTATCACAAAGACCTAATGCAGTTCCAGATATTATAATTTCACTGGCTTCATTAGTATCTCCACCAATTAAACAAATACCATAATACTCACAGGCTTTTAGAACTCCTTTAATGATTTGTTTAAAATCATCAACTTCAAAATCTTTCGGAAGAGCTATTGACAATAGAAATCCTAAAGGAGTAGCACCCATAGCCGCCAAATCACTGACATTAACAGTTACGCTTTTAAAACCCATTTGAAAATAAGACATGTTTTCAGGAAAATGCTTTGATTGAATAAGCATGTCACAGGTGGAAATTAAGTTAGTATTAGCTATTGGAGTAACTGCAGTATCATCTGGAGTTATAGTTTTACAATTAGCCAGAATATACTTAATTAATTCCTTTTCACCAATATCTGAGACCTTTAAAGTCATGAATAATACTATAAGTTTTATAGATTAAATAAGTTTTTAAAAAAAAGTGCTTAAAATTATCTGAAGAATTAAAAAAAGTAAAAATTGTGGGAAAAATCCCACTTAATTAAGCTGTAACCTTAAGGGTGTTGTACACAGCAATATTCTGATACCAATAACTGCTTTGGATACCTGTGATTAACTGATAGGATCCTACAGGTAAACCTATTTTAATCTTAGCTATTCCAGCATTATCAGAATATGATCCATATGCAGTTCCATTGTAGATAAATAAAACTAACTGATTTACAATAGGTTTGCTGGATTTTTTATCTGTAATTTTAACTTTGTAGTAATCTCCTTTTTTAACTGTAGGAGTTAAAACAGATATTGAAGCTGTTAATTTATTTACAACAACTTTAGTTGAAACAAAAGAATCGTTCCAGGAAGAAGTACATATATAAGTACCTGGGTTTAACCTAATAGCTAAATAAGCAGTACCATTTTCATCAGTAACCCTATTATAAATTACGCCGTTAATATTGATTTTAACAGTTTGATTAGCTAAAGCTTTTCCTTGCCCATTTACTACTTTAACTTTGTAACTTTTACCAGCTTGATAATCTGTTTTCATGTCTTCTGCAATAAGTTTAGATAAAACAACTATTTTGTTTGAGTTTTCTTCTCCATTACTTGGATTGTAAACAGTTATAATATAAGTAGCTGGGTCCAGGTTAATATTTAATCTAACAGTACCATTTTCATCAGTAACCCTATTATAGAAAACACCATTTATGTTTAATTTAACTGTTTTATTAACTATAGGAGTACCATTACTATATACAACAACTGCAGAATATTGAGTACCATTCTTGTAGTATTTTGTAATATCTGATCCATTAATAGTAGATAAAACAGTTACATTACTTGCTTTTGCTTCATTATTAATTGGATTATAAGCAGTTAATATGTATGTACCTGAATTCAGATTAATATTTAATCTAGCAGCACCATTTTCATTAGTATTTCTAGTATAGAAAACACCATTAATATTAAATTTAACAGGTTTATTAGCTAAAACCTTACCTTGACCATCTACAAAAGTAGCATAATACTGAGTACCGTTTTTATATAATTTTACAACATTAGATGAACTAATTGTTGAAATAACAGTTACATTATTTTTAACAGTTTCATTAGTAGCTACATTTTTAGATTCCATAACATAATTACCCGGTGAAAGATTAATACTGATAGTGGCAATACCATTTGCATCAGTAGTCCTATTATAAGCTACACCGTTAATGACAAATACAATAGTCTGGTTAGCTAATGCTTTTCCGTTTTCATCTAAGAAAATAGCAGAAAATTTAGTACCATTTTTATAGAATAATGAAATATCTTCAGAAATTATAGTACTATTTTTATCTTCAGGTGTGGAATTAGTTACATTATCACCAGTAGAAGCATTAGTGGAAGGAGCAGGTACATCCCCTCCAGTACTTGAATTTTGATTAGCATCATCTGAAATTGTAGGTTCAGATCCACTAATTACATCTGTAAAACTTTGTTCGGATACAATAACATTATTAGCATCATTTACAGCAACAGCAACATCACCATCAAAAGATTCAGCGCTTACAGCTGAAAAAGATAATGCTGCTAATAATATTAAAGTAAATAAAAATATTTTATTAAACTTCATAATATCACAAAAAAATATCATTATTTCTTTCAATAATGTAATATAAATTATACATCTTATTATATATAAATGTTAATATCAAAAGTAGTTAACCACCACCACAAAAGTGGTGATGATTAAGGAATTATAAATTTTGAGATACTCTATCTTTTATAATCTCATATAAACGAGTATCAATGCCTAAAGGGTCAGCTAAAACTATTTCACCATCAAAATCAAATGTTTCTTCATCATCATGATCATGATCATGATGTCCGCCGGATATTTCAGATTCATCAAAATCATTTTCAATTCCTAATAATTTTGGAATATCCCTTCTTGTATGAAGTCCATGAGCTACAAATACAGGAACAACAATAATTTTTTCCAAATCATTTCCATTAGTTAATTTATTAATACTTTGAGGAATATTAGGTTCCCTCATTTCCATAAATCCATATTCAACAATAGCTTCAGGGAATTCTTCTTTATACATTTGTGTATATGCTTCAATTACTTTTTTACCTTGGTCTAATCTACTACCATGACTTAAAAGTAAAATTCCGGTTTTAGATAAATCACTAGTCATTATAATCACATAAAAAAATTAATTAAAAAATACGGAAAATCTATAAAGCTTTTTCCATATTTTTTACTAAGATATCAATTAAAATATCATCTGAACCAATAGGTTCTGGATATAAAATTTCCCCTTCAAAATCAATCGCTTCCAAATCATGATGATGGTGATGATGATGCTCATGACCATGTTCATGACTGTGTGAATGTGAGTGTGAATGGGAATCAGCCTCTTTTAAACCCAAAATAGTTGGAATATCAGAAGTTGTATGAACTCCCGGAGCTATAAACACAGGTACAACAACTAATCTGTCAATTTCATTCTCATTAATAAGCTTGTTAATAGAAGTTGGAATGTTAGGTTCTACAAGTTCCATGAATCCAAAATTAGATGGATAATCAGTAGTTTCACTAAACTTCCTATAAACTTCACTTATAAACTCTTTATTATATTTTAATCTACTTCCATGAGAAACTAATAAAATTCCTGTTTTAGCATCACCATTTAACTTAGAATCAGATAATGATTCATTAATCCTTTTATCAATAACTTCTAAAAGATTATCATCTGGTCCAATAGCCGGCAATAACTCAATATCTCCATCAAAATCAACATCCTCAGCAATAGATAAATAATGGTCATCAGGATAATTACCGTCAGGACATCTAGGATCAGTTTCCAGCGGACTTAATCCTAAAAGAGTTGGAATATCAATATTAGTATGAATTCCAGGAGCTAAAAATACAGGAATAGCTATTATTTTTTCAAGTTCTGGAACTTCTTCTTTTAAATTTTCAACAGCTCCAGCAATAGAAGGTTCGGCTACTTTCATATAACCTACTTCTGTAGCAAATCCAGTAGCCTTGTTAAATTTATCTTTAATCTCGTTAAAGGTAACTTCTGCAAAAGGGAGACTACTTCCATGGCTTACTAATAGAATTGCAATCTTATTTTGTAACTCTAAATTTGAAACCATAGGAGATTACTCCATCCTCGCCATCTTCTCTAATTTTTCTAAAGACCATTTCAACAGGGTCTCCAATTTCAAGATTGTCAACATCACAGTCAACAAGTTGTGCAGTTAATTTAGCTCCTTCTTCTAACTCAATTACAGCAACAGCATAAGGTGCTACTTTTTTAAAGTCATCTGGAGCTGACCTAATTACAGAATAGGTGAATATTTTTCCTTTACCACTGAATTGGAAAGGTTCAAGATCTCCTTTCCTCCTACAATTAGGACAAACTACACGAGATGGGAAGAATAATTCTCCACAAGTGTTACATTTGGAACCTATAAGATTATATCTTTGTTGTATATGACGCCATGTTCTAACAGTATCTGACATACAAATCCTCCATAATTTTAAAAAAATTTTTTATTACAGTATACTATCTACACAATAATATAAAAAAGTATTTTTTTTAATACTTAAAACTAAAAATTTAGAGATAATGTAATACTAATTAAAAATTCTCTGATTTTAAAAAATCAATTATATTAAGATGAATTATCCCATTAGCTGAAAAGTCAAATGAATCCATTGATATAACATACTTCGGATAGCTGTCAGATATTTTTTCTAATGATTTAAACTCTCTTTTTCTAGTATTTTCATCTAAAATAGATTGAGATACCTGAATGTATTTTATCTGATTAGCCTTCCTGCAAACAAAATCTACTTCCAAATCTTGGATTTTTCCTATTGTTATGGAATATCCTTGTCTTATTAATTCTAAAAACACAATATTTTCTAATAACTGACCCCAATTCCTTTGAGTGGACCCATTAAAAATAAAATAAAATCCGGAATCAACAAGATAATATTTATCAGATATTAATAGCTTCCTTTTTTGTTTAATATTTTCACGTTTAATTTGATAAAAAATAAAAGCATTTCTTGCATAATCCATATAATTAATTATTGTATGGGGAGTTGTTTTACGATTTTCATTTTTAATATATTTAGAAATAGAATTAGCTGAAAATAATTGACCAATATTAGAAATCATGAATTCCATTAATCTTTCAAGCAAATCTAAATCTTTTACTTTATTTTTATATAAAATATCATTTAAAACAATAGTAGAATATAAATCATATAAATATTTCTCTTTTTCTTCATTTTCATAATTTAATAAACCTGGAAATCCACCATAACTTAAATACTGTTCAAATAATTTAATTTCATCAATGTTTTCATGCATTTCATCATGATATTGAATTAACTCTTTAAATGAAAATGGAAGCATATTTATTGAAATATATCTTCCAGAAATTAAAGTAGCTAGTTCTCCGGATAATAATTGTGAATTAGATCCAGTAATATAAATATCACATTCCAAATCAACTCTATAAGAATTTAGAGAAACTTCCCAGTTTTTTACTTTCTGAATTTCATCAAATAATAAATAAATTTTCCCATTTAAATTATTTGTCTTTGAAAAAATAAATTCATCTAAATCATCATCATTTCTAATATTTTTATATTTTGAAGATTCAAATGACATATAAATAATATTTTCACTAGCTATTCCTCTGTTTTCTAATTCATCGATGATTTGTTTTAATAAAACTGTTTTACCACAACGACGAACTCCAGTTATAACTTTAATATCTTCTGTGTCTATTAATTTAACAATCTTTTCTAAATAAAATTTACGTTTAATCAATTAGACCACCTTCAGTTATTTAATATTTAACATTATTGTAATATTTAACTTTATGTTTTATAAAACATAAAGTTAA
>ERZ1034984.1630-NODE-1630-length-20347-cov-62.318303_pt1 | contig 20347 bp, 27 predicted proteins | sample MGYA00520589_ERZ1034984 | MGnify/ENA primary metagenome ERZ1034984 (study PRJEB33766, sample SAMN09781790) | gut metagenome | biome: gut microbiome | host: Homo sapiens | place: Madagascar | study: EMG produced TPA metagenomics assembly of the PRJNA485056 data... | reverse complement strand
ACATATTATAGAATAAATTTTCTTAAATAATTCCCTATTCTACTGTATACTCATTATATCTAAGCAATTACTTTTTAAATTATTAGAAGTTCTATAAAAATTAATACAATAGCTACTTGTATCTTTCTTAATTCATTCAAACTAATCTTTTTTATTAAAGCTTTCTTTTGCTTCATATACAATATTCATTATTGATTTATCTAAATCATACTCATCGTTTATTGCTATTGGAATGTTATCACAATAAACTACTTCTAAACCTTTATTTAATGCATCTTTAGTTGCCACATCTACTGCTGCAGCCTTTAGTTCTGTAAGCATACAGTCAATGTTATCAATATTTTCTTCAATATCCCTTTGAAGAAGAGGTCTGTTGGACAAGTGAGATGAAATAGCCACTACATTACAATTAAAGTTTTCTTCCAAATAGTCCTTTAATAGATGTTGTACTGATTCTGGTGCAGTTGTTGCAAATAAAATATTTTTATTAGATATATCATCTACAGGATGTGGCCTAAATATTGTTGGAACAATATCTGCATTTGGATTAATTTCATGTATCTTAATTAATAAATCATCTAATTTTTCCCTAGAACAGATTTGTTCATCACACATTGTTATTATAATAAGATCTGCTAATTTAATTCTATATGGACCAAAATATTCTGTTAATGTTTCCATTGGCTGATGGCCACCAACAAGAACTATTTGTTTATCAGCCTTTACTGGAGGTATTGCAGAACCACTACCCTCTAGTGCTACAAGATTCACATCCAAATCATTGGTCATCATTGCTCCTTCAACCATGTTTGTCTCATATACCATACCTGCCATTCCACCAGCACATCTTCTACAACCTACTGTTAAAACTCTACTCATTAAAGCATCCTCCCAGTGATCTGATGCTGCATGAAAGCCCTTATCAGATTTTTCCATAAGATATTTGGGAGTTAAATGTATTTTATCACCACGTACTATTTCAGGTATTTGAGGTCCACCTCTTCCCATTGCAACAACACATGGAACAAAATCACTATCCTTGTTAATAAGACGAGCAGTATATGCAGAAACTGCAGTTTTTCCAATTCTTTTACCTGTACCTATAATTTTATATGATGGATTATTAAGTACATCTTCCTCTTCTAATGCTTTAAATTCAAAATCAGATCCCTTATACATACAACCATTAAGTAGTGCAATTGTTGCTATATTAAATCTTATTGAATAGTTTACAACAGGTTCATCAGATAAATCAACAACCATTCCCACATCATATTCTTTTATAGATTCTTCTATTAAGTCATATGGAACTTTACTATGATCTTGACCAAATAATACAGGTTTATTAAACATTTCTGAAATTATATCCACATTTGTATCCCTTAGTTTTTCAGTTCCACCTATAAATAAGAGTAATTTAACGTCATAACCCTTACTTTCTATTTTATCAACAGCCGATTTTGTTACTGGAAAATAATGTTCTCCATCAACTAAACACAATACACTCATAGAATTTTTTGATTTCAATAAAATACCCTCCACATGAATTCTTTTGAATATTCATAATATGAAAAAATCTTTTTTATAAAGTATATAATAATTTTTTTCTTACTTCAGGTGTTTTTAAAGCATTTTTTATGGTCTTAAACAATTAGATCACCTCTGCCTTTCCACCTAAAGCTTCAATTTGTTCTTTAGCTGATTTTGTAAATCTTGCTGCTGATACATTAACTTTTTTGTCTAATTTACCAGTTCCAAGAATTACTATTCCATCATTAACTTTTCCGATGATTCCTTCATCAACTAAGCTTTGAGCTGTTACGTTTTCATTCTTTACTTTAGATAACATTGTTAATGTTACTTCTGTATAGTTTTTAGCATGAATATTTGTAAATCCTCTTTTTGGTAATCTTCTATATAATGGTGTTTGACCACCTTCGAATCCACGTCTTACTCCGCCACCACTTCTAGCTTTTTGTCCTTTATGACCTCTTCCAGAAGTTTTGCCTATTCCAGATCCAACTCCACGTCCAACTCTAGTTCTTTTTGTGTTTACCTGTGCTGGTTTTAATTCATCTAATTTCATCTCGTGACTACACCTCCTAATTTGTTATTTTATAATAATTACATTATTTCTTCTACTTTTTTTCCTCTTTTTTTAGCTACAGATTCAACTGTTTGCATGCTCTTTAATCCTTCAAGAGTAGCATAAACAACGTTTCTAGGATTATTTGTTCCTATTATTTTTGTTCTTATATCTCTGTAACCTGCAAGTTCTAGAACTGGTCTAACGCTTCCACCAGCTATAATTCCAGTACCTTCACTGGCTGGTTTTAACATTACACTTGCACTTCCAAATTTACCAATTATTTCATGTGGTATTGTTGTGTCTACTATAGAAACTTCTACTAAGTTTTTCTTAGCATCTTCTATAGCTTTCTTTATAGCGTCTGGAACTTCGGCAGCTTTTCCGTTTCCAACTCCAACGTGTCCTGCGCCATCTCCAACAACAACAACTGCACTAAATCTAAAGTTTCTTCCACCTTTAACAACTTTAGCAACTCTATTTATGGCAACTACTTTTTCTTTTAATTCTGTAGAATTTTCTTCTTGCACGTCTTCTGACCTCCTTTTATGTATTTTACAATCCATTTTCTAACCGTAATTAATTTGTGTTTTCTAATCATTTATTACTAGAATTCTAATCCTGCTTCTCTAGCAGCTTCAGCTAAATTCTTTATAATTCCATGATATAGGTATCCACTTCTATCAAATACTACTGTTTTTATTTTTTTGTCTTGAGCTCTTTTTGCTATTAAAGCTCCTACTTCTTTTGCAGCTTCGCTGTTTGCATGTTTATTTTTTACTTCTTTGTCTAATGTAGATGCAGCAGCTAAAGTTGTTCCATTAACATCATCAATTACTTGTACAAATAAGTTCTTGTTACTTCTGTATACGCATAATCTTGGACGTTCTGCTGTTCCGCTTATTTTTGTACGAACACGAGCATGTCTTCTTTCTCTCTCAGCTTTTCTATCTGTCTTACCAACCATTTTTTACTCCTTTCTAACTAATGTAACAGCATTAGTTTTAGTTCTGATTTCGACTCGTAGTAAAAATAATTATAAACGAAGTTTAGAATTATTTCTTACCTGCTTTACCTTCCTTACGTCTAATATGTTCAGTAGCATATTTAATACCTTTTCCTCTATATACTTCTGGTGGACGTTTAGATCTTACTTCGTTAGCAACTTGACCAACTAATTCTTTGTCAATTCCTCTAACTACAATGTGGTTAGCATCTGTTAAATCAAAAGTAATTCCTTCTGGAGCTTCCATCTCTACTGGATGAGAATATCCTAAACTCATTACTAATTTGTTACCTTGCTTTTGAGCTCTGTAACCAACACCATTTATTTCTAATTCTACTTTGAATTCATTAACAACACCTTCAACCATGTTATGTATTAAAGCTCTTGTTGTTCCATGTAAACTCTTATTCATGTTTGTATCATCTGGTCTTGAAACTTTTATTTCATTTCCGTCTAATTCAACTTTCATATTTGGATGAATGTCTCTTTCAAGACTTCCCTTAGGACCTTTTACAGCAATGTGGTTTCCGTCTATTTTAACTTCAACACCAGCAGGTACTGTAATAGGCATATTTCCTATTCTTGACATGTTTGTTTTCCCTCCTTCTTGTCTTAATTATTACCAAACGTATGCTATAACTTCTCCACCTAAACCAGCTTCTCTTGCTTTCTTGTCTGTCATTATTCCTTTAGATGTTGAAATTAAAGCTATTCCTAATCCATTTAACACTTGTGGTAATTCGTCTTTTGATGCATAAACTCTTAATCCTGGTTTGCTTATTCTCTTTAAGCCATCTATAACTTTTTTACCTTTTTCTGTGTATTTTAATGTAATTCTTATTATTCCTTGATTATTTTCTTCTTTTATCTCTTCGAAAGATTTGATATATCCTTCTTCAAATAATATTTGAGCTATTGCAAGCTTTTCTTTTGAAGCAGGAACATCAACAGATTTATGTTTTTGACTGCTAGCATTTCTTATTCTTGTTAGCATATCTGCTATTGGATCTGTAGTAACCATGTTCTTGTTTTCCCTCCTTATCACGATTTTTCTATCATATACAATTTTAATTGAATTCTACCAACTTGCTTTTTTAACTCCAGGAATTTCGCCATCATGAGCTAATTTTCTGAAGCACTCACGGCAAAGTCCATATTTTCTAATATAAGCATGTGGTCTTCCACATAATTTACATCTGTTATATTCTCTTGTCTTATATTTTTGTGGTCTTGCTTGCTTAACTTTTAAAGACGTTTTAGCCATTAGCTTTCTCCTTTCTTATATCTCTCTTTTCAGTAATTTACGATAATTAGTTTTTAAATGGCATTCCTAATAATTTTAGTAACTCTTTAGCTTCTTCATCAGTCTTAGCTGTTGTTACAAATATTATATCCATACCTCTTACTCTATCAACTTTTTCGTATTCTATTTCAGGGAATATTAATTGTTCCTTAATACCCATTGAATAGTTTCCTCTACCGTCAAAAGAATCTGCTGGTATTCCTCTAAAGTCTCTAACTCTTGGAAGAGCTACATTGAATAATTTGTTTGCAAAATCATACATTTTTCCTTGTCTTAATGTTACTTTGCATCCAATTGGAACTCCTGCTCTTAATTTAAATGCAGCTATAGCCTTCTTAGATTTTGTTGTTATTGGCTTTTGTCCAGTAATTTGTTCCAAATCCTTTATTGCGTTCTCTAAGTCCTTTGGATTTTCTTTTACGTCTCCTAAACCAATGTTGATAACTATTTTATCTAACTTTGGAACTTCCATTACTGATTTATAATTAAACTTTTTCATTAAAGCTGGTACTATTTCTTTCTCATATTGTTCTTTTAATATTTCCATAAGTCTTTATAGACCTCCTTCCTTTACTATTTTATTTTAGCTCCACATTTTTTACATACACGTACTTTTCCGTCTTTTTCAACTTCATATCCAACTCTTGTTGCTTTTCCGCATTTTGGACATACTAGAGCTACTTTACTGCTGTGTATGCTAAATTCTGAAGGAATAATTCCTCCTTGTTCACCTTGTCTTCTAGGTTTAACGCTCTTTTTTCTAATATTGATACCTTTAACAATTATTTTTTCTGTTTTAGGTATTACTTCTAGAATTTCTCCAGTCTTTCCTTTATCATTTCCTGATAAAACTTTAACTGTATCACCTTTTCTTAATTTCATTTTATATTTTCACCTCTTTATTTCTTACTTATTGGGCTCTTATCTCAATTATAGAACTTCTGGTGCTAGAGAAAGAATCTTTAGGTAATCCTTTTCTCTTAATTCTCTTGCAACAGGTCCAAATATACGAGTTCCCTTTGGTGTTCCGTCTTCTTTTATTATAACTGCTGCGTTTTCGTCAAATCTTAAATAAGATCCATCAGCTCTTCTTATAGGCTTCTTTGTTCTAACAACAACGGCTTTAACAACGTCACCTTTTTTAACAACGCCACCTGGTGTTGCTGTTTTAACAGAAGCAACTATTATATCACCAACTCTAGCATATTTTCTATATGATCCGCCTAAGCATCTAATACACATTAATTCTTTAGCTCCTGTATTATCAGCTACTTTTAATATTGTTTGTTGCTGTACCATTTAAACTAGTACCTCCTTTTTTCATTCTTTTCAAAGTATATTATTTTATTATTGCCTTTTCAACTATTTCAACAACTCTCCATCTCTTGTCTTTTGATAAAGGTCTTGTTTCCATAACTTTTACTTTATCTCCAACTTTGCATTCGTTGTTTTCGTCATGAGCTTTTAATTTATATGTTCTTTTTTTGATTTTTCCATATGTCTTATCCATCTCATTTTGAACAACAGCTATAACAACTGTTTTATCCATTTTATCAGATGTAACAACTCCAGTCATTGTTTTACGAAGATTTCTTTCTTCCATAATATTCTCCTTTCTACATTCTAAGGAATACAACGTTTTAGTTGTATAAATTATTCAGCTTTACTTTCTTTTTTTGTAGTTGTTTTTCTAGCTTTCTTTTCTGTTCCTTCTGTAGCTTCTTTCTTTGCCTTGCTTGCAGTTTTCTTTTCTGCTTTTTTTGGCTCTTCTGCAACTACTGGTTCTTCACCTTTTAATTCTCTTTCAGTTAAAACTGTTTTTATTTTTGCAATGTCTTTCTTAACTTCTCTTATTTTCATAGGATTATCTAATCCGTTTGTTGCTAAGCTAAATCTTAGTTTGAACAATTCTGATTTTAATTCTCCTAATTCTTTTTCTAAGTCTGGTGAAGACATTTCTCTAATCTTATTTATCTTCATCTAATTCACCACCTACTTCAGTTTCCTTTTTAACAAATTTACATTTTACTGATAATTTGTTAGCAGCAAGTCTAAGAGCTTCTCTTGCAGTATCTTCGTTAACGTCTGCAAGTTCAAATAATACTCTACCTGGTTTTACTACTGCTACCCAGTATTCAACTGAACCTTTACCTTTACCCATACGAGTATCTGCTGGTTTCTTTGTTACTGGTTTGTCTGGGAAGATTTTTATCCAAACCTTTCCACCTCTTTTTATATATCTTGTCATAGCAACACGGGCTGCTTCTATTTGATTAGAAGTAATTTGTCCTAGTTCTAATGCTTGTAGACCATATTGTCCATTTGTTACTGCATTTCCTCTTGTTGCTTTTCCTCTATTTCTACCTTTTTGTTGTTTTCTATATTTTGTTCTTTTTGGCATTAATGGCATTATTTTTCTCCTCCTTCCTGTTGCTTTTTCTTAGCTGGAAGAACTTCTCCTTTATATATCCAAACTTTTACACCAATTTTTCCATATGTTGTATTTGCTTCTGCAAATCCATATTCAATATCAGCTCTTAATGTTTGAAGTGGTATTGTTCCTTCTTTGTAGAATTCTGTTCTAGCCATATCAGCTCCACCTAATCTACCTGATACAGAAGTCTTTATTCCTAAAGCTCCCATCTTCATTGTTTTTTGCATGCATTGTTTCATTGCTCTTCTGAAAGATATTCTTCTTTCTAGTTGTCCTGCAATGTTTTCAGCAACTAATTGTGCATCTAAATCTGGGCTCTTAACCTCTACTATATTTAGATTTACATCTTTGTTTATCATTTTTTGTAATTCTTCTTTTAAGCTTTCAGCTAAATTTCCACCTTTTCCTATTACAAGACCTGGTTTAGCTGTATAAACGTTAACTTTTACGAATTTAGCAGTTCTTTCAATTTCTACTTTTGAAATTCCGCTAACATATAATTTTTTCTTAACATATTCACGGATTTTGTGATCTTCTACTAGATAATCTCCAAAATGTTTTGAATCTGCATACCATTTTGAACTCCAGTCTTTTATGATTCCAACTCTTAGTCCGTTTGGATTCATTTTTTGTCCCATCTTAATTATCCTCCTTCTTTATTAGTCTCTCTCTTTAAGAACTATTGTTATATGACTTGTTCTCTTTCTAATTCTTACAGCTGAACCTTTTGCAGCTGGTCTTATTCTTCTTAATGTAGGTCCTTGATTTGCATAAATTTCAGCTACATATAATTTTTCATGTTTCATTCCATGATTGTTTTCTGCATTAGCTATTGCTGATTTTAATAATTTTTCTATTACTTCAGATGATGCTTTTGGTGTAAATTTAACTATTGCTAAAGCTTCGTCTGCATCTTTTCCTCTTATTAAGTCTGCTACAATTTTAACTTTTCTGCTTGAAATTCTAGCATATTTTAATGTTGCACTTGCTTGTAGTACTTCGTTTTGTACTTCTTGTTGCTTTGCTTCCACTATATTTACCTCCTTATTTTATTTTTTTGTTGTTGTTTTTTCTCCCGCATGTCCTTTGAATGTTCTTGTTGGAGCAAATTCACCTAATTTATGTCCTATCATTTCTTCTGAAATGTATACAGGAACATGTTTTCTTCCGTCGTGAACTGCTATTGTGTGTCCAACCATTTGTGGATATATTGTTGATGCTCTAGACCAAGTCTTTAGGACTTCTTTTTTTCCACTTTCATTCATTGCATCTATTCTTTTTATTAGCTCTGGAGCAACAAATGGTTTCTTTTTACTAGATCTTGACATTTTTATTTCCTCCTCTTAGCTATGAATTTATCACTTCTATTATTTTTCTTTCTTGTCTTGTATCCAAGTGCTGGTTTACCCCAAGGAGTCATTGGTCCTGCGTGTCCGATTGGAGCCTTTCCTTCACCACCACCATGAGGGTGATCTACTGGGTTCATTGCTGATCCTCTAACTTCTGGACGTTTTCCTAAATGTCTTGTTTTTCCAGCTTTACCTAATTTGATGTTTTCATGTTCTGAGTTTCCAATAGTTCCTATTGTTGCTCTACAATTTAACATTACTAATCTCATTTCTCCTGAAGGTAATCTTAGGTTAGCATATTTTCCTTCTTTAGCCATAAGTTGAGCTTCTTGACCTGCAGCTCTTACTAATTTTCCACCTTGACCTGGATTTAATTCTATGTTGTGAACCATAGTACCTACTGGTATTTTTTCTAATTTCATACAGTTTCCTGGTTTTATATCAGCTTTTTCTCCTGACATAACTGTATCACCATCTTTTAATCCTACTGGTGCTAATATATAAGCTTTTGTTCCATCTTCATATTGGATTAATGCTATATTTGCACTTCTGTTTGGATCGTATTCTATGCCTATTACTGTTGCTGGCATATCTTCTTTTTGACGTTTGAAGTCAATTATTCTATATTTTTGTCTGTTTCCTCCACCTTGGTGACGTACTGTTATTCTTCCATATGAGTTTCTTCCTGCTTTTTCTTTCTTTACTGTTAATAAAGATTTTTCAGGAGTCTTTTTTGTTATCTCTGCGAAATCAGATACTGTCATATTTCTTAGTGATGGAGTTGTTGGTCTGAATTTTTTTGTTGCCATTTTTAATTATCTCCTTATTTTTATATTAGTGAATTTTTTCCTGCTTCACTTACAGATATTTTTTATTATCCGAGTTACTTCTCGTTAGTTTTACTATTAATTTATTAATTGAGTCTTCTTAATTTCTTGTTTTCTTAATTATTAGAACCAAGTATAGCAAGGCAGTCGAACCAAAAATACCGGAAACGTACTAAGGTACGTTGAGGATTTTTTGTGTGATGACTAACGAAGCTAGACGACGGTTATAATAATTAAGCTCCCATGAACTCATCAATAGATGTCTTATACTTAGCAGAAACCTTAGTTTCTTTTCCACCTTTAGCAAGATATTTCTTGTCAGCTGGATTTGTATCTATAGTTACTATAGCTTTTTTCCAATCTGATGTTTTACCAACATTTCTTCCTACTCTTTTTTCTTTACCTTTTACTGTTATTGTATTAACTTTTAATACTTTTACTTCAAAAAGTTTTTCAACTGCGTTTGCAATATCAACTTTTGTAGCTTTTTTATTTACTTTAAAGGTATACTTTCCTTCTTGAATTCCCATATTACTTTCTTCTGTAATTATAGGTCTTATTATAATGTCTTCTGGTCTCATTATGCGTACACCTCCTCTAATTTCTTTACTGTATCTAATGTTAAAACAAGTTTGTTGTATTTTAACAAATCGTATACATTTATAGTTCCAACTAGAGTTGTTTTTACACCTTCTATGTTTCTAGCTGATTTTTGTACGTTTTCATTTTTTTCTGAAAGCATTATTAATGCTTTTCCTTCTACTTTTAAGTTTGAAAGAGCTTTTACCATTTCTTTTGTCTTGATTTCTTTTAATGGTAAGCTATCTACAACTACTAAGTTGTTTTCTAATACTTTTGAGCTTAATAGTGATTTGATAGCAAGTTGTCTTTCTTTTTTATTTACAGTGTATTTGTAAGAACGAGGTTTTGGTCCTAAAGCTATACCACCTTTAATCCATTGTGGAGCTCTAATACTTCCTTGTCTTGCTCTACCTGTTCCTTTTTGTCTCCATGGTTTCTTTCCACCACCAGAAACTTCACTTCTTGTTTTTGTACTTTGTGTACCTTGTCTTTGATTTGCTAAGAAATTTACTAAAACACTGTGTACTACAGCTTCATTTGGTTCAATTCCAAATACTTCATTTTTTAGTTCAACTTCTTTAACTTTTTTACCATTTATATCGTATACTTCTATTTTAGGCATTTTTCTTCCTCCTTCCTATGCTTTTACACTTGATTTTATTTTTAATATTGCTCCATTTGCTCCTGGAACGCTTCCTTTTACAAGGATTACATTTTTGTCTAAATCTACAGAAACAACTTCTAGATTTTGTATTGTTATTGTATTTGTTCCCATATGTCCTGGAAGTCTCTTACCTTTGAATACTCTACCTGGTGTTGATGTAGATCCCATAGATCCTGGTCTTCTATGATACATAGAACCATGTCCCATAGGTCCTCTTGATTGTCCGTGTCTTTTAATAACACCTTGGAATCCTTTACCTTTTGAAGTTCCTTGGATGTCTACTTTGTCGCCTTTTGCAAATACATCAGCTTTAAGTTCATCTCCAACTTTAACTTCTTCTACTGAATCCATTCTGAATTCTCTTAAGTATTTCTTTAATGCTAATTTTGATTTTGCAAAATGTCCTTTAACTGGTTTATTTACTTTGCTTTCTTTAACATCTCCGAAACCTAATTGTACTGCATTGTAACCATCGTTTTCTGTTGTTTTAACTTGTGCTACAACACATGGTCCAGCTTCTATAACTGTTACTGGAATTACTTTTCCTTTTTCGTCGAATATTTGTGTCATTCCGACTTTTTTTCCTATTATTGCTTTTTTCATTGTTTATTTCCTCCTAACTATTGGCTTATAAATTCGATAATTTATTAGCTTGGTTTGTTGTTTTTGTTTTTGGTTGTTGCAACTCTCAACCTTATATTAATACTTAATTATTTGATTTCTATATTTACACCAGCTGGTAGCTCAATTTTTGTTAAGCTCTCAATTGTTTTTTGTGTAGGATAAAGAATATCAATAACTCTCTTGTGTGTTCTCATTTCGAATTGCTCTCTTGAGTCTTTGTGTTTGTGTGGAGAACGTAGTATTGTTACGATTTCCTTTTCTGTTGGTAATGGAATAGGTCCTGAAACTTTAGCTCCTGTCTTTTTAGCAGTATCTACTATTTTTTCAGTAGACTGTTCTAAAACTACTGGATCATAAGCTTTTAGTCTTATTCTGATTTTACCATTTGTTACTTCTGTTGTTTGTTTTTTTGCCATGTAATTTTCCCTCCTTAATTTTTTATTTTTGGTCGGAAGGTATAAACGCACCCTGGTGTTCTATGTGTCACCAATATAAAAGCCCAAGTTTTGCGCATGAATATCTTGGGATAAGTGCTTTGTATTTATAAACCTTACCGCCTGGTCTAAGCCATGACATGCTCCATGAAAGTTCCCTCCAACCTCTGGTTTATCAATGGTTGTAGCCACATTTCACTTCAACGCTATCTTACATGCTTTTTTATTATATACTTTTTTTTCTTTGTTGTCAACGGTTTTTGCAAATTTTGTTGCGATTTAAGGCATTTTTCATTTTGACTCTTAATTGTCTTAGTATTTATTTTGGTTTTTGTTTCTATTTATTTTTATGAATCGAAAAGTAAATAGAAACAGCAAAAGTCAAGAAGTTTTAAGTTCTTCTTGGCTTTTGCTGTTTATGTTTTACATTTCATTTTTATTGGTTGTCTTTTAGTGTACTTCTGATCCACCGCCCGAATTTCCTGCCTCTCCGTTTGATGAACCGCCCCTTGCTACAGCGTCACCATTCGAGTATGCTGACCAGTTATCTTCTTGTCCATCTATTACGTGCAAGTCTTCTACTGTGATTTCAGAGTTTAGATATGCTACGGGACGGACTGCCAAGCCATTAGCATACCAGCCACCGTACGAGTTGAACAAGTTGAAAACCGAGCCGACACGGCCTTCATCGACATAACCAGGCCCGAAGACAGCATAGCTAGAGTTAGCGGCAACTCCAGAGGAAGCTAGCCAGTACGATTTTGCAAAGTTTGCATCACTTGTTGTTCCACTAAATAAGATTGTTTTTAATGTGTCATCTATTGTTAAGTTACCCCATTGATAATAATATATTGTTGCTGGGTCTGTTTGTTTTCCTGCTGTCACATTTGTTTTATTATTTATATAGCTTTCTGGGGTATAGTTACCTGCTGTATATGTGTATTGATTTCCTAATACTCCATATTCATCTATATTTTTGTCTGGATTCGAGTTTGCATATACCTTTTTATTTGTATAATCTACTGTTACCCCTATTAGTCTATTTATTTCTTCTGCTGTTATACTTTTTGCTTCTCCTAATTCAGTGCTATATACTCCACTTATATTATTTAATATTGTTTTACCATTTACATATCCATATGCACCTTTCAATATAAGATATGGTGTTTTTTTCCAATCTTCTGCTGTATCGTCTGTCTTCATTTCCTTTTTTATTGGGCTTTGCGAGATTAACATTAGCTTCTCCCCTGTACTATCTAGCCCTAGTACTTGCCAATATGTGTTTTTGGTTGCTGTATACTTTTGGTCTGCCCATCCATTCTCGTTTGTTAATGTTGTACATGTCTTTGTCTCGTCTACATAGTCGTTGTAGTTTAAGTAATCTCCTACTTTTATCTCATTGTCTTTAAATGCCTGTACTAATGTTTTGGCATCTGATGGGAATACTATTGTTTCTTTTCCTACTTGTAATTTTCTTGTGTCTTTTATTGTTGCAATATCTTCATCACTTATCAATCCTCTTGTTTTTAGTCTTGCTAAGAAGTCGTCCATACTTTCGTGTGAGCCTGCTCCATTGTCTGCTGCAAATTTATCTGCTTTCCACAATGTTATTTCTTCTTTTATTGCTCCTGCTCTGTTTGCATTTCTTGCATCTTTTGATTTTGCAATGATTCCGTTTTCATCTAGTAATAAGCTTATTGTTACTCCTGCTAGTATTAAAAGTACAACTATTGTTACTACTAATGCGATTAGGGTTATACCCTTTTTGTTTTTTAACATGATTTTTTCCTCCTACGTTTTTTGATTTTTAGTTTCATTTGTCCATATTTATTGTTCTCTTTTTTTGCGATTTTATTATAAAACATTTTGTTCTATCTTTCAACCACTATTTGATTTTTTTATTAAATATGTTATTCAATAAAAAGTCTTAGAAGTGCAATTCATTTTCATTCTAAGATTTTCTCGTTTTCTACTATTTCACAGTTTTATAATTCTTTGTTTTAAGCTATTGACTTTTTCCTTACAGTTATGCTATATATAGAGATAGTTAGTTTTAATTGAATAACATATTTAATTAAAAAATTTATTTGGTCGTATTTATTAATCCTAAAGGAGTTTGAAGGTATTTTTCCTTTCAAACTCCTTTATTTTTATTTTACCAAATATCGAGTTATTTTCAATTCATTAGAAAACTTTTTCAAAGACCAAAATAACAGCTATCTAATTTTTTCTTAGATAGCTGTTATTTTTTATATTTCTGGCTCTGCTTCTGGTTTCTTCAATTCTGGATACATTTTAAATAATGTTTCCTCATGTTCTAATTGTCTTACAGTTCTTCCTTTTATTTCATAGCATGTAGGTAACTGTTCAAATACAGCTTGTGGGTTCTTCTTGTACAATTCGAAAATCCCTTGCAAGTCTTTGTTTTTGTATTTTGCATATGCAAGTTCCCCACCAACACACATTTTCTCTAATTCTCTCGTCCAGTATTGTACTTCTACTAATGGCATTTCGTGTGGTTCTTTTTTTATCATTGATATGTTTTCTTTTTTCAATACTATAAATTGATGTTTTGCGTCATATCTTTCTTTTCCATCTGTTCCATGTTGTCTTGTAAGTTCTACTTCAAACATCTGCGCTATTGCTTTTTGTATTTTTTCTAAGTCTTGTTGAGTTTTAGCCACAATTCTTATTCCAAAGCAATCGATTAGTCCTTTTTTAGGGTCATTTTCCGAGGCAGATTTGAAACTTTTTAATCTACCTGAAATTGAGACATCACTGCTTATTTCGTTTCTATTTATTAGTTGTTCTATCATGTACCCAACTAAACTCGCTGTCACTTCGTATCCAGCTTTTTGATGTGCTATGTATTTATTATAGCCCATTCTTTTTTCATTTATTTCTTTATTTCTTGTATCCTGCAAATCCATCCCCACTTTCTTTGCCATTTAGTATTCTACCATGCTTTTCTCTGCTTTGCAAGTGTCTTTTGTTCATTATATGCTTTTGGGTAAATTTTGATGTCTACATGCAAAAGTACTACCAATATATATTGGCAGTACATGCATAAGAGACCTACAAGTAGGTCTCAGTATTTTCTTTTATTATGCTTTTTATTCGGCTGGTGTTTCAGAAACTGGTTCTGGATCTTCAGCTTCATCATAAGCTTTTAATATAGCGTTTGCAATCTTATCTCTTGTTGGTTGATTGATTGGATGAACTATATCTTTAAAGGTTCCATTTTTTTCTTTTCTAGGCATAGCTATGAATAGACCGTTTCTTCCTTCTATAACTTTGATGTCATGAACAACAAATTCTTGATCAAATGTTACTTGTGCAACAGCTTTCATTTTATTTCCTGAATTAACTTTTTTGATACGTACTTCTGTGACTTCCATGTGAGCACCGCCTTCCAATGTTTTTTTATTTGTACACTTGTGTATGTACATATATTATTATTCTCCATTTTCTTACAATTTCCTTCTCTTTTTACAAAAAAATAAAAAAATTTTTACCTATGCGCGATTCACATATTTATTTTATTCGAATATATTAAAGTAAAACATTTTTTCTTTTATTTTGTTTAATTATGTGCAATATATTTGCTTTTTATATTGAAAAAGTTGTTTTTTAAGTATATAATATACGAAGTAAATTTATGCAAAGGGGTGCGTATTAATGGTTCATATTGATGAATTAAAGAAATACAAACATATACATATGCTAGGAATAGGTGGAACAAGTATGAGCGGTATCGCCACTATCTTAAAGAAATGGGGTATCTATGTAACTGGTTCTGATGCTAATCCTTCTGAATTAGTTGATAAGTTGATAGCTGAAAATATACCTGTCACAATTGGACACGATTTAGATAATTTGAGAAAAGCTGATTTGGTAGTTTATAGTGCTGCCATTTCAAAGAATGATATTGAATATCAAGAAGCTGAAAGATTACATATTGAATTAATGGAAAGGTCAACTTTTTTAGGCCTTATAACAAAAGCTTTTAGAAATACTATTTGTGTTTCTGGAACTCACGGAAAAACAACTACAACTTCTATGATTTCAGTTTGTTTCCTAGAAGCCCATAAGGACCCTAGTGTTCAGGTCGGAGCTATTTTGAAGCAAATTAATGGTAATAACAGAGTTGGCAACAGCGATATTTTTGTACTTGAGTCTTGTGAGTATGTTGAAAGCTTTTTAAAATTCCATCCAAAGACAGAGATTATATTAAATGTCGACAACGACCATTTGGATTATTTTAAGGACTTAGAGCATATAAAAAATGCTTTTGTTAAGTTTGTAAAATTGTTACCAAGTGATGGTTTATTAGTATTAAATGCAGACGATGCTAACTCGGTTGATTTGTATAAAAATACTGATGCAAAGATTGTAACTTTTGGAATTAATAGCGAGAAATCTAATTTTACTGCTAAAAATATTACATTTGATAATAATGGTTTCCCACTTTTTGATGTATATAGAAATAACACTTTTTATAAGAGCATCAAACTTTCTGTTCCAGGAATGCACAATGTTTATAATGCTCTTGCTTGTATTGCTACTTGTCATGAATACGGAATTGATAAAGAAACTATAAAGAATGGGCTTTTAAAATACACCGGTGCTCATAGAAGATTTGAGTTTGTAGGAAACAGCAATGGTGCTTCTATTTATGATGATTATGGTCATCATCCAACTGAGATTAAGGCTGTTTATGAAGCAATGAAGAAGAAGAATTACAATAGGTCTTGGGTTGTTTTCCAACCTCACACTTATAGCAGGACTAAGAATTTATTAAATGATTTTGCTAGCGCGTTGGTTGGTTTCGACAATATCATAATTACTGACATTTATGCAGCAAGAGAAACAAACACTGTCGGTGTTTCTCCTCAAGATTTGGTAAATCAAATTAATCTTAATAGAATAGGAAAACCTGCTATTTATATGTCTGATTTTGAGGACATTGCTAAATATATTAGAGACAGGGTTATGCCTAACGATATAGTGTTAACTATCGGTGCTGGTACTGTCACAAATATTGGTCCAATGATTGTTAATAAATAAAATTGACGCTTCCACTAATGGAAGCGTTTTTGTTTAATATAACTCTACTATTGCGTGAAGAGTTTTTTCATCTTCTGACTTTATTGTTACTATGTGTTTGTTTTCTTCTTTTGTATATAAACAAACTATTTTATCTCCTAACTTTATTTGTCTTTTGTACATTATTTCTATATTGTTAAAAATATTATTCTCATATACTTCATCTGGTAGAGTTTCGTATGCATAGTTCAAATAGTTTATATTATGAACATGTGCATTCATGTCTATATCTCCCCTTAATACAGAGCAATCCTTTTTCACAATTACTGTATCCGGCTCTGTTAATTTATCTATTTTTCTCTCTTCGAAAACTGATTTTTCTTCTGGATTATAATCCTTTTCTATTTCAGGTGTTATTTCTGCAATTTTTCCACGTTTTGTGTCTATCATTGCCCATTTCGATGTTGCTATAACAGCTAGTTTTCCATCTTCTTCATACATTTCGTAATCTCTATATGTAAATATTTTGTTTATATCTCTTACCCAAGTATGCGTTTCAACCTCTGTGTTGTATTTAGGTCTTGATAAAACTTTAATTTTCCACGCTAGAATTACCCAGCCCCTGCCCGTTCTCTCTACATCACTATAACCACATTTTATAGAATCTGAATGCATGCCTCCTGCATTTTCTAGTATTTTTATTATAGCTCTGTTATTTATTTCATTGTTTTTATAGATGTCTGTAAATCCTATTCTATATTTGCATTTATATACTGCCATTTTTATTCCTCTTTTCTTAGTATCATTTACGCATTATATTCTATTTCTTTGATTGTGTCAAATTAAAATTCTGGTACATACTCTTCTTCATGTTTTCCCAAGTCTTGCATATATCCATTTTCTATATTTAGCAAGTACAAATATTTTTCTATTTCTGAGTATTCTTTTTTTGTTAATTTTCTATTAATCTTTTCATCTTCTTTTGCTTTATATGTTGGGAAATACTGAGCCATTACGCTTACATATGCCTTTGTTTCTACATTTTCTTTTAGCCATTTCAAAATATGTTTAGAATTTTGTATATAGTTTGGCAATACTAGATGTCTGACTATTACTCCTTTTTTTATCAGTCCTTTTTCATCAAATTCTGGCTTTCCAACTTGTTTTATCATTTCTAGTATTGCTGTTGTTGCTATTTCAAAGTAATTTGGAGCTTTTGAATATTTAGTAGCAAGTTCATCATAGTAATATTTTAAGTCTGGTAAATAAACGTCCACAAATCCGTTCAATGCCTGTATTGTTTCCACATTTTCATAACCGTTTGTATTATATATCACTGGTAATGTAAGTCCTTTTTTCTTTGCAATTTTTAGTGCTTCTATTATTTGATATGCATACATTGTTGGAGTAACTAGGTTTATATTATTTGCCCCATTTTCTTGTTGCTTTAAAAATATATCCGCTAATTCTTCTATTGTTATTTCGTAGCCTTTTCTTTCTTGGCTTATTTTATAATTTTGGCAATATATGCAATTTAAATTGCATCCTGAAAAAAACACTGTTCCAGAACCATTTTTTCCACTTATACAAGGTTCTTCAAAATAATGTAAAGAATATAGATCTATTTTTATTTTATCATTACATCCGCATTTTCCTATTTGACCCTTTAGTCTATTTACTTTGCATTTAAATGGACATATTTCGCATTTTTCTAATTGTTCTAGCATTACTCCACCTCTTTTCGCATATATATTTTACTATCATTTGCTAGATTTATCAATATTTGAACGTGTATTTTATAATTTTAGTTCGCTTATAGCGAACGTTTTTGTTAGCATTTTACTATAAAATAAGACTGATAACATAATTTCGTTATCAATCTATTTTTTAATCAATATAAGACATCCTCGTTAATTTATTCTAATATTTCAATATTAACAGTAGATGGAATGTTTAAATTTTGTTCCATGTAGTTTTTTACAATTTCATTTTTTACATAAATAGTATAATTTTCTATACTAGAAAATGAGTTTCTATCTATATCTATCCCCGTTAGGTCAGTTGGTAAAAATTTTATTCTAGCTAAATTGCCACAATTAGTAAATATAAATCCACTAAGTTTTTTTACACCACTAGGAATTGTTATATTTTGTATTTTAGTTTCTCTAAATGCATTATACCCTATACTCTCAATTTTATTTGGCAATTTTACATTTGCCAGATTTACATCATATAAAAATGCATAATCTCCTATATTTGTAACCGTGTTTGCTATGCTTAATTTTTCCAAACTACTTGCTCCACAAAAAGCGTAATTTCCTATGCTTGTTATTCCATTACATATAACAAGTTCTTTAACATATGGCATAATGCAAGTATCAGTTGCCCCTTTCATATACATTGCCGATTGAAGGAACCATGCAAATGCACTGGTTATATTTGTTCCTTCTGCAGTCCCTAAATCACCTATTGGTCCATTGCCTTCGACAACAAGTCTATATTCATCACCTTCTTCAAATGTAAAAACATCTCCAGTATTACTCCATGTGAATCCGTCTGGCTTTATTCTATTTCCTGTTTTGTAGAATTTTGCTACTACATCACCTTCCGCTTTTTCTCCTCTGTTTATTTGGTTACTCCAAACTCCATTCGTATATGTCCAAGCTACTTCCCAATCTTCTCCATAATTATTTGTAATTGGTTTTGCTTTTTCAACTTTTCCTTCATCTACATTAAAGTTGTGTTCTGTATCACTAAATAATACATTTAATGTATCATCCCCATTTGTTGTTACATCTGTTTTCCCAGTTCCAACAGACGAATCTAGTTCTTCTTGTAATTCTTCTGCTGTAACAGTATCTCCAAGTTTTTTTAATGCTGCTGAAACATACGCCATTTCCACCTTTTCTTTTTCATCTGATTCTATTGCACTATTTCTTGCATCTTTTGATTTCGCAATGATTCCATTGTTGTCTAATACTAAATTTATGCTTACTCCTGCTAGTATTAAAAGTACAACTATTGTTACTACCAATGCGATTAGGGTTATACCCTTTTGTTTTTTTAACATGTTTTTTCCTCCTAAGTTTTTTGATTTTTTTAGTCTCATTTGTCCATATTTATCGTTCTCTTTTTTGTAATTTTATTATAAAACATTTTGTTCTACCTTTCAGCCACTATTTGATTTTTTTATTAAATATGTTATTCAATAAAAAACCTCAGGAGTGCAATTTGTTTGCCTTCTAAGATTTTCACGTTCTTCACTATTCCGCAGTTTTATAATTCTTTGTTTTAGCCTATTGACTTTTTCCTTACAGTTGTGCTATATATAAAGATAGTTAGTTTTAATTGAATAACATATTCAATTAAAAAATTTATTTGGTCTTATTTATTACTAATAAAGGAGTTTGAAGGTATTTTCCTTTCAAACTCCTCTGTTTTTTATTTTGCCATTTTAGCTTCTTCTATTTCTTCGTCAGTCGCATTTGTAATTTCCTTTATTATATTCTTGTCAAAGTTTTCCTTTAACATTCTTTTAATAATTTCTTTTTTTGTTTCTTTTGTTCCGTAATTCTTTTCCTATTTCTGTTCCTTCTCTAATTCCAGTGTTGTATAGTGCTTTTTCATCCATTATGGCTTTTTGTCTTAGTTCTGCTAGTCTTTCCATCTTCTCATCTTCGCTCATTTCTCTTACTGTTATTACTGCTTTTTTTACATCTTCATTTTTTTCCATAATTTCTTTAACCTCCTTAGAGTTCGGATCTTCTAAAAACATTACCCATTGGTTCTTCTTATTATCCTTATCCTTTTGGTATGCTTCTCTTACTCTTTTTAAGTTAATTATACGTATTTCAAACACGTCTGTCAATACTTTCTCTGGATTTTCTTTTTCTCTTACGTTCCATATTGTTTCCATTCTTTTTAACTCTTTCGTTACATCTATTTCAAAATCTGTTATTGCTATTATTACTACTTTTCTTGCTTTGGTATAT
>ERZ1034984.1625-NODE-1625-length-20408-cov-55.986980_pt1 | contig 20408 bp, 16 predicted proteins | sample MGYA00520589_ERZ1034984 | MGnify/ENA primary metagenome ERZ1034984 (study PRJEB33766, sample SAMN09781790) | gut metagenome | biome: gut microbiome | host: Homo sapiens | place: Madagascar | study: EMG produced TPA metagenomics assembly of the PRJNA485056 data... | reverse complement strand
ATAAATAATAATATAAAAGAAGAATTGATAGAAAAACTTATTTATAATATATTAATTTCTAAAAATGAAATTGTAATAAATTATAAATTTAAGTTTATTTAATTAGATTTTTTTCATGCTAGAAATTCACACATAGAGATGTTACTGTTGCTATGGCCGAAAAAATCGGTGGTAGTGAAGAAAATTTTGTTAAAATGATGAATGATAAGGCAAAAGAACTTGGAATGGAAAATACTTGCTTTAAAAATTCACATGGAATAGATGAAGAAGGACATTATACAACAGCTAAAGATATTGCAATAATGTCAAGAGAACTTATAACAAAGCATCCTGATATTTTAAAATATACATCTATTTGGCAAGATACTTTAAGGAATGGAACGTTTGGCTTAAATAGTACAAATAAGTTAATTCGTTTTTACGAGGGCGCAACTGGTCTTAAAACTGGTTCAACTTCACAAGCATTGTTTAACTTATCAGGTACTGCTACAAGATATGGGACTTCTTTTATAGCGGTTGTAATGAGAGCACCGTCAAGTGCAGTAAGACTCGAGGAAGTAAAACAACTTTTAGATTATGGTTTTGCAAATTATGAAGTTAAAAGTGTTTGTGAAAAAGGAGTTGTGACTGGTAGTATAAATGTTAATAAATGTGTAAATCAAAGTTTTGAAGTAGCTATAAAAGATGGTGTTACAATTCTTGCTGATAAAGGTGCAAAAATAGATACAGTTGAAAAAATAACATATAATGATAATTTAATAGCACCTATCTCTAATGGAGATGAAGTAGGAAATATTGAAATATTTAATAAAGATACAAATGAAAAGATAGGAGAGAGTAAACTTGTAATATTAAGGGACGCTCCAAAATCAAACTTAGTTGATTATATTAAGGAAGCTGCAAGATTTTATCTTATAAATAAAGGATAGATTATATATTATATATTATTTAAAAGTGTCAAAGGTTTTTACAATATTTGTAATAACTTTTGACATTTTTTTACAAGAATTCGCTCGTTAAATTTCATTAAAATTTCATTAATGTTTCACTTTTATTTCATTTTTGGCTTGTTAAAAAAATTTTTTATCTCAGTGTTGATTTTTTATTAATAAAAATATATACTAAATATGATATAGTATATTTTCATTTCTATGAAATATATTTTGAGGTGAAAATTAATTTTTTGGAGGTTGAAACATATGATTGGAATGAGTCAAATTAAGAAAAAAACAATGCAAGGAGTATTTATTGGCCTTGGAATTGGTGTAGTTGGAATTGGACTTTCTTTATGGTGGTCAATAAGTACAATAAAGAGTTATCAAAATGGAACAAATAAGGGGTATAATAAAAAATATACACAAGATGTTGTTGTTTGTAAAAGAGATATAATACAAGGTGAGGTTATTACTGATGATATGGTTACTATTGCTAAAAACATAAATAAAAACACAATACCAAATGGAGCTGCAAAAAGCACAAATGAAGTAGTTGGAAGCGTTGCAAAGTATAATATTGCGGCTAATGTCCCAGTCCTTAGCACTATGGTTACTTCTGAAATAGTTGCAGCTGATGTAAGATCTCAAGAAGTAAATACAGTTCTTATGCCAACTGACCTTAATATTGGTGATTATGTTGATATAAGAATAATGTTCCCTAACGGAACAGATTATGTTGTTTTAGCGCAAAAGAAAATAGAAAATATTGTTGGAACAACTTTTTGGATGGATTTAGCAGAAGATGAAAGATTACTTCTTAACAGTGCTACAGTTGACTCTTACTTAAATCAAGGTTCAAAATTATATGCAACTAAATATACAGATGCAACATCACAAACTAACTTATCAGAAGAAGCAACTACAACAGCAAAGGGTTATGTGTCTGAAGAAATTGATAAAGAACTAAGTACTTTACAAGAAGCAGATGCCGATGAATTCACAGAAAAAATGTTTGATCTAATTATAAAATACAAAAACTTCGCATCATCAGCAACAAGAATAACAGAAAATTATCAACCAAATTCACAAGTAATGCAACTTATGAAATCAAATGATAATATATTAGATCAAGCTACAGCTAAATTAAGTGAAGAATCAAGAAGAAAAATTGAAAGCGGTCTTAGCAGTTACAAAGCTGATAATAAAGAAAATTATAGTAACATTGTAAGTGGAGCTCAAACATCTATAACAACACAACAAAACCAAAGAACAGCTTTATTAAACGGAACAACTGAACAATAGAACCGTAAAATAGGAGGAAATTAAATGCAAGTAATTGGATTAATAGGGTATGTAGACAAATATGATATGATATTAAATCTTGCAAGAGCCATCAATATAATGGATAAATCAGTCCTTGTAGTTGATGCAACTTTAGATAGGAAATTAAAATACATAGTACCTGCCTTGGATAATATAGGCAGGGCCTATGTTACTCAATATAACAATATTGACTTTGCTGTTGGATTTGATAGTATGCACGACGTAGAAAATTATATGGCAGAGCAAAGTATAAATATTGCGTTATATGATTTTGTTTTAATTGATATGGATAGTGCAAGATCATATGAATTTTTTAGAACAAGAGGATTAGATAAAGTATACTTTTTTATTGATACTAGTGTACTTTCAGTAGCAAAAAACAAAGAAATTATAAAAGCAATGAGAGTGTATAGCAGTGAAGAGGATTCAAAACTTGAGATGACAAAGATAATGTATAGATCATATGTCTCAAGAGCAGCAAATGATTATTTCGAACAAAAAATTAAAGACTATGATGTAAGTTGGAAAGAACCAAGTTATGAATTTCCTCTTGAGGAACAGGATAAATTAGTAGATATTGATTCACAGTTTAGTGGAATAATTGATACAAGAAAACATACAAAACTATATGTTGCTACACTTGCAGATCTTACTGCTGAAATATTAGGTGATGTTAATGCTAAAAAAGTTTTAACTCAAATAAAAAGGAGGAAAAATTAATGCCAAGAATTGTATTTTGGAGTCCTTATGAAAACATGACAGGAAATACGCATACGGCAGTTGCTATAAGTACGTTAATGGGAATGACACATAAGGTGACAGGTTTACTTATGCAAGCCAACTTTAATTCAAGAAAAATGGAATCTTCTTTTACTCCATATGAAGAATTAAAACAAAGTGGTGTATTTAATAATTCAAATATTGGAATAAATGCTCTAATTAGACTTATTTCTAGTAATAAACTTACAGCAGATTCCATTCAAAACTATGCTAAACCTGTTTTGAAAGAAAGATTAGATGTTTTGTATGGAATGAGTGCAGACGATCCTGATGGATATAAACAAATTATTGACAATCTTCCATACATGACAAGAAAAGCTGATGAAATATATGATTTAGTTTTTGTTGATATGCCAAAATCATTAGATAAAAAGAGCATTATGGATACGGTAGCAGATGCTGAAATAGTTGTATGTGTTGTAAATCAGGATGCAGTAAAGTTTAGTGATTTCTTTACTACACTTTCAAATAATGAGAGCTTAAAAGATAAAACTAAGATTATTGTTATAGCTGATTATGAAGCAGCTTCAAAGTTTAATGTTATGAATATAAAATTAAAATATAAAGTTAAAGATCCTATATATGTAATACCACATAATTATATGTTTGCTGATGCGTGTAATTCTGGAACTGTTATAGATTTTTTATATAAGAATATTAATTCTGATCCAAAAGATTATAATGGTAATTTTATTTTTCAAACATTAAACATTGTAAATGAAATCGTAAATATTGCAAAAATAAAAGATAATTAAAAATAATAGAATAAGAGGTGGAAAGTATGTCAGTTGCTTTTGTATTTAATATTGTACTTATCGTACTACTAGTTGCATTTGTTGCCTTTTTTATAATTTACAAAGTAAAAAAGACTAGCCCTGATGAAGATAGTAGACGTTCTGAACTTGAAAGAACAAAAGAAAAGTATAGTATAGCAAGTATGCAAGCATTTATAAAAAAACAATTTGATGAAATCACAAGAATGAATCTTTACGATTTGGCTCTTTCAGAAGAAGAATTTGAAAGAAGAAAAAATGTAAAGTATGAACTAAAAAAAGCACTAAAGGGAGCAGGTTATGCTGATGCTAGTGATAAAAAATATGTAAAGACTTTAATGTTTGATTTGTTAAGAAATACATATAAAGTAAACAACTCTAATATTAATAATGCAATTCCTTTTAATGAATTTGATGAACTTACACCACAAGATGAATTTGAAATATTGTTATATTTATATAAAAAGCAATTTAAAGCAGAGGCACTTACACAAATTATTACAAAATATAATTTGGATGAACCTAAATATGAATTTGATCCAGAGGTTCCATCTTATGTTATAACAGCTTCTGAAATACATCAAATATTTCAAAACGAAGTAACTCCTGATACTCTATCTTTCGAAGATAAACTAGAAATTGTAGTTCAAAGAGTTTATCAAGGATATAAAGGATACAGTGTTGTAGATGATATTCGTGACATGAATATTGATGGTGTATCCGGTGGTGTATCTGGTATACCTCCATCATTCTTGGATCAAGTTGTAGGTATGGAAGATTACCTAGAACAAATGAATGAGAGAAAGATACCAATGTCTTATGACAGTGTTTGGATATTCTATAAAGGTAAATCAACTTACTTATCTTTCTTATCGTTTGGTAGTGAGTCTGAACTTAAAAGAGTGTGTCAAAATATATATAAATATAATAACCCAGGACAATTGTCTGAGTCTGTCGGTTATAAAATAAATGAAATGAAAGATGGTTCTCGTATTGTTGTTTTACGTCCAAACTTTTCAGAATCATGGGCATTCTTCGTAAGAAAATTTGCTCCTCCAACACTTATTTCTGCAGAACAGCTTTTAATACATGAAAATAAAGCAAATGTAATTGAGCTATTAAAATATTTAGTTAGAGGTGCAAGAGTAACAGCAATAACTGGTGAACAGGGTTGTGGTAAAACAACATTACTAATGGCTATAATGAAATATTTATACCCAACAATTACAATCCGTGTACAGGAAACAGCATTCGAGTTACACTTAAGAAAAATTTATCCTTATCATAACATTTTGTCACTTAGAGAAACTGAAACTATAAATGGACAAGAAGGTCTAGACGTTCAAAAGAAAACTGATGGTGGAGTTAACATATTAGGTGAGGTTGCAACTGATCCGGTTGCTGCATGGATGATTCAAATGGCACAGGTTGCCTCTAAGTTTACACTATTTACTCACCATGCTAAAACATTTCCAAACTTAATCACAGCACTTAGAAACTCACTTTTAAAAATAGGTATGTTCCAATCTGAAGATGTTGCAGAGGTACAGGTTGTATCTGTTATAAACTTTGATATTCACTTAAAAAGAGGAACAGATGGTACAAGATATATTGAAAGAATAACAGAATGTATACCTCTTGAGAAAAAGTTTACATATAATAGTGATTACAAAAATTATAAAGATATGGACAAGAAGTTAGACAGCTTTATGGATAACGCAGTAGAATATTTTGAGCATATGACTCAAACAAGTAATTATACATATAAAAATATTGTAGAATGGCACGATGGAAAGTATGTATTTGTAAATCCAATAAGTGAAGAAAATATTAAATCTATGAGAGACAATATGTCACCAGAAGATGTAAAAAGTTTTGATAACTTCATAGATACAGCTTGGAGGTGATAAAATGAGTGTTACTTATATAGCAATAGGTTTACTAGCTGTTTCTGTAATTGGAATAACTGCATTACTTGTATATCTTAGATTATTAAAACATAAATACAAGAAAAATTCTGCGCTTTTTGCAAAAGATAATCTAGTAGTAAAAAACAAATCTAGTTTTAAAGATATATTTGATAGATTATATCAAATGGTATATATGACATTTGTTAAAATGCCAGTAATAAAATATTATACAAAGAAAACAAGACTAAAACTTGAAATGACAAATGATTATACAGAATATGAAATAAGAAAAAGAACTGGTAAATATATGCTAATTGCAGTAATATTCATTTTTGTTTCATTATTTGTATTACTAAATCTAGTAAATGATTTATACATGTCACTTATAGTTATAGTTGGTGTTTTAATTATTGCAGAAAAGATGATAGACCTTGGTATAACATCTGTTTCAAATAAAATATTAAGGCAAATGCCTGATACATTTACTGCAATAAGACATGCATTTCATGAGCATGGAATGATTGATGAGGCTTTTAATACAGCAATTGATGAAATGGGTGATAAAGAAATAGGGCCTCAATTAAAGAAGATAAAAGAAGCTATAATATCTGATAATCCAGAAGTTGAGCTTGAAAAATATTATGATACAGCTCCAAATAGATTTCTTAAATTGTTTGCTGGTATATCATATCTGACTTATGACCTAGGTGATAGAAAGGTTGAAGGTACTTCTGTTTATCTTAAAAATTTAAACAATATTTTACAAGATATATATCTTGAAATACTAAAACAAGATAAAATAAATTATATGTTTAGAAGTTTAAATATTATTGCTGTAGTACCACTTATATGTATTAAACCATTACAGGCTTGGGCTGAGTCAAACTTCCCAGCACTATCAAACTTCTATAACAGTAGTTTTGGATTTATAATGCAATCTCTTATAATAATATCAATATTTGTATCATATTTAATGTTAAGAATTGTAAAAGAAGATTCTGAACAAATAAAATTTGATAGAGTAGCAAGTGTAAAATGGCAAGACAAGCTATATAAAATAACAATTGTAAAATTAGTGGTAGATGCATTTAAATCAAGACCACATACAAAGAAAAATAGAAAAGAAACAATGCTTATTAAAAATACTAATTCTTATCTTACTATTGAATGGTTGTATGTAAATAAAATAACAGCAGCTTTTGTTACATTTATTCTTGCTTTAATACTTATGTTTAATGTAACAAGGATAGATGTAAAAGCCACATATAACAAAATAAGTGATGAATTTTTATCATTTGGACAGCTTACAGAACAACAAGAACAAGCTGCACAAGCTATTAATGATAGAGATAAAACGTATATTGATAAATATAAAAATAAAAATGTTACAAAGGAACAACTTGAAATGGAATTTGCTGATCCTGTAACGGGTAAAGCTGATGCAGATGAAGTTACAAGAGTATATGACAAAATACAAAGTGTTAAAAATTCATATATTAAGTTCTGGCAAGTACTTACATCGTTTGTTCTAGCATTTATAGCCTACTATGTTCCATCAATTATATTATTTATACGTAACAAAATACGTGAGATGGAAAAAGAAAATGAAATTATGCAATTCCAGTCAATTATACTTATGCTTATGTATATAGACAGAATTGATGTACAAACGATTCTAGAATGGTTATGTAGATTCTCTTATGCATTTAAAGAACCAATTGCAACATGTCTTAACAACTATGAATCTGGTGCATATGAAGCATTGGAAGATTTAAAAGAAGATGTACCTTACAAGGATTTCCAAAGAATTATAGAACAATTACAGTCAGCTGTTGAGAGAATACCAATAAGAGATGCATTTGATGAACTTGAAACAGAAAGAGCTTTCTTCCATGAAAGAAGAAAAGAAGGAAATGAAAGGTTAATTAAAAAGAAAACAGCAATAGGTAAAGTACTTGGATTTACACCAATGGTACTACTTATAGGTGGATATTTAGTTGCTCCACTTATGATTGTATCAATAATGCAAATGATGAATTACTTTACAAAAATGTCTTTCTAAAAGACAAATAAAATAGGTTATAACACCATTTCCATAAGGTGTTTAACATATATGTTTATAATTATTTAAAAGGGGGTATATAAATTATGGATAACGCGCAAAAAGCGATCATGATTGGTGTTGGACTTTTCATCACAATCATAATAATTGCAGCAGTAATGCTTATTACTGGTATGGGACAAAACCTACTAAATAAAGGGCAATCTCAAGTAAATGGTATATCTGCAAGTTTACAAAATGATCTTTTTGAACAATATAATGGTAAAAAAATGTCAGGTGCACAAGTAAGAACAGCAGCTGTTCAATTAAAAAATAGAGATGATGCAGCAAGTATTACAATTAAGATTGGTGGTTCTGAAATGGCGGATACGGCTGCAATTAATAGTGCAACTTCAACTACAGCTACAAAAATGTATACAGGAAAAGTTACGCAAGATTTAGACGCAGGAACTGTTACAATAGAATGGAATTAAAGGCATAATTTAAAGGTATATAATTATATACGAATATATAGTTATATACCTTTACTACTAATATATAGTTTAAAAAATTAATTTAATGTGGAAAATGTTGATAATTTAAATAAATTAATTTCTTAAAGTGTATATTATGTATATAAATTTAAAGTGAGGTGGTAAAATCATGGACGAAAGTGCTCCAATTAGAGCTATTGTAATAGGTGTAAGCACTTTACTTGCAGTTGCTACAATTTCTGCAGTTTTAATGTATTATAATTCAGCAAAACAAATGGCATCAAATGTTGGACGTGGTCAGGATTTTGCTACAAATTACGAACAAAGTATTCAAGACATTTTAACGGCTGGTACATATAATGTAACTGGTAGTAATTATATTACTGGTGCAGATGTAAAAAATTTACTTAATTATTTTTATAATGACGAAACAGTTCAGATTGATATTAATGGTATTAACTTTGTTCAAAAATATGAAGGATATATTCCTATCGCTAGTTCATATAAAGCTACATATAAATGCTATTCAAGTGCTAATTTAGAAACGAATTATACTGAAGCTATTAAAAGTTTAGTTGATAATCAAAAATTTAAAATAGAAATAAAAGAGAAAGAAACGTTAAATAATGGAAATGTAGGTAAAAAGATAAATTTAAATGGGATATAATTGTTATAAATGAGGAGGTAGATTATGGAAGATATATTACAAAGAGTTTTTTCAATATTAATATCTGTACTAATACTTTTTATTCTGCCTTTGTACATAACATTTGAAAAAATGGATGATATTTCGTATTCTTTAGCTCTTAAAATAACTAGTAATTTTGTAGATAATGTTACAGCAAAAGGATATATATCTGAGGAAATGTATAACGATTTTATTTCTGAACTTTCTGTAACAGGTAATGTATACGATATAAAAATGGAGCATGTAGCAAAAAAATATAATCCTGTATTTTATGTGTACGATAGCTCTGAAAAAGTTATAGATACTTTAGATTATGCAACTTATGCTAATGCAATAGAAACTAAAAAAAACAGTGATAAAACAATAATGGCAAATGGAAAAGGATATTCTACAGATAATATTAAAGTTTCATATGGGGTATCAGAAATTAAATATTCTGAAAAGCAGATTTTGAGTGTATTTGATAATGAAAATGAAACAATACCATATTCTAAAATGACGAAACTTGCTTACTTAAATTTGAACATAGACGATATATCAGTAAATCCATATATGTATGCTAATTATAAACTTAATGATGAGGGTACTGATATGGTAATAGACAATGATAATAGAATATATACAATGAATAAAGGTGATGAATTTAGTGTTAGAATAAAAAATGAGAATGTAACAGTTGCAACAGTTTTGTTTAATGCCTTTACTTTAGGAATAGGTGGAACAGAAAATAATACACGTGTGTATATAAATTATGGTGGAACGATACAAGAGGAAGAATATAGAAATTTAGATAAAATTAACAAGTAGTAAATAAATAGCAGGAGGTGAATTTAGCTTTGGATTATATGTCAAATAAAGCATTGATTATTGCAGTAAGTCTTTTTATAACTATGGCAATTGCTAGTGCTGTACTTTATACTGTAAATCAAGTTACTGGTGTATATAAACAGGTATATGAAACAGATACTTTAATTCAAAATAATTTTGATGAGTTTGATGCATATGATAGCGCAGAAAAAACAGAGCTAGATTTATTAAATACAGCTAAGAAATATAAAGATAATACTGCTGTTTATGTTACACTAACTGCTAAAGAAAATTTAGTGGGAAGTGACGAAAATAAAATAGACATTGCTAAAAATCACGGAGTAAATATTGAAAACTTAAAAAGTTCACTTAATGTTGACGTAGAAAACAAAAAAATAAGTGTAGATACAGCTAAAGCTTCAAAAAAATATAATACTTATGTAGAAAGGTTAAGTAATGGAAGTACAATTATAGGGTTTGTACAAAGATAATTAAGGTGGTGATATAATGGATGATTCAACTAATACTTTACTTTATACAGCAACTTATGTTTTTATATTCATAATAGCATTAAGTTTATCTATTGGTTTATATCTTACAGTAAATAAATACGCAGATTCTGCTTTTGAGTATAAACAAGGTTTAAGTGGTTCCATTATAAACACTGGAAGTACAGGGCTAGAGCAATATCAAACAGGAGAAACACCTCTTACTAAAAGTGATGTTTTTTCATATTACGTAAATTACGTAAAAAAGGACTTATATGCTGACTCTAGTGTAAAACAAGATAGAAATTATATTGTGACAATTAAAGATAAAAATGATAACAATATATCATCTGATGAAGATTATAACACTGTGTATAATAACTTAGCTGAAAATTATGTTTTAAAGTATAAAAATGAATCATCAGGTTATATATATATTGATATAATACCAAAAACTTAAAAAAAAACATATAGAAAAGGAGGGAAAATTAATATATGAAAGATAATTTAAGTATTGTTATAACAATAATAATATTGGTACTTCTTATGGTAATTTTCCCTTTGTATAACTTTTTTGAAAGACAAGATGACATGTCATACAATTTAGTTTTAAAAGCAACTACTAATTTTGCAGATCAAGTTATGAATAATGGGTATATAGATCAAAATATGTATGATAAGTTTGTAACAGAACTTGCTAATACTGGTAATGTATATGATATACAAATAGAGGCACATAGAAAAGTTTTGACTAATGCAGGTACAGATAAAAATGAAAATATGACGTATACAGAACAAAGTTATATAGATTATAACGACGATATATTTAATGCAATAGAGACTACAAGTTCTTCTGATTTAATGAAAAAAAGTCTAAAAAACAATATTTATTTACTTAATCCAAAAGATGAAATATATGTCAAGGTTAAAAATAGTAACACTACAATGGCTGGCTCTCTTTTTAATACTATTATTCCAGCTTCTAAAAAAGAAAGAATACAAGTTTATTATGGTGGAATTATAAAAAATAATGCATGGAAATCAGTAGATGCTACATATACAGGACATAATTTAGCACCAAGTTCTCCATCAATTACCTTAAATAATTCTAGTAATACTGACATAAAGAAAATTTCTAATACACCAGAAAAACCATATTATGAAATTTCAAAAAATGATCTTGTAGATAATGGATATAAAATTACTGCCAATTCTACATCTTATGAAGGAAGAAGTATATCAAAGTATATATGGACAATAACAGAAGAAGAAAATTCATCAAAGACGAAAAAACCAACAGATCGCAGTAACCAGTTACAAGAAATAGGCGACTTTATTGAAGAAGGTAAAAATTACATTATTGATGTATATGCCGTAGATACAGCGGGATATGGTTCTGATACTACAAGCGTAAAAATTACAATAAAAAGTGCTACTAATCCATTGCCAGAAACTGATATGTTAGGAGATTTATCTAATGATTCTGTTTTAAATAATGAAGATATAGATATACTTAAAGAATTCATAAACGGAACGAAAAATCCTTCAATTACTGAAAGGAATAAAGCTGATATTAATAAAGATGGGCTGATTACTAAAGAAGATCTAGATTATCTAGAAGAATTAGTAGAAAACGGCTATATCTTGGGAGATGTAAATAATGATAATAATGTTAATATAGTGGATATGATATTAATAAATAAATATATTGTTAAATCGATAGATTTTACTGATGAACAAATAAAAAGAGCAGACTTTAATAAGGATGGTAAAATTGATGATAAAGATGTTGGATTAATTCATGATAAAATAGCTGCTATGTAAAAATATGTTTTAAGGAATGAGGTGAATAGATGAAACTTACAGACTTTGCGTTAATATTTGTTGGAATAACTTTACCAATAATAATTATAGTATATGTTAATGTATCCTTTACTATAAAAGCAGAAGAGCAAGAAATGTATTATAAAAGAATAATAAATACTGCATTAAATGATGCATCAGACCAGATGAAAGAAGTAGAGAATTCTGATGCAGAAATAGATTATGGATATTCTGGAACAGAAAATAGCAAAATTAGTGTAAATACTCAAGTTGCTGTTGATACTTTTTTTAATTCTTTGTATAATAACTTTGGAATAAAAGGGAGCGAATATGCAGAAAGCTATATAAAGTATTTTATACCAGCAATTGCAATAATTGACTATAACGGTGTACAAGTTTCATCTATAGAAGAATTTGAAAAAGATGGACAAACAGTAATAGACCATGCAGTAAAACCTAAAAAATATTATACGTATACATATTATATATATAAAGACATTAATGAAGGTGATAAATTAAAATATACGGATGACTATAATGTAGCAAAAAGCAATCTACAATCTACTCATATAATAGAATTTACTATGGATGATTATATAACTCATAGAGGAACTGTTGTAGAAAGAGGAGTAACTAAAGATATCCCAGTTTCTAGTTTTTATATTTCAGATACAAAAAATAATTTACCACTTATTGGTGAAAGTACTGATAGAGGCTTTGCATCGCTAGGTACAAAAAAAGATCTCTTAAATGAAGTAGTTGAAAATCTAAAATCTAAAAGAAAAGAAACAATAATAAATGCGATTCAATCTGAAATGATTTATGCAACAAATAACAATAATTTTTATGCAAGTAATGCAGGAATAAAATATAACTTTGTATTTCCAACTTTAGAAGAAGGCGAAATGGAAAGCCAAATTCAAAATGTTGGTATAATGGCACTTGTACAGGGAATTTCAATGGGAAATAGATATTTAAACGTTAGAGCATATAGCACTTCTAAATTAACAGAAGTAACTCGTTATTATTTATCTATACCTAGTGATAATAATTCAAAGTATAAAACAAACCTATATCATAAAGATACAAATTGTCCTGAATACATAGTTTCAACACATGAAAATATTACTCCAAGTTATTTATTTACAAAACAACAAGCTGCATCTGTAAAAGCAGTATTAAAAGATAATAATAAATATATAACTTTGCAAGGGTTTTATCCTTGTCCAATATGTAATCCTTAAAATATGTGAGGTGAAAAAATATGAAAGAAAAAGATACAGAAGATATATTACCAAAAAAAGATGAAATAAAAAAGGAAAATATTGACAAAGATGCTAGTAATAGCAAAAAGAAAATAGTACCATCATATCAAAAGAAAAATGAGCCGGTAGACAAAAAAGCAAAGAAAAAAGCAGATAAAAAATTGATAAAGTCTAGAATAACAATTATACTTGTTATTCTTGGTGTTTTATTAATTGGACTGGCTGTATTCGGTATTGTTTCGTTAATAAACTATAACAGATATAAACCATATAAGGGTTTTGAAGAAAATATGAAAACATATGGATTTGATAAAGTATATGATAACGAAAGTGCAAGTACTGGAGATAGTATTACTAAATCAGAAGCTATAAAAATGGTATTATCAGCAGTATTTAATACTAGTGATATCTCTGGATTTGCAGTACAACCCGAAGGAGAGGATAATTACGAAAATGCAATATGGGTTGAATATGCTAAGTATAGGGGAGTCATAACTGACTCAGATATAAATAAAGATAATGCAAATGATAAAGCTACATATATTGAAGTAATTAGGTATTTTGCTAATGCTAAAACTAAAATCTTAGAGAAAGAATTAGATCCTGCAGTTGAATTAAAAGTAAAAGATATAGATAAATACAAAACAGATGAGCAAACAGCAATTGAAGATATGATAGCAAATGAAATAATAACGATAAATACCAAAAAAATAAAAGGAAATAAGCATATATTTAAAGGCCAAATGAATGAGATAATTTCTAATTTCGTTTTAAAATACAATACAATTACAGTAAATGGTGAGAAAGTCAATATTAACGAAGATAAGATGCCACAAAACAAGGATGAATATCCATACACTCTTTCAAGTGTTGATAAGAGCTTGTATGAAATAGATAATTATGAATTTGAAGAAGGTAAATATGCTAATGCAAAGAATACATTTTCTAATAAAAAAGATTTTTATTTACAAATAGAAGATAGAATAAACATATATTTCGATACAATATTAAATGTTGACTATAATACAATAGATGCTAATAAAATTATAAAAAATTTAAAATCTGTTATGTTATATGGAGTTGAAAGAGAAAAAGTTGAAAAATATGTAAATTATGTAAAAGAACATAAGATAATTTTAAAAGGAAAATCTAAAGTTAATTTTCCGGCAGTATACTTTGATGGTAGAAATTATAGGGTTAGAACTACTTTAGAACTAGAATATGTAAGTAGTGATACTAATAAGAATTTATTCTTTGGAGATGATATTGAATCTGATACTGAATACGATACTACTAATAATAAATTAATTTTAGATGTACCTATGGGAGAATCTATAGATAATATTAGTCTTAGTATTTCAAATGGCTCTATAAGTAATTGGATAGCTGGAAATGTTATTTATGAATTATAAAGATAGGGGGAAAGTATGAAAAAAGTATTTAAATATTTTTTCTTTGGCATAATATTTTTGAATTTTATATATTTTTCTAATTTTGTAGAAGCAAAAGATATTGAAATTCATGCCACAAAAGATAATGAAGATTTAATATTTCAAACATGGATTGGTAGTTTTACAGAAGCCACTAATGCTTGGTATAATCACTTTGGATCTTTTGAATCTACATTTAACAAAAAACAATTTAGATTCTCATCAGCAGATTCAAATAATGAATATTATTGCAAAGAAAATTATGAGAAAGATGCTCGAAAAAACAAATTCGTATCAGGATATGATGATTTGAAGGAAATTACAGAAAATACAGTTGGAAGTTATTCATTTATTATTCATAATAAGTCATTTACTAAGTATAATACTAAATCGACATATAAATATTCAACTACTTTAGGTAGTAAAGGAAGGGCAATCGGAATTTCTGGAGAAAATACTGATGTTTCATCAATAGAATTTAAGAAGCTTACTAATGGATATCAGTTAATTAAACCAGTTCAAAAAGATAATGCTCCAGCAGTTAACGTGTCTAATAATAAATTTCCAAAAGAGTATATAGATGAATTAAAAAATAATATCAATAAATATAAAGCTGGTGGCTCTAACGACGATTCATATTGGTTTTGGATTTCTGAGCCTTTGGCATGGAAGATATATGCACCAAAAGTTACTGCAAGTCTTAGTGGAGTGCAATATGAGTCGAGATCAATTTATCAAGAGGACGGCAATAAGTTAAAAGAAGTTCCAAAGAATGTAGGACTTAAATCCGCATATAATATTTATGAGAAATTAGATGGATATGGAAAGAGTGGTTATATAAGACTATTTGGATTAACCGGAAATGAAAATGGAAGTGATGGAAGAAATTCATTTATAAACTATTATGATAATAAGTTATATATTCCTAAAAACGTCTTCTCTCCAAATAAGGTGTACATAAGACATGTTAATGAAAAAGGTGAAAGTATAGGCAATAATGATTCTGAAATTCTAATATCAAATAATAGTCAAAAAATAATAAAAAACAGTGATTTTGCTGCTAACAATGATAAAATTTCTGAGTTTCCGGAATATTATGAAATAAATTCAGGTGAAACTTTAAAAGTAAGTAGATTACTTAATCTAGTGAGTAAAGGAAAGTACTATGAGTTAATAGATGTTAAAAAAAGCACAGCTGAAGATTACAAAAATGCAGTAACTAATTTAAAAAATGCGCAAACAAATAATGGAGCAAAGAATAACGGTTACATAAATGTAGAAGCGTCTAACAATTCTTCACAAGTAACGGTTATAGAATTTAAATATAAAACTCAAGATCTTCCGTCAAGTCCACCTAAAGGACATATCATTCCTGTTTCTTCTGAAAATAAAAGTAAAAATTGTGAAATGACTATTACACCAACAGGAACTAATATAAAGCCATATTTAATTGCAAATAAAATGAAATTGTTAAATCTTGAATATGGGTATAAAGAAGAAAATGGTAAAGTAACATATCAAGTATATAATTTAGATATAAGTAAACTTACTTCTGGTAGTATTGCAAACAATGAAGGGGAAGGCAATGAATTAGGAGCAATATTTGGTGGAGAAAATGATAAGTGGACTTTACTTAATGGCACGTCACCACAGAAATTAGAACTTACTAATAATGTAAATAAAAGTGTAAATAAAAGTGTGGATGATTTTATTGATAAATATAAAAGTAAGTTGCCTACAGAAGATAATATTAAAAATGAGCTTTTAAGTAAAAAAACTGATAAAGGTGATTTTAGTAGAGAATTTACAATTCCCAAAAATAGGTATAATGGCCTTAGAATACCTAAGCTAATTGCAAACTATACAAATTATAGTATAGTGAAAGAAGGAAGTAAAAAAGATAACATAATAGGTAATTCAACAGACAAAACAAGTAATAAATCAAAAGTTCTAGTATATAATCCAATAAAAGTAAATTCAGTAGAAATAAAATCAGAAGGTGTAATAAACCATTCTGAAAATAAAAACGTTTCTGTTATTCAAAAAAATGCAAATTTTGAACTTACTATAACAAATGCAAATGAAACAATATATAATGGGGTAAATACATATAATGAGTATTTGGATCGTTATTATTTAATATTTGATATTGATATTATAAAAACAGATAATACCAAATATGAACAGTTGTATTCAGCTGATAGTGTTAACACCTTGGATCCTGTTAATGTAGCTACAGGTAGTGTAATTAAAGCAGGAACAATAATAGAGCTTAGTAAAGATACTACAACTTTTTGTGCTAAGGCAGGAAGTGGTAATTCCAAAGATAGTGACATAATTAAGCAAATTGAAACAAAAATAACTTTAATTGGAGTATCAAATAATATGCCAGGAGACATATTAAAAAAATTAGTATTATGGCATGAAAAACTTAATTTGATAAGTAATAATACTTATTCTGAATATATATCTGCAAGTGATAATAGCACTTACAAAATTTCTGGAGATGAAAAAGAAATACATATTTTAAATATAAATTATTGTGAGGAAGGTATTGAGTATAAAAAAGTTCATAAAGAGGAGATATATTATGGACATAATATGTATGGAGATGCATATTATTTTGCAAAATCTGTTAAAAAGGTAACAAATATTGGAAGAATATATGGTTTCAAAGTTACAGATTGTTCTGATATAGATTATAAAGATGTTTTTAGAACTTCTAATAATACTGTTAATGCTTTAACAGGAGTTGAATATTTTTCTGGAATTAGAGAACTTCAAATTTATGGGAATAGTGTTAATGAGTTGAATAGTACATCGGATAATCACAATATTAATATTGCGGGAACTTCTGCAAAAACAATTTTACCTCTTGGCCCCTATAAAAATACTAATACTTCATATATTAATGCTCCTAAGATTGGTTATAGAATTAGTTTTGATTTAAAAACTAGTGGATATTACAACTATACGGAAAGTTCTGATGAAATTTCAGGAAGAGAAATACATATAAAACCAACTTATTATTATATATCTAAGGATGGAACAAAATATATACCAAACATTAATTTATATTATAAAAATTCTTCTGGTAAGTATGTAAATTTTGTTGGAAGTGATTATACTATTTATTTTAAACCTAAAGATGGATATAGGTCACTTTCTAATTCCTCTAGTACGCCAGATACTAGCATTATGTCTGATAAATTAGAGCCACTTAATATAGGAACAAGTTCTGAAGAAGGTTTTACATTAAATTATAAAATGATGAGCACAGCAGATGATAATTTTATACAAGCTTGGTATGGAGAATTTAAATTGCCTAATTCTACAATCGCTGTAGAAGGAAATAATATTTCTAAGCCTCTTACTGATGGATATATAGGTGTAAAATTTGATATTAAATGTGTTGATAGTAATGGTACTGTAATTAGTTATAACACAGAAAATAAAAATCTTAAGACAGAAGATCAAATAAATACTACTCAATGGGATTACGAAGGATACTTAGGACTTGAAGCTGCTGGTAAGCCGGCTGAAAATTTAAGTATACAACTAGAAAAAGGAACTTTAACAGTAAATGAAAATGATACTAATCCTAAATATTCTGATATTAAAGGTACAGTAGTTTTATTTGATATAGATAACAGAGCAGCTAATGATTTTGATTAATATTTGTATATAATATAAGATAACCAAGTAAATTATTTACTTGGTTATCTTTGTCGTATTTTGTTGATTATTGTAAAAAAGTGCTTTAAATATTTAAAAATGCTTGTAAAATGCAAAAAAACAATTGACAAGATAAACATAAAATGTTATAATCTTGACATGAGTAATTTTATTACTCTCCTAATTACGGAGAGTGGTGGATCTCCGTATTATACTAATTTTTATTAACTTTATAAAGGAGAATCAACAAAATGAAAAAAATAACTAAGCGTTTACGGAAAGTGGTATCTGTTTTGATTGTTTTAATTTTGGTAGCTTCTTTTAACATACCAATGGCGTATGCTGCTGAAGGTGACATACTTAACGATGAAAGCGGAATACCAGATACGGTTTTGTATAACTATATTTTATCGGTGTCCGATACTAATAACGATGGAGTTATACAAAAGTCGGAAGTGAAAGATATAAGATATCTGTGGTGTGGATATAATGATGATGAAAACAGGCAAAGGATAAAATCTCTTAAGGGATTAAGTAATCTTGAAAATTTAGTAGTCGTAGATGTAACTGATAATGAACTTGTATCACTTGATGGTATTCAAGGCTTAAATTTAATTGATATAAGAGCAGGGTATAATAAAATTGTTGATATTTCAGCAGTTGAAGGTATGTCTTCTACATTAGAGTACTTAGATGTACATAATAATAATTTATCAAAATTACCAGATATGACTAAATTCACTGAGCTTGCTCCCCCAGCCATGTATGTTGGTACTGATTTTAGTTACAATAAATTAACATATAATGAAATGTACTATAATCTTCCCCCACAACTTGCTATTGAAGAATATGTTGAAGGTGCTACTTGGGTTGATATTCAAAGTGAATATCAGACTCCTGATCCTATACCAGAAGCTGAGGAAGTTACTTTGAATTCGAATGGAATAGTCGTTAAAGGACTAATTATACCAGATGCTATTTTACAAGTTACTCAAATAGACCTTGATATTGAAAATGCTGTGATGTGTTATGATGTGAATCTTATAAGAGATTATGAAAAGATCCAGCCTGATGGCACAATTACAATTACAATTCCTTCTGAGTATAGTGATTGTGATGTGTTTTGGGTTAAAGATGATGGCAGTAAGGTTAATATGAATGCAGAATATATAAATGGTAGTTATGTGTTTACAACAGATCATTTATCTATTTATGCACTTGTAGAAAATCCTAAGCCAACAGAAATAGTCCCAGTTCCGACAGAGACTACACCAGAGCCAACAGAAACAGTTCCGGCTCCGACAGAGACTACACCAGAGCCAACAGAAACGGTTCCGGCTCCGACAGAGACTACACCAGAACCAACAGAAACAGTTCCGGCTCCGACAGAAACCACACCAGAGCCAACAGAAACGGTTCCGGCTCCGACAGAGACTACACCAGAATCAACAGAAACAGTTCCAGCTCCGACAGAAACCACACCAGAACCAACAGAAACAGTTCCGGCTCCGACAGAGACCACACCAGAGCCAACAGAAACGATTCCGGCTCCGACAGAGACTACACCAGAACCAACAGAAACGGTTCCAGTTTCAACTGAACCGACAGGAACAACACCAGAAAGCTCAAATAATTCAAGTAATGGTAATGGAAATAATGGTTCAAGTAGTAATACACCAAATGATAGTAATAATGCCAATACATCAAATGGTGCTGTAGCTACAGGAGATATGTTTGGAATTGACAATTCTATTCTGCTTGCATTAATTTTGGCTGCCACTACAGCTATAGTTATTGCATCGAAGAAAAGAAAAAACTCTTCTAAGTAAACTAAAATAAACACTTTTAACTCTCTCTATCAATCTTGATAGGGAGAGTTCCTTTTTATTTATCACATACGATATAAAATACAAGTATTACATTTATTTGCAGATACATATAGTATACCTTTATTTGCCATTATATTATATTAAAT
>ERZ1034984.1624-NODE-1624-length-20411-cov-53.270829_pt1 | contig 20411 bp, 19 predicted proteins | sample MGYA00520589_ERZ1034984 | MGnify/ENA primary metagenome ERZ1034984 (study PRJEB33766, sample SAMN09781790) | gut metagenome | biome: gut microbiome | host: Homo sapiens | place: Madagascar | study: EMG produced TPA metagenomics assembly of the PRJNA485056 data... | reverse complement strand
ATTATTCTGAAAATAAAATAAGAATATTCACGATGTATAATCAACGTTTGTCATCGTTCCAAAATCTTGGCGGTTATTTGAAACGATGAGAAACAATCTATCAAAAAGGAGTAAATTGAATGAGAAAAATCTGTGGGTTCTTTGACAAGACCAAGAAGGCGGTCGCCATCGGCGTCATGCTGGCGATGACGCGGCAGTTGAACGCTTCCTCCATCCAGCAGGTGACATTGGATCAGGGGCTGGGATTCGTCGGTTATTTTGTGATCGGCATGATCATGTTGACTTCGCTGATTTTGATCGGCGTGGGCGGCTATCAGCTCAGCCAGGATTCGGGCAAAGGGAAAATGACGATTGCCGCGGGTGTCCTGATTCCCGTTTTTCTCGCTGTGGTTCACTGGATTTTCAAAAATGTGTTGAAAATCGATCTTACCTTCGCGCCGACTCTCTGAGGTGAAAGAATGAACGATGACACTCCTGTAATCATTGCTCGCAATCCGGCCCAGAGCGTCAGCTCTGTGGTAAAGCTGTTCGGGTTCCGTGTGAGGGGAAACAGCGTTTACGTATTTTTCGCCGGATTGCTGTGCGGGATTCTGGCTGCAATCGTCGCTTACCGGATCTGCATTGTCCTGGCGGGAATCGTGTTGCTCTTACCGCCTGTTGCGTCAGTGATGTTCATTCGGTCTTTCATCGTCAACAAACCTCGTAACTACGTTCATTTCTGGATCGAGGAGTGTTTTCGGGGAGCGCGGTTGGGAAAACCTTGCGGGAAAGGGAAATAATATGCGTCTGCCTAATGCTTATATCGTACAGACCAAAGAGCCGCAGAACAGCTTTCTGGTATATGGCGAGCTGAACTCAAAGGGATTTGCCGGCAAAGGGTTCCGATTGGAGGTTCCGAATCTGCATAACGCCGGAAATGCCTTGAAGAACGATCTGTTCATGCGTCTATCGGGCTGGCTGGCTTCACAGGGGCTGAACAAACGGATTCAGATCCGCTATACGCGGGATGCGGATTACCGTGATATTCTGGAAAAGTACCGGGATGATACAGAGAAATCTGCCGTGGATGCGTGGAGCAAACGAATCCGCACGGAAAACTATCATGCTTTCATGCGGAAAATCGCCTCCCGGCAGTTGTATCGTGAATATGTTTCTGTATATTTCAGCAGGGAGCTGCGCCAGTTCATCAGTTCGGACTTCATGCCTGAACAGGAGCAGGACCGGCGTCAGTTTGAGCGCGAAGTCGTCACAGCTTTTGAGGCGGACAGGACGGAGTTGAGGCAGTTTTTAAATCTGCCGGTAGTCCCCCTGGATCATATCGCGCTGTTCCGGGAGTATTACCGGGCGGTCAATAAATCGGCATTTGAGCTTGATATCGACTACAAAAATGAGTTCGAAGCCGATCTGTCGAAGATTTATCTCTGCGAGTATGCCAAAACTTCCCGCGATCCAGGCACCGCGAGTTTCCATTCGGACGGCTATTTCCACAATATCTTCACACTGCATGATTTTCCGAAAAGCGACCTGACGCCGTTCGCCGGCAACCGCCTGCTGGGAAACGATATTCAGAATTTGACGATAGCAGTCAATATTGAACCGCTGGACACGGAAAAGGTCATTGAACAGAAACAGAAGCACTGGCGCCGGGTGCGTGCGGATCTGCTGGAAGAAGAGAGCGAAGTTGCGGCTTCGGCCGGTCTGGATGAGCTGACCGAGCACATCTACCGGCTCGGCAAGGGAGAGGATTCGCCTTTCCGGATTGAGTATGTGATCCATACCTGGAATAAGGATGCCGCTGAACTTCAGAGCGACAGCATGATTCTGCGGCAGGCTGCGACTTCAATGCTGACCTCGCTGGACTCCTATGAACTCGGTCTGCAGTCCATGCACAATTTCCTGAAGACGCTGCCGGGATACACCTGGTATAAGCGGCATGATGCGGTATTGGACTGCATGCACCGCCCGCTGGCGGCCATGCTGCCGTTTTCCTGTTCATTTGTCGGGAAAGGCGCGGAGGGAAATATTCTGTTCGGAGGTGATCACTGCAATCTGATGACCTTTTCGTTTTTCGACGGCGACACGCCGCAACATACATTGTGCCTGGGCCAGACCGGATCGGGGAAGTCGGTCAATTTCGTATCGATTCTCTCGCAGGCATACTACCAGTTTGCCAAGGTCGTGATCATCGAAGAAGGCGGCAGTTACTACAACCTGACGCGGATTCGCGGGAATGAGGCACAATATATTGTGATCGACCCGAATGCCAACCAGACGTTGAACTACTTTGACACCGGCGGCCTGCCGCTGACTCCGGGACAACTTGAATTTGTGACGGCGTTCCTGACCGCCATGTGCGGCGAGAGCAGCGACTTGGAGGTGATTCAGGACCGGACCGCTCTTATCAGCCCGTTCGTCGCGGCGGTCTATACGGATGCGTATGTCGAATGGCGCAACCGGAACCGCGAAGGGCTCGAACGGGCTGCCCGGATGGCATTGTCCGTGGAAAAACTGATTCCGTCCATGCCGATCGACCGGAATACTGCACTGGACGCCTGGATTGAACTGCGGGATACGCTGGCAGCCCCGGCGGAGAGTCCGGATGAAGCCCGGCGCCAACTGCAGGAACTCTACAATTCGTGGACGATCCGGGAGCTCAATGACTACATCATCGAGGATTCCGAAATGCTGCGCAATATTTCGTATGCGTATATGGCGAAGTCGGATATGCCCTATCACAGTCAGCTGGTGGAGGCGCTGCGCGAAACTTCGCTGCTGCATCTGGATCGCTCCGACCTGAACCGGGTCGCGGCCCGGCTGGCGGTCTATTCCGTTGAAAGCGGCAAAGGCAGTCTGTTCGACGGAGAAACGACGGTGGATCTCGGCAGACGGTGGGTTCACATCGAACTCGGAAAAATCGCGCAGAGCGGTTCCGTACTGCGGAATCTGGTCGGGATTGTGATCAACAATCTGGTGATGAACCAGATCATCAATATGCCGCGCGGCAGCGCCAAACTGTATTTGTTTGAGGAGCTGGCCCGATTGCTCGCCACGGTTCCCGGAGCGGCGGAGATCGTCAAGCAGTCTTATGCCCAGTTGCGGAAATACAAGTGCGTGGCGGTCACGATCACGCAGTCCGCCGCCCAGATGACGCAGAGCGGCGTGGGGCAGATCGTCATGACGCAGAGCAAGCAGTTTCTGTTTTTGCGCAATACCGATGCGGCCGAACTGCGGCTGATCACGAATTATGTGCCGCTTTCGGAGGATGCTCAACAGAACATCCGGAATTTTCCGACGCCGGAACATCTGCCGCCGGGCAGGAAATTTTCCTCGTTCCTGCTGGTTGCACAACGGGCGGACTGGCCTGTTGTCGGCGTCGGCCGGAACTACGCTTCCCCGGCGATTCTGGCAACCGCGGCAACCTCGGGAGGGCTGCACAGCAGGCTGGAACGGCTGATGAAAGAACTTCAGGCTCAGAACGCGGGATTGCCGTTTGCCGAACTGCTTTTGAGGGCAATGGAGATCGCAACGGTCGACAATACGCTGTTTGCGATCCTCGACCGGATCGAAAAACTCGGCAATGAACAGATCAAATCTCTGGTGATCGACGCCAGAATTGAGTTTAAAACTTTACAGAAAGGAACAATGATATGAAAAACGGCCAAGACAATCGTCGGAGCTTGAAATGAAAATTCCAGTTCTCAATGAAGGCATCAAAATATCAATCAGTTTACAGGAGGCCTTATGTTAAAACACTCACTGCTTGCGACAGCTCTTACCGGAATCATGCTCTGCAGCCATGGAGCCAGAGTATTTTACCAGTCCGAGGAGGCGGCACGGAGCTACCAGATTCCGGTGACGGCGGATCAGGTCGGCCATACGGCCACCTTTCTCGGATGCGCCCAGCGGTTCAACGACAATTATCTGCACATCGTGATCTACCTGACTGATCCGGAGGGAACCCGGCTCGGCCAGACGATCCTCGACACGAAAGTGACGGCGAGCATCAGCCTGATCAAGACGACGCAGCTAATTGAGGGAAATTACGTCCTTGCAGAAACCGGCAACGGCGACGATCCCACCAGGGGCGAGATGGTGATGGCGACGGCGATCGACTGGGACGCCCCCGGCGACGATATCGGCAATCTGCAGGAGGAGTGGAATCAGATGCTTGACGATCTCAAGGATGAACTGAGCGGCGAGCTGGATTCCCGGACCGCAGAATTGCAGGGTAAAATCACAGAGCTGCAAAAACAGTTGAATGACGCGATTTCCAAACACGATGCGGATCAGGCGGCGATCCTGAAGAAGCTCGAAGAGTTTCAGAAAGAGATTTCCGCCTTGGAAACGGAGCTGAAAGCCAGGATTGCAGAGCTGGAAAAAGCCAAAGGCGAGCTGCAGGCGGAACAGGATCAGCTTCGTGCGGATCATGAAAAGGATATTGCGGCACTGAATGCCCGGATCAATGAACTGGATTCCAAGTTCGGAGCCGAGATATCCAAGATTCAGAACATGATCACGCAGCTCACGCAGAACATGGAACAACTTGAAGATCGCTTTTCCGCGACCGACGAGGAACTGAAAGATAAAATCGAACAGCTTGAAAAGGAGCAACAAGAAATTCGGCAGGAGATCGCCGAAGGCAATCCTGAACTCAACGCCAGACTTGACACACTTGAAAAACAGCAGCAGGAGTTGGAAAACAGGCTGGATGAGGAAACGGAGGCGCTTCGCAGCGAGATTTCCGAGCTGAGCAAACAGCAGAATCAACTCCGGCAGGAACTGGAGCTTGCGAAGATCAGGCATGACAGCGATATCGCGTCGATCCGAAGCCGGATCGATTCGGAAACCGCCGCGCTGAAAGCCGCGCATGAGGCGGATATCAAACTGCTCGAACAGTCGATTTCCAATTTGGATTCCAAATATGCAGCCGAATCCGGACGGCTCAGTTCGGAACTGGAGAGGACCAATGACCGGCTGGCAGAACTGGAAAAGGCATATGCGGCCGGCAACAGGGAACTTGAAAGCGAAATCAATGCTCTGAAGCTGGATCAACTGTTGCTGTCCAGCCGGATTGCGAATCTGGAAGCGACACATTCGCGTGATGTTTCCTCGCTGCAGTCGCAGATCAACGAGAAGAATGCGGCGTTGAACGACAAAATCGACAGCGCCGTGGCCGATCTGCGTCAGGAGCAGCTTGCCGCCGAAAACCGGTATCGGGAACAGGCCCGGGAGCTGAATGACCGTCTTGCCGGTCTGGAAGCGAAATTGGACGCCAAAGTCGATCGCCTGAGCGACGCCGATCGGGAACTGTATAAGGAGATCGCCGCTCTGCGCGAAAAGCTGGCGGGGCATCAGGCAGAACTGGAAGCGGTCAAGGCAGCCCATGAACGGGACATCGCCGCTCTTGAGGAACAGTACCGCGAACTTGATGCCGAATATCAGGCCGACAAGGCGGAACTTGATTCCCGGATTGCCGACATCGAAACCGATATTGTAGGGCTTCGTGAGAAGCACGAGGCGGATATTGCGGCTATCCACACGGAAATCAATGAGGCCGCGCAGGGACTCAATGAAGAAATCAAAACTCTCTATCAGGAACTCGCGGCTCAGAAAGAGGCAATGGAAAATCATAAACAGGAAGTGGTTCAGGCGATAGACCGCATTCAGCAGCAGATCGCTTTGCTGGACGCGGCGATCAACGAGCGGCTGACCAACCTTGAAAACCGGATTCGCTACTCCGTCTATTCGGATGAGAAGTTGGCCGAGCTGAAGAAAGCATACGAGCAGAAAGTCCGGGAAAAGGAAGCGGAAATCGCCACGTTGGATATCGAAATCAGAAAACAGCAGGAGGCCGGTCAGGACGTTGCGTTGTTGGTCGAACAGCGCAATCAGGCGCTCACGGAACTCGAAAAGCTGCGGAATGAACTCAAGGATATCGAGTTTGCGATCGTAATTCGCAACGATGAGTCTGAATTTGCGGTTCACGAGGCTGAAATCCTGCAACTGAAGAAAGAGCTGGCTGCGTTGCGCAATTCGACTGACGCTCTGATCAAGGATCTGCAGCAGCAGTTGATCGACACGGAGAAGAAACTGCTGGCGTTGATCGAGGAAATCAAGGCCGGCGCCGCAGGCGAAAATCAGGAACTCCGGCAGGAATTGGAAGTGTTCAAGGAACAAGTTCTCGAATTGATTGAGAGTCTGCAGGCCGGCCAGACCGGAGGCGACGACGCCTTGAAGCAACTGATTGAGGAACTGGACGCCTCCCACAAAGAGCTGCTGGCGAAATTGGAACAGCAGTTTGCAGACCGTCTGGAGGAGCTGAAGGTTCAGCAGGACAAGCAGTACGACAATCTCCGGACAACGATAAGCGATCTTGCCCTGCAGCAGCGATACTCCAACGGCGGCTTTTACGAGCGCAACTCTTATCAATTGCCGAACATCGAGTCTGAAGAAGTGCCGGCGGATAATCGCGATCTTCGGGTAAGTCCCGATAAAACCCTTGAAATGGAAAATTTTTAATGGAAGGAACTGAGTATGAAACGAATTGTGATGATGGTCTGTGCGGGAGCGATCGGAACGGCGGCATTGTGCGGCTGTTCGTCGAGCCAGTTGGCGAATACGTCAGCTTCCGGCCTGCTGGCCCCGGCCCTCGGCCTTGGCGGCGGACTTGCCGGATTGTATGCGACCGAGGACGAGGATGTCGGCACGCAGCTGGCGGCGACCGGAGCCGCCGCGGCGGGAGCTTTCCTGCTCGGCCAGTTCATTGAGAACGACTTCAAGGAAGAGAAGGCCAAAGAGTACCGGGCCGGTTACGACCTCGGCCGGGCGAACTCCATCAAGGAACTGTACTGGCTGACGCAGCAGCTTCACCGTGCGCAGGATGGCGATCAGCCGCAGATGCAGATGTATGAACTGCCGGTGCAGTACCCGGCCGATGGCGCGAAGTATGTCCCGGATACGGTCTATCTGCCGGTCGTCAAGTAGGAGATGCAACGATGAAAATGGCGAAATATACCGCTGCAGTCCTGTTTGCCGCGCTTCTCTGTGCCCCGCCGCCGGCGATGGCGTTTCTGCAGGAAGTGCATGACAGCGTGATCTACGTGCACAACACGATCAAGGCGATTCAGGACGAAGCCTATCAGCAGATGGCATTGGATATCGGCGCCGATCAGCTCGGAACGACCGGCGAAATCCTGAAAACCAGCGTGGACACGCTGAAAGTCACCAAAGATACCTTTGATGTCTGCAAGGACACCTACGATACCGCTATGGATATCTCCGGCTACATCGGAGACCCGATGAAACTGACTTCCTACCTGAACTCGCGCTTCTGGCACGAGAACGAGATCTCCGCCGCGCTGAACATCACCCGCGACGCGATGGAAATGGCCGACGGCGATGTCGCCTATACCGGCGAAATCGAATCGATGCTGCATCAGGTCGATTACGCGGTCGCCGACGTTCAATTGAAGCAGTCGGAGAATCTGGCGGAAACTCAGAAAGGGGCGATTGCGGTTCACAAGTTCATGTCGGAATGGGGGCCGAAGGCGCTGATTCAACTGGCCGATCTGAACCGGGAGGACCAGAAATACAATCCGCGCGAATCCTCGCTGACGGAAATGCAGTACGCAGCTTACCGGAACGGCATCTGGCAGTCCAACACGCTCGGGCAGATGTTCGCAGCGCAGACCGCCCACTCCGCAATGGTGGCGCAGCAGCTCTACATGGAAAACGCGCGTTGGGATCTTATGGATTACAAGCGGGCCAAGGCCATCCATGACAATCGGGAAGTTTCGGAATCCGGCGCGGAAGCGACGAAAAACAAAGGTTCCGTATCCGGCAATTTTATCGATGCGGTTCTCGGAAAGTAGGTTCAAATGACACCGGAAGCAACATTACGAAACATCATGCAGGTGATGCTGGAGGCCCTGGACCGGATGTATATGGTCTGCATGGTTTTCGCATTCCTGATCATTCTGTTGTCGATCTATCGGAATTACAGCCAGTTCGGAGAGTTTTTCGGCCTGAAGTATATGGTTGCAATGCTGTTGACGATCGTTCTGCTTGCCCTGTTTCCGACTGTGAGCGATTATCTGTTCAAGGGGATGCTTCAGTGGGGACGTCAGACGACCGGCAAGGTCGAGGCCATCATGGAAACCCTGTTGGCCGTGGAGGTGGACGGTTCCTGGTACGACTCCCTCATCGCCGGAATCGGCGGCATGGTCTATAAAAGTGGGATATGGCTCGGAAAGGCGATTCGGGAAATCATGATCGTAGTCCTGTGCGGCCTCTTCATTATTTTGAAAACGCTTTCCCCGATTTTCATTGCGATGATGGCCGTACCGGAGCTGAAGAGCATTGGGATCAATTTTCTGACGCTGGTTTTCGGTTTCATCATGGCGCCGTTGTGCATGTTGTTCGGAGATCTGACAATGATTTGGGTTGCGTCCCAGATGTGGGAACAGACCGGAATGCTGGCGGCGGCCGGAGCCGCAGGGGCGAGTGTGGCGGGCGGAGCCGGAGCAGCCGCCTTAACCTCTCTGGCGGCCAGTCCTCCCGGGGCGATTGTCATTGCCACCGGAGCACTCGGGGCATTGGTTTCCTTTGCCTGTATCTTCCTGCTGCTGTGCATTGTGATGTATATCGGCATTCCGTGGGCGTGCCTCAGTTTGTTCCGCGGAGCGGGAATCGGCAATGCTCTGGCGATGTCGCTCAATACCGCTTCCAATGTGATGGCGGTAGTGAAAAACAGTCAGGCTGCCGGAAAAGCCTCGACTGGCGGTGTAAGTACGATTTCCAAAGTCCTTTCGGGAAGAGGCGGGGGAACTCCTCCCGCAGCTCCTCCGGAACTGAAAAACATACCGGCGGGAGGCAGGGAGGAGTGATGGAGCTTTTACTGTTTTTCTTCGGCAGGTGTCTGAGTGTCGTCAGGAGCAAACGGGTTCACTCCCGGCCGGGAGCGGTGCCGGCGCAGAATTTTCATCTGTTTCAAATGGAACTCATAAGCCTCTTCGATCTTGCGCCGCTTTTCGGCTTCGGCTCTGGCCTCGGCGACCGCCTGGGCTTTTTGAACTTCCGCAATCGCCTTGATGTTTGCCTTGGTTTCATCGGATTCGCCGCAGCCGGTGCAGATTGCTCCCAGCAGGATTCCGGCGACAAGGGTGGAGAGGATCATGGTTTTCTTCATGGCAGTTCCTTTCTTTTGAGGAATTTGGATTATAAACGGGTCTGCCCGTTCATCCGACTGGACGGGCAGGCCGGAAAGGGCATTTATGCTTTTTGAAACGGAAAAACAGATGAATGCTTATGAACTGGTCTGTCGGGAACGCCGCATATTCGTATTCTGGATCATTTACCATTCACTCGTCTGTACGGCAGTCGTCATCGGCGCATTTTTTGCGGTTCAGTACATGGTGATGCCGGACCGGGTATTGATTCTGGGAAGGGATCGGAATCTCTACGTCGGCAATTCCGCTCCCGTGGAATCGAAGGTCGTGCTGGAAGATATTTCGTTACGGACAGCCTATGCGCTGCTTTCCCGCCGCTACGATATTCAGGATGACCGGCAGCTGAAGATGGTCTGTACGCCACGGGGCTTGAGCCAGGCCAAGGCGTATCTGAACGATACTCAGGAACTTTTTGAGAAGCGTATGCAGTTTCAGGAAATCGAGAACTGCTCAGTCGAATACTCCGCGAATGACGGGAAATACTTCTCGCTGGTGAAGGGTACTGCCAGACTGACGGGAATCTATTTCGGGTATCCGTATTCGCAGAAACGGGATTTCGCACTGCTGATGCGGCTGGAACGCTCCAAAGACGATTTCGAGCTGCCGTTCAAGGTCGCCGGGATGAAGCTTTATGAGGAGGAACATCGGGATGAATGATCACAGTTATCGCAATATGAACCAATGGATGTTCCGTGGAATGCTGGTCTATGTGCTGCTGTCGTTCCTGACGCCGATTCTGATGTATCAGTTCAGGGATAATAACAGGTTGATTGTGATCGACGGCCGGAACACCTATCACATCACCAAGTATGCTTCTCAGGAGCAGCTGGTCCAACTCTACGAATACACCGCACGTCTGGCGACCGACGCCTTTCTGATGCGGAATCCGAACGGTCTGGACCGCGCCGAACTGTTCGACGAGATGTACATAGACCGGGCGCGGCAGACGGCGTTGGATCTGATCAAGCAGGAAGGGGATATCTTCAATCGGCAGGATGTCCACCAGAAAGTCGAGATCCTCGGGATCAAGGTGCTGGAGGCCGACAGCCGGACTTCCTTTCTGAAAATATCGGGACAACTGATTCGCAGCCGCCGGGATGCCGATACTCCGGTTGAGGTGCTGCGTTTTGAGATGTCCATGAATCTTTCAGTCAACTATGATCTCGCTAAGAATGCCGTATTTCCATTTGTCGTTTCCGACATTAACTATCAACAAGAAACAATCAGAAAACGGAGGTAATGCAATGTTTATGGGAAAAAAGCTGATCCCGTGTGTTTCAATCGCGGCAGCGGTATTTGCAGCTGCAGCGGCTGTCAGCGCCGAAGAGCCGGTGAATGAAAAGAAGATTCTGAACATGAACCAGTTCAAGGAGTACACGCTCGCCCAGGGCGAGATTTACAAGGTGTTCGTCAAGAAAGACGACGGCGCCACGACCGTGACCTTTCCGTCGGCCATCTCCAAGATCGCTGGGGTGAACGTTTCCATCGACGGCAGCACCGATTTTCAGATTTCGGCGCAGCCCGGAGGATACTATTTCAACCTGGTCGCACTGCGTGAGGGGGCGACCGGAACGCTGACCGTGGTGTTCAACCGGAAAACTTACATTCTCTACCTGGTTCAGGATAACGAAAAGGCGTTCGCCGCCGTGAACTTCACCGGAGGCTCCGGCGGCGGCGGCGCTTCGGCGGGGGGCGGCGGCGCGGTCACTCCGGCCCGGCTGCTGTCGCTGATCGATATGGCGAAAGCATACGATGTGCTGTCGAAACGCTACCCGACCGAGCTGCGCGATTCCACCCGTTTCGCGAAGAAGGCGACGTTCCAGTTCGAGAAATTCCAGATGGACCTGCTCGAAGTGATCCGTTTCAACCACGAAGATACGCTGGTATTCAAACTGCTGCTGAGAAACGATACGGATGAGGAAATTCTGTACGACAAGTTCAGTTTTTCGGTTCAGGCCGGAAACCGCACCTACTATATGAGCGCCGCCGACGCAACCGGCGTCATGCCCCCGAAATCTTCGACCTATGCGTTCTTCACGATCACAGGCACTCCGGAGGGACGCCGGAACAATCTGGCGGCGGACAATGAGTTCCGCATTGGGGTGACAGCCCAATATATGGAGCAACAGGCGGCCGTGCCGGAATCGCAGACAACGGAACAGGAATTGCCTTCCCGGAAGGAAACGGAAGAGAAAATCAGCAAGGCGGAAGCTGAATTCGATAAGCGTCTCAGCACGCTTCTGGATTCCATGGAAAAAACGCTTGCCAGAATCGAAAGTCAGGAAGCGGCAATTCAAGTCGAACAGCCGGAGGAGGCTGCCTTGCAAGTGGAAGAACCGACCGCGGTTGTCGTCAATGGGAGCGTATCGCAGGAACCGGAAGAACAGCCGTCAGCCGCCGAATCGGATGCCGGGGAAGTCGAAAAACAACTTACGGAGGTTCAAGATAATGTCTCCTGGTGGGACTTCTCCGAATTTCCGGATAATCTGGCTTTTCTCGTCAATTGGATGAAGTTCTGATAAGGAGCCGTTATGAACTTGCGTGAATTTTTCAAAAAGCTGCGGAGTCCGCTCGGAACTTCCCTGATCTTCCTGGCGGCAATCGTCACTCTGGCGTTCTCGGCAGTACCGTTCCTGATCCGGGAGGACGGCGGGAAACTGCAGCCGATCCACGAGAGCGTCAGCCGTGACGCGACACTGGATATTCCGGGGAGCGTCAAGGCGATTTCGGCAGTACCACCCGATAAGCCTCAGCCATCTTCTGATGGAGTATCCGGCTCGTCTGTCGACAGTACCTCGAAAATCGATGGTTCAGGCAGGCCGCAGCCGCCGTCTTCCACTGCCCGTACAAACTCCGGTAATCGATATAACTCCGGTTCCAGTGACAGGCGTTCGGTCGAAAGCTCCCGGAATTCCGTTCCGACTGCCAAGATCCTCATTATCGACGGCGAATCGGCAGGTGCACAAAAAGAGTTCGTATCGGAACGGTTTGCGCCATACGGACGCCTGATCGCGTGCAAGATGGTCAATACTGTCGAGAGCGGCGATACCGATACTCCATTGATTGCGGTAGTGATCGAGGATTTGTGGTGGATCAATGCCAAAGGTGAAAAGAAACTGATCATTCCGGCGGGGACCGAAGTGTACGGAACTGTCAATGGCGCCAAACCGATGCGGAACCGCCTGACCACGGGAAACAATTTCATTCTGGTCTGGCAGGCAACTTCCAATATGGTCGGTTTCGAACTTCAACTCAAAGGGGTTGCTCTTGAGAAATCAACCCATCCGGAGAACCGGATGCTGGCCGCGATTACCGATATGTCGGCCGGAATCCCCGGACAGGTCATGTCCAACGAAAACCTGTCGAAATTTCTGGTGTACACTCTGGCATTCGGCCAGGGACTGGCGCAGGGATATCAGACCAACGAGGTCTATACCGACAGCGGAGTGACGATTACGACCCAGGACGGAACGACGAAAAACGCGATGGCCCGCGGCGCGGAAACGCTGGCGCAGGTGATGCTGCAGGACGTTTCGCAGATGATTGCGAAAGAATCCTACTATATCCGCGTGCCGAGCGGTACGGAATTCTACATTTTCGTTCAGCAGGTCATCAATCTCGATGACGCCCAGATCGCGGATACCCTGCTGAACAAACTCGAAGAACAGAAGATTCAGGGGCCGCAGAAGCCTTCGTATAAAAATGTATTGAACGCCTTTTCCGGTGGAAAAACAGTAAAATGAAAGGGGAAACTGCTATGAAAATGAATATGATGATGGTTATCGGAACTGCGGCGATTGCCGGAATGCTTTGCGGGTGCAAAACGGAAGAATTGCCGGAACCGCCCCGGGAATATATCAACGTCCCGATCCAGTATGTCGCCGGCGCCATTCCTGCCGACAGTCAGGAAAAGGTTATGTCCAATCCGAATCTTCGTGCATACGCCATCGGGCGATACGTCGATCCGGGATTTCGCGTGATGCACGAACAGCACTCCGTCTATCGGGTGGAGCGGATGCCCGCATGGAATTTGATTCCGCAGCCCGATGCCGATCCGGTTCTGCGAGCCCAGAAGATGCGGCAGGAACGGTATGCGAATGCCGCAACCGGCCAGATCGAACGTGCGACCGCTGAGGTGCGCAATACGTAGCGGATGGTGAATTCTCTGATTGAGGGACAGGCGCTGCAGAAGGAACAGGCGGCGGAACTGGTCAGCTGCCTTGAGGCGATGAAAAAGCGCTACGGCGTCCTGTCGGAAAATATCCTCCGGACCTCCGAGTTCGCCAGAAAACTCGAAGAGGAGGTCAAAAAGCTGAAAGGGGAAAACGAAATGCTGAGGCTCCAGCTTCGGAACAACAATCGCCCGGCAATCCATTCCTCCGAGGTGCAGCCGTGAGAAAATACTGGTTCCATATCATGGTCTCATTGTGGCTTGTCGTTTTGACTGTCTGCATGATCACGTTTTACTGCCGGACGGAGGTCATTCCTGAGATCATTTCGGAGCAGGACCGGCAGGCGGGAATCCTGCTGAAACAGTCCGAGATATTGGCGGTCAATACTGTTCTTATACGTTTTTTGACGGAGAAAACGAAACAGGATAAAGCGGAATCGGTCTCGGAGGTGTCATTAAGGCTGGAGGAGATGGCACAGTAGCGGTGAATATTTTCCGGGGGAAGCGCGCCCGCGCTCCCCCCGGTAGAGGTATTATCGTGTACTTCTGGGAGAATTATAATCACGGTATACCTATAAAGGTGAGGAGTCGTCGTATGAATAACATTACCAGTGAACAGATGGATAAACTTGTTGAACTCTACAATGAGGGGCGCCTTGGAGGAGTTCCGAAAGATGATCCTTCGAAATTGTCTTCCAAAGAAGCCGATTTGCTGATCGCCCTGGCCGAAAACGTGGCTCCCTTCACTTTTGTGCCGATTACGGATGAGGTTCGGAGCCAGTTGCTGTCGTTGCGGAAGATGGGAATCATCAATTTCCATCGGGAGGAACTGAAGTTCATGACGATGGAAATTGCGTTCGGGTATCTGTGGTGTGCCGGAAGGCATGAACTCCGCCACCGGACCCCTGCAACGAGAATGCAGTGTCAACGGATCAGGCACATGATCATAAAAGGTTTTCTGGCTTACAGGCCGAACTGGGAAATCTGCTTTTTGGACAAAGATGAGGCCGATGAATTGATCAGGGAGGGGGAACTGAAAATCACCCTCATGCTGAAAAAATAACAAAGGATTGCTGGCATGTCGAAACTCTTAATTGTAGCAGGAACCAAAGGAGGGATCGGTAAAACTCTGATTTCAACGTTCTTTGCAGACATTGCCGGAGATTACGGCCTTCATCCGGTCCTTTTTGACTGTGATGATGAAAACCAGTCTCTGAGCAATGTCTATAAGAACGTGCCGGGCATCGAAGTCAGTTCCGTCACTCCTGATTCCATTCAGGATATGGATTATCCCCTGGATGCGGTAATCAATCGAATTGAGCAGTTGGAAAGCAGTTCTTCACAGGACGCGAACGAACGGCTCTATATTTTGGATATGAAGGCCGGAACGAGCGTTTCCACGCTTGAATGGCTTGAAGCGTTTCCTTTTGCCCACCTGAGCGAAGTGGGAGTGGAAATATTTCTGGTCGGTTGCCTGACTGCGGAAGTGGACAGCAGCCTGACCTGGGGACGATGGCTGCTGAAATACCGGGAGGCGGCACTGGCCGGTGAATTGCGCTTCATTATTGTGAAGAACAAGATCGCCGGAGAAAGTTTTGATTTTTACGATGATAAAATGAAGCAAGTTCAGGAAGAATATCTCTCGTCGACAATCGTGATTGACTTTCCGGAAATAAGCAGCCGGCACCTGCGGCGTATCCGCGAGAATGGGGCCAGTTACGGCCAGGTCGCCAAATCGCTTGTTCAAATCAAATCGTTTGGTTTCATGGATATGCACAGAATACGGCTGATGTATGCAAAAATAAAAGATGAGTTCGGCGGATTCTTCAGGAATGCCGCTTCCGGAAAGGTGGTGGAAAATGGCGGAAAACAGAGTGATTGACCTTTATCCGATTTTGCACGACCCGAATGATTTAAGGGAATTGGTCGCCCGCCTTGTCTGCATGGGAGCTACGCCGCCGGTGGCGCTGGACCATATGACGATCGAGAAGGCGGAAGAAATTGTTGCAGGTCTGCCGAGTCTTTATGGCGCTCATACGCGGATTCAGGATCGTTTTCAGGGAGAAGTTCTTGTCTGGCAATTCGATATCACCCGGGCCGGAGCCGAAAGCAGGCTGGTTGAAACATTGAATGACTTTTCTCTTGCCGGGCTTCCGGAGGAACATTCTTTTACCAAAGAGTATTCGCCCGGCGCATGGTTTCAATTTTTTCATCAGGACTTTCAAACCGTAAATCAGGAAATCCTGAGAGACAGTTTTTACTGTTGGGATATTGACTATGAACCGGAGAGAGTGGCGGAAGGTTTTTCTGCCGACGTGAATTCCATTATCGGCCATGCGGAACGGTTATTGGAGCAGCGCAGGCAGGATCTGCTTGCCCGGCTGGCTTGCATGGGAATCATTTCACCTCTGGATTACTATGAGTGCACTCCGCAGCGCGCGGAAGAAATTATCAGCGGCTTGCCGCCGTTGGTCGATCTGGAAGTGATTTGGGAGCAGCCGGGGCAACCGATGGAGCGTCTTCATTTCATCAATTTGGCGGAGTTTAATTTCCGTTCCAAAACGCTTGTTGAAATCGACAGGGAAAATGATCCGAACCAAAATCGTGAGGAGGAGGATCCCCGAAACAATCGTTTCAAGTCGGATTTGTATCCGTCCTATACCAAAGAGATGCAGGATGAAGATGATCTGAATGAGGAATTGAGCTCGCTGCCGGATTTTATGCCGCAGAAAGTCATGACTGTAACGGAGAGTGAAAAGAGCCTGCAACTCCAGCTTATGGATTTTTATGATAGAAATCCCGGAATTCAGGAATTATGCACCAGCCAGAGAACAACATTGAAATCCGGATGTGACTGGATTGATTACTTTAATCAGGATATCAACAGTGCGATCCCCACAAAAATCAACAGACAGTACAATTTCAGCAGATTGAAGAAGGCATTTTCTTCATGGGAATTCAATACTGCGAAAGAGACAATCAATTGGAAGGCCGGATTCGTCAGGGACTTTCAGAAGAATCGGGAAGAAGCCAGAATGATTTTTTTCCGATCTTTGTTCTTTAAATTGAGCCAGGCGGGGATTATTCCTCGTTTTCAGAAAGATGAATGGTTTTCGATGGATGCCGATTTTGCGGAAAAGTTCGCGGAAACAAGAATTCCATTGCTGGCTGAACAGGAAAAATTCAGTGACTGGCTGAGGTTATTCAATCAGCCGCTTCCGGATGATCCGATGTTTTTACTGAACCTTAAAAGCAGTTTCGAGGCTGCTGGAATACCATTTTCCCGGGAAGCCGTATGCAGTGCTTTCCAGAAAACAACCCAAAAGAAAGGAAAAGAAGCCATGAGTATCAATCAGGAAAATGAACGCAAGTATCTGATCTCCGCCGTCAGGAACATGATCAATCGCCGTGAAATGGAGCCGATTCCGGATGATTTTCTGGCGGGAATGTCCCTTTCTGAAGTGGAAGATATTCTTCGGAGCGATCCGAAGAACAAGATCACGGATGACCAGTTATTCACGCTCAAGAGCAAGGAAAAGGCAGGGTTTCTGAAAGATGTTTCTCTGCCGGCGGAAGGCATTGCCGTATTGTCAAGGCAGGAGGCGACTTTCTACATCCAGAATACTCCGCGTCTCAATCGTGAACAGATGATGCCGGAACATCCGGCAACTGAAGAGACACGGAATCTGTTTACCTGGTTGACCAGGGATAAACCGGAATTTAAGATTTCAAGTTCCATGTGGCCCTACGTTTCCGAGGAGGAGCTCCAGATCAGAATCCAGAACATTCAGGCCAAAATGAAGATCAGCGATTTCCAGAATTCCTATCTGAATCAGTGCCTGGAAAACGGCACTTTCCCGATCAATACGGCAAAGAAATATATCAATTTGCCGGTGATTGGCCCTGAGCAGATCGAAAAGCTCAATTATTATCAGGCGATGAAAATCGTTGATGATTGTCCGATTTCCGAAAAGCAGCTTGAAAATTTCCGGAATATGTCGGACAACCATCCGCTGAAACCCGCGAATCCGGAGAACTTCAGCTACAAGGAGGCGCGCGAACTCTGGGCCAAGGTGACCATGAGGGGAAAAACTCTCGCCGATACTGATCCTATCTGTGATAATGATATTGCGGCAATCAAGGATATCCTGGAAGCCAATCCCCAGATGAAACTTCCCAAGCCGCTTGCGGAAATGAGCCACGGCGAAGCGAGAAGCATTATCGCCAATCAGGAACCTTCGGAGGCGCAAATCAGAAAAATCGGTTATCTGATCCGGGAAACCAATACCGGAAACCTGATTCCCGATTTCGTCAAGAACAGCCTGAAGCGCGGCCAGGCATCCGAAATGATTGATATTCTGGTTCGGAAAGATCGGCACGGAAATATCAATACGGCTGCACTTCAGGAGCTGGTCGAAAAAATCGATCCGCCTGCTTCGGATGAACAGCTGACGATTCTCAAACAGTATCAGGAACAGGGAGCAAAAATCAAAATCCCGAAAAATCCGACTTACCGGCAATTGGATAAGCTGATTGCTGAGGAACACGGAAAGCAGCCGATCTCCAACGATCAGTTGGAAAACATTAAAACATGGGTGGCCCGCGGAACGGTCGATCCCGCAGTCCTCAAGCAGCCGGAGAAATTGACTCAGGCCAGGTTCGGTGAATTGCGCATGGTGCATATGCAGAATCAAAGAAAACAGAACAGCATGGCCCCGTCGCCCGAGCAGGCGAAGGCGCCGGAGGTTTCCGGCATGAGTCGATGAACGGTTTTTCCCCGCGCCGACGAATTGGCGCGGGGAAGTGTGGAGAGGTATGGCAATGGATGAAAACAATGAAACATTGAGAAGTCTGGCGGTTCGCGCGTTGGCCGGCGCCGGAACATCACGGGTGAAAGTGCTGGATTTATTGTCGATGTATGACAAATGCGGCAATGAAGACGATATTGTGTATGCTGTCGTATTCGAGCTTGAAGTATTGCATTGGCTGCAGGAGCGGATTCATACGGAAAACAATCAGCGCCACGAATTGCTGGTGAACCGGATGACCGAAATATTGAACAGGAACCAGGAGGAAATTCTGGCCCTGGTCTGCCGTCAGGAACAGATCAGCCGCTCTCAGTTCCGACGGTTGACGGCTCTCCATCGGGAGCGGTTCGCAAATCGTCTCATTCTGGTTTGCGCACTGACGATTCTCTCCGTCCTGGCCGGTTTAGGTACATTTTTCATATACTCAGTATGGGGATGATATGTCTATTCTCGACCATGAAATTTTGAACCTCGACGGTAACTCTTGGACGGTCCGGGACGCCTGTACGGGATTGATCTGCTTCGGAATGACAGGAAGCGGCAAAAGTTCGGGCCCCCTTCGCAGCATCGCCCTGCGCTTTCTGGAATTGAAATTCGGCGGTATTGTGTTTTGTGCAAAACCGGATGAATGTGAAACATGGGAGGGATACGCCCGCGAAACCGGCCGCAGTGATGATCTGATCCGATTGAGCGAAAACACGTTTGCGTTTCTTAATTATGAAATGGAACGGCCCGCCGGCACCGGAGGCGGGCAAATCGAGAATGTTGTCGGCATTTTTCTCGAAGTGACCAAAATAGGGAAAGATAAAAAAGCTGCAACCAATGATGAATACTGGCAAAATGCCATCAAACAATTCCTGCGAAATACTATTGCTTTGCTGGTGATGGCGCATGAAGCCGTGACGCTGCCGAATATTAAAATGACCATCGATACCGCCTTGAGAAGCGATGTCATCGCCGATGCTATGCAAGATTACTGCAGCGATTTTAAAGCCTTTTGTTCTTCGAAACGATATGTGGAATTCATTGCCAGACAGGATGAAGACGGCTATAATGAGGCAGTAAGACAATTTGACCTCGAATATACCGAATCACAGGGCAAGGCCCTGAACAGGAAAATTTTGACCGTTACACGGCAATATGCCAACATGCTGATCCTGAAAGCTATCTATTTCGGTAAAGGAACCGGGCCGGATTACGAACTTGCCCTGAATTATTTCCTGACGGAATTCCCGCAATTGGATGAAAGGACGCGAAGCAATACGATCAGTTCCTTCACCGTTTTGGCCGACTCCATGCTCCGGGGAGAGTTTCTGCGTTGCTTCGGAGCCCCCAAATCGTCATTTTCTTTGGAAAGCCTGTACCGGGAGGGAAAGATCCTTATTGTTGACCAGGACGTAAAACGGTATGGGCTGGTTGGCCAGATTACTGCCGCGATCATCAAGTTGTGTTTTGAGCGTATGATCGAACGGCGCGAAGACATCACGCAGGATGATGCTCTTCCGGTTTTCCTGTGGGCCGATGAAGCGCAGTATTTTTCCCTTGACAACGATCAGATGTTTCAGACCACAGCCCGTTCGTCTCGGACGCTGACCGTTTATGCAACTCAGAATATCAGCAATCTTCAGGAAGGTTACGGCAAGGAGAAGTCATCTTCCCTGCTGGGAAACCTGGGAACTAAAATATTCTGTAAAAACGGTGATTACGAAACGAATAAATGGGCTGCCGACAGCATAGGGCAGGAAATCATCAGGCGTCGCAGTCAGAATATCGGAGACAGCAAATCAGGCGGAATGAAAGGCGATTACAGCAGGTCGGACAGTTATTCCGAGGGCTGGTCCGAGCAGAAAGATTACATGGTCGATATCGTCACCTATACCACTCTGCAGGCCGGCGGTCCGAGGGGACATTGCAAGGTCGGTTATGTGTTCTGGCAGAGCGGAAGAATTTTAAACAACGGCAAAGTTTTCCTGATCGGTACATTTGAGCAGAAATGCCGCAAAATATGCGGGGCGCGTTTTGTCCGGCATTGTCCTCCCATTCCTCAAATCGGGGGCAAGTATGCTGGACACAGCTCTTGGTTCCACAGAAACGATTATGTGATAGGAGTGATCTTCATGATCACTCTGTCCGCAACGGGGTTGGGTATGTGGCTGATTTTTTCCGAACGGGATATCTTTCTCTGGTTTATCCCGGAAGTCGGAA
>ERZ1034984.1619-NODE-1619-length-20458-cov-27.089889_pt1 | contig 20458 bp, 17 predicted proteins | sample MGYA00520589_ERZ1034984 | MGnify/ENA primary metagenome ERZ1034984 (study PRJEB33766, sample SAMN09781790) | gut metagenome | biome: gut microbiome | host: Homo sapiens | place: Madagascar | study: EMG produced TPA metagenomics assembly of the PRJNA485056 data... | reverse complement strand
GCCGGTCGGGTTCCAAGGGCGAAGCGCCTTGGTCGCCAAAGGCGAAATCCCGGTTTGTCGCGCTGAAATCAGTATTTTGTCAGAATTCGGTCAAGGCTGTTGCAACCCGTTTCCCCCGTGTTACCTTATCTGCGGACAGATTTGAAAACCAGAATAACGGGGGGACACATGAACAGATTTTTCGATTCACTGGCCTGTACGGTACTGGCAGGAGTCGTATTGGGCTTCGCCGGCGGCTGTACCGAAAAAAAATCCAAAGCGGTTGCGGAGCGCGAGGTGCGCGTGACGCTCGAACCATTGCAGAAGCGCGTTTTCCGGCGGCAGATTCCGGTGCAGGGCACCGTCTGGCCGGTCGAATATGCGACGATTTCCGCCAAAATCAGCGGCACGCTGGAGCTGCTGAAAGTGGATGAGGGCGACAGCAGGAAAAAGGGGGATGTGCTGTTCGGCATCGACCGGCAGATCCTGAAGAATCAGGTGACGGTCCGCGAGGATGAGATCAAAGTCAAGCAGGCGGAGCTGGAAAGCGCCAGATTCATGCTGGAGAGCGCCGAAATTTCCGAGCGCAAGGCGATTCTGGACTACGAGCGCTTCCTGACGCTGTGGCAGTCCAAAGCGACCAGCCAGACCGAATTTGAAACCTACGAAACCACCTACAAAAAGGCGGAGATGGATGTGAAGAGCGCCAGAGCCGCCGTGATCAACGCCGAAGCCCAGCTCAAGCAGGCGCAGGGCAATCTGACCATCGCGCGGAAAAATCTGGATGACTCCGTGCTGCACGCCCCCTTCGACTGTGTCGTCGCCGACAAGTACGTCGAGGAAAACGAGTATGTGACTGCGGGGCAGCAGATCCTGAAGCTGGAAAACCAGAAACAGCTTGAGGTGATCTGCTATATCAGTTCCGTCTATTACGATCAGGTCGCCGCCGGGAAGACGCCGGTGCGGTTCGCGCTCGACGGCGTGGAAAAAGGGCAGGGGGTGGTGACTTACAAGGCGCCGAGCATCGATCCGGAAAGCCGCACGTTCAAGCTCAAGGTGCTGGTCCCGCCGGATATCTCGCTGGTCAGCGGCACCTTGTGCGACCTGAATCTGATTCTTGAGGAGAAAGAGGCCTACGGGCTGCCGGCCGATGCGCTTTTGCTCCGGGCGAACGACCGGTACATCGTCTACGCGGCCGGCAAGGACAACCGCGCGAAGAGCTTCGACGTGGTGCGCGGCATCGTGGACGGCAAATACTGCGAAGTGGTGAATGCCGCCGAGCTGCTGAAGGAGCGTTTCGTGGTGACCGGCCAGACCTTCGTGAACAACGGCTCGCTGCTGCGGGCGGTCAACGTGAAGTAACGGAGGGCTCCGGTCATGTTTTTGAGCAGATGGTCCGTACAGCGGCCGATCGCGATGACGGCCCTGATCATCGTACTGGTGATGATCGGTATCAGCCTCTATCCCCGGATCAGCATCGACCTGCTGCCGAATATGGAGATTCCGACGGTACTGGTGCGCTGCGAATATCAGGGCGCCAGCCCGACCGAAATCGAAGTCGAAATCGTCAAGCGGATCGAGGACGCCGTCTCCTCGCTCGACGGTATCAAACATATCACCAGCATGTCGATCGAGGATGAGGCGCGCATCCAGCTGGAATTCAACATGGGTACCGATGTCGACGTCGCCGCGACCGATATCCGCGAAGCGCTGAACCGCATCCGCGAGGACCTGCCCGACGGAGCGAACGAGCCGACGATCCGCAAGATCGACACCAACGCAACCACCGTGGCGCAGGTGTTTCTGGTCGGCGACCGCACGCAGGACGACCTCTATGACTACGCGGACGACGTGATCGCGGACCGTTTCTCCTCGGTGCCCGGCGTCGGCGAGGTCCGCGTCTACGGCGCGAATGAGATGCAGATTCACGTGCTGCTCGACCGCGAGAAACTGACCGCGATGAACCTGTCGATCAACGACGTGGTCGCCAAGCTCGAACAGAATAACGTGCGCGAACCGTTGGGCCGCATCCAGTTCGACAAGGGCGAGAAGAACGTGACTTTCGACGGCGACTTCAAGGATTTCGAGCAGATCAGGGCGCTTGAAGTCGGCAAGTTCAAGAACAAGCGCGTCTATCTGCGCGACGTCGCCGAGGTGAAGTTCATGAGCCGTGAAGTGCGCAGCAAGGCGTATGTGAACGGTCAGCCCGCCGCCCGCTTCCGGATCGTCAAAAAGGGCGAGGCCAACGCGATCGAGGTGATCAACGGCATCCGCCAGCGGTTCGACGCGATGGTGAAGAACGGCGAACTGCCGACCGGCATGGAGCTGGTCTGGTTCACCGACTCCGGCGCGTTCATCCAGGCTTCGGTGGACGATGCGTGGAGCAGCATCGTGACCGGCATCATCCTGACGGCGGTGTTGTTGTTTCTGTTTCTGCACGAACCGAAATCGACCTTCATCGTGATGATTTCGATGCCGATTTCGGTGGTGGTGACTTTCGCGGTGATGGCCTACTTCAATTATTCGTTCAACATCATGACGCTGCTGTCGCTGGGGTGTTCGGTCGGCGTGCTGGTGACCAACTCGATCGTGGTGATCGAAAACATCTTCAAGCATCTCGACCGGGGCGAACCGATCAAGACCGCCGCCGAGCGCGGCACCGGCGAGGTGATCGCGGCGGTCTCCGCCAGCGCCCTGACGAATGTGGTGGTGTTCGTGCCGGTGATGATGATGACCACCCGGATCGGCAGCATGATGGTGCCGTTCGCCGGAGTGATGGTCGGCGCGACGCTGGTGTCGCTCTTCATCAGTTTTACGCTGACGCCGATTCTGGCCTGCGTGCTGCTGAAGCGCAAGAAAAAGCGGGGCAGCGCGCCGGAGAAGCGCGGCTGGCTTCAGACCATGTTCCTGCCGTGGGACATGGGCTACGACTGGCTCTGCCGGAAGTTCGACCGGAGCATCGAGTGGACCGCGCGCCATCCGAAAAGCCTGATGCTGACGGTGCTGGCGCTGGCGGCGGGCGTATCCTTCTGGATCGTGCCGCAGGTGGGGCTGTCGTTTCTGCCTTTCTGCGACCAGGGCGAAATCCGGATCAAATTTGAATTCCCGACCAACTACAACCTCGACACCACGGACCGGCTGATCCGGGAGGCGGCGGACCACCTGAAGAAATTCGACTTCATCCGGGGCATGTCGATTTCGGTCGGCGATTCGGACGGCGGCAGCGGACAGGTCAGTTCGGCGGTCTACATGGGGCAGATCACGCTGCGCACCACCGACAAGTTTGAACGCGAGGAGACGATTTACGACCTGCAGGCCCAGTTGCGCAAGGAGCTTTCCTATCTGGACAACTGCCGGATCACGCTGTCGATCCCGGCGACTTTCGGCGGCAGCGGCGCGGAGATCCGGTGCGTGATGAACGGCACCGACCTTGACGTATTGGAAAACGCCGAAATGCAGGTGATGGAGAAACTTCCGGCGATGGGCCTGACCCGCGACCTCGACTCCAGCCGCCGCGAACGCAAGCCCAATATCAACATTACTCCCCGCCGGACCGTATTGCAGAATCTCGGAATGTCGGCCAACGAGCTTTACGAGTATCTGCTCGGTTCCCTCGACGGCATCGAAGTCGGCGATTATCGCGACGGCGCGCGTACCTTCGATATCCGCGTGAAGAATCAGAAGGAGTACGGCGAAGCGCAGTTGCGGCAGGCGGCTCCGGCGGTCAAGGACAACAATCCGCTCGGCGCGGAGGCGCTGGCCGAAATCACCGAGGATGCCCGTCCCGTGGTGGTCAACCGCTACGACAAGGTGCGCACGATGTGGCTCTACGCGAATACCGCCCCCGGAGCGGCGCTCGGCACGGTTTCGGAAGCGATCGGCAAACTGGCGCAGGAGTCGCTGCCGCCCGGCTACGGTGTGCGAATGAGCGGCAACGTGGAACTGATGAATGAGACGGCACGGGAGTTTATGCAGGTGATCGTGCTGGCGACGATCCTGACCTATTTGCTGATCGCCGCGATCATGGAGTCGTGGACCCGCCCGTTCCTGATCATGTTCACGGTGCCGCTGGGCTTCCTCGGCATGTATGCGACGCTGTGGGCGGCGGGCATGTCGATGTCGATGATGGGGCTGCTCGGCGGCGTGATGATGATCGGCATCGTGGTGAACAACGCGATCCTGATCATGGACGAATGCGCCGCACTGGTCAAATCCGGAGTGACCACCCACAAGGCGATGCTGCTGGCGACCCAGTCGAAATTCCGCCCGATCGTGATGACCAGCATCGCGTCGGTGGCGGGCATGCTGCCGATGGCGTTCGGAACCGGGCTTGGCTCCGAATTGCGCTCAAGCTGCGGCATGGGTGTGGTCGGCGGCCTGACGATCGCATCGCTGCTGACGCTGTATGTGATTCCGGCGCTGTACTTCATTTTCGTGCATGACACCGCGAAGCCGCGCCGCCGTTGGTTCCATCGGCTCCTGCTTCGGCTCTCCGGCAGGGGAAAGCGCTGCAAAGCCTAGAGCTTGTACCGAAAGTCGCGTCGATTTTATCAGGCTTCGCGTCTGACATTTCGGCGCGGCATCAGGCCAATTCTTTATTTCGGGATAAGCTCCCGGGAAAGGCTTCAGGCGGGAATGTGGCGCAGCAGGAAGAACATGTAGCGTTTGTGCTCCTTGAAATTCTCCGGGTTGCGCGCGCCGCTGAAATACTTGTACTCCAGTTTTTCGAGCTTCTTGCGGAAGAACAGCTTGGCCAGCCAGCGGGTCGGAGTGTAGAGCAGTTTGTAATTGCTGGAAAATTCGTCGAGAACCATATCCCGGATCGGCACCGCGACCTGCTGCAGGGTTTCATCGACCAGCTGCATATTGGGCGCGGTGTTCTCGGTGATGTCGATTTCTTCGATCTGCCGGAACTCTCCGGCTTCGGCGAGCCGCTCCCGGAAACGGCTCAGGCGGTGGCCGCCTCCCATCGCGCTTTTCCGGCCGGAGTTGGATTCAATCCGGAAAAAGTCGGCGATCATGACCGCGCCGCCCGGATTCAGGTATTTTTTGAATCTCTCGAAGATGCCGTCAAGCTGGATGTACTGGAAACTCTCGCTGAAGAGCAGCATGTCGTACTTTTTCCCTTCCGGGAGTTCTTCGAAAATGCAGTTGTAGAGATGGCCGCGCCCCTTGAGCTTGCTTTCCGTGACCTCCGACAGATAGGGGCTTGGTGATACGCAATCGACCTGATAGCCGCGTTCGAGCAGGAGTTCGGCATTGTGCCCCGTCCCGCAGCCGACGTCGAGGATGGTCGTCACGCCTTCCGGCAGGTGGTCGCACAGGAACTGGCTGTAAAGGTCCTGCGCACGGGGCAGGTTTTCCAGGCTGACCGGCAGGTCCTCCGGCCAGAAACCGTAGTGCAAGTGATCGGTGTGCAGCAGGTAGCGGCCGCAGATATTGGCGATGCGCAGTCCGATTTCCTGGGAGCTCGGGTTGCTCTTTTTATTGGAACGATTCATCGGAAATTCCTTAAACTTTGGGGATATGAACAACTGAACGGAGAATGCAAAACAACGGAATGAGGCAAAGCCTTTCCCCGGTCAGCAGCGCAGCACCGCGCGTCGTCTGCAGCACTGCAGAAAACGCGGCGCGGGCCGGATTTCAGGCGGCGTCCCGATGCCGGAAAACGCCGGAACCGGGATTTCAGCATACGCGGGCATACCGACCGGTTCCGGCGCAAAAACACCCCTGCGGCTGTCGGTAAAGTCGGCCTGAAACTGCGTGAGTACACTCAGGCGGCAATCCGGCGCGCACTCCCCGTTCAGCGGAGACCGGGAAACACCCGCAAGCACAGCCGCGCTTCCGGTCGGCATTGCGATATAACTGTCGGGGTCCTGCGTCAAAAACGACTGCCCCCACAGAAAAATAAAGACACACCACAGGACGGCGCTCAGGCGGACTGCGGCGTGTAAACGATTCACGAATTGTAAAATCAAAAAGTACATAAGGGGGGTAATATACACCATCCGCGCCGTTTTTCAATCCCCGGCATTCCGCAGGAAATTACAGTTTGGCAACATTCGCGGTTACGGAAGCTAAACTATCGTGTAGCCTCCGTCCGCCATCAGGTTGCTGCCGTAGACAAAAGCGGAGTCCCCGCAGGCCAGGAACAGCACCACCCGCGCAATTTCCTCCGGGCGTCCGAAGCGCTTCAGGGGCTGGAGCGCCAGAAAACTCCGCAGTCCTTTCTCCACGTCTCCGGTATCGCGCGCCCCGTCGTACAGCCCGGGAGTTTCCGTTGTGCCGGGGGCGACCGCGTTGACCCGGATTCCGTGCGGCATCAGCGCGATCGCCGCCGCCCGGGTAAAACTTGCCACGCCGCCCTTCGAGGCGTGATACGCGATGTAGCCCGGCGAACCGACCACGGCGAAGGTACTGGAAAAATTCACGATCACGCCCCGTTTCCCCGCCGCAATCATCAGTTTGGCCGCGTCGCGCGTCATCCGGAATGTGCCGGAGAGATTCACGCTCAACACCCGGTCGAACTCCTCGTCCGTCGTCTCCAGCAGCGGCTTGTTGAGCTGCCATGCCGCGTCGTTGACCAGAATGTCGGGCGCTCCGAAACGGGCCGCCGCCGCGTCGAGCGCCTGTCGCGCCTGCGCCGCATCCCCGACGTCGCAGCGGAAAAACGCGGCATCGTGTCCGCCGCTCCGAAGCCCGGCGGCGGCCGCTTCGCCCTGTTCGGCGTCGAGGTCCAGAATGGCGACCCGCGCTCCCTCGGCCGCGAACAGTTCGCAGACGGCGCGGCCGATCCCCTTGGCGCCTCCGGTCACGATTGCAGATTGGTTCTCAAGTTTCATCGCTTTTTTCTCCGTTTATACATCGATTTTCAGCAATAAAATATCACATTTTCCCGCTGAATCAACTGACGCGGCACAATAAATCGGAAATCCGAAGCGTTAATGCAGGTAATGAAACGATAAAAAATCAGGGAGTCTTTACAGATGAAAAAGATGTTGCGTGTACTTCTGGTACTGGTCATTCTGGGGGCGCTGGCCGGCGGCGCTTACTGGGGGTATCAGCGATATGCCGGCGGCAAGACCACCGTCCGCTACAATACCGAGCCGGTCGTCCGCGCCGATATCGCCAGCACCATCAGCGCCACCGGCACCGTCGAACCGGAGGAACTGGTCAACGTCGGCGCGCAGGTGACCGGCAAGATCGTCTCCTTCGGCACCGATGCCGACGGCAAGAGCGTCGACTACGGCTCGCGGGTCAAGGCGGGCGCGGTGCTGGCCAATATCGACGACGCGACCTACGATGCGGAGGTCCGTTCGGCGAAGGCGGCCAAACAGCAGGCCGAAGCCTCGATCCTGAGCGCGCAGGCGAGCATCAAGCAGTCCAGGGCCAAACTGAAGCTGGCGGAAAGCAACTGGAAGCGCGCCCAGCAGCTTTTCCCGCAGAAAGCGATGGCGGAAAGTGAATATGACGATGCGCAGTCCGAATATTTCGCCGCCGTCGCCGCCGTGCTGGTCGCGGAGGCTTCGCTTGCACAGGCCAACGCGCAGCTCGCCACCGCCGAGGCTTCGCTGGACAAAGCGCAGCGGAACCTCGACTACTGCGTGATCTCCTCGCCGGTGGACGGCGTGATCATCGACCGCCGGGTCAGCATCGGCCAGACGGTGGTTTCGAGCATGAGCGCTTCAAGCATCTTCCTGATCGCGAAAGACCTGAAGCGGATGCAGGTGTGGGTTTCGGTCAACGAAGCCGATATCGGCAGCATCAAGCAGGGTATGCCGGTCACCTTCACGGTGGACGCCTTCCCGGACCGCACCTTTCAGGGGGAGGTCTACAAAATCCGCCTCAATGCGACGATGTCGCAGAACGTGGTCACCTATGTGGTCGAAGTTTCGACCGACAACTCCGACGGCGTACTGCTTCCCTACCTGACCGCCAACGTGAAATTCATCAAGGACAGCCGCAAACAGGCGCTGACCGTGCCGAACGCCGCGCTGCGCTACCTGCCCGAAGCCTCGCAGATCCGCCCGGAATACCAGGCGGCGCTGGCCGAAGCGGCTGAACTGCGCGGCACCGGCGAGCGCATCGTCTGGGTCCGCGACAACGACGAACTGAGGCCGGAAAAGATCACGGTCGGACTCAATGACGGCATCGTCACCGAAGTCGCTTCCGGCAATCTCGCCGAAGGCATGGAGATCGTCACCGGTTCGACCGTGATCTCCGCCGAGGAGCCGGGCGCCTCTTCCGCCGATGCGGGCAGCCCCTTCCTGCCGAAACCGCCGCACCGGGACAATAAGAAAAAGTAATCCGCCGGAGCATCGCCATGAAACTGATTGAACTGAAAGATATCACCAAGACCTATTTCCTCGGTGAGATCGACGTGCCGGTGCTGAAAGGCATCACGCTCTCGATCGACAAGGGGGAGTACGTCGCGCTGATGGGCGCCTCCGGCTCCGGCAAGAGCACGCTGATGAACATCCTCGGCTGCCTCGACCGCCAGACCACCGGCGACTACCTGCTCGATGGCGAGGAGGTGGGCCGCGCCTCGGGCGATCGCCGCGCGCTGGTGCGGAACCAGAAAATCGGCTTTGTGTTCCAGAGCTTCAACCTGCTTCCGCGCACGACCGCGCTGGAAAACGTGATCATGCCGCTCTCCTACACCGCCGGCAACCTCTCCCGCCGCGAATGCCGCGAGCGGGGGATCGCGATGCTCAGGCGGGTCGGGCTTTCCGACCGGATCTATCACTATCCGTCTCAGCTTTCGGGCGGCCAGCAGCAGCGCGTCGCGATCGCCCGCGCGCTGGTCAACCGTCCTCCGGTGCTTTTCGCCGACGAACCGACCGGCAACCTCGATTCCAAGACCAGCGAGGAGGTCATGCAGATGTTCAGCGAACTCAATGCCGAGGGGATTACCGTGATCCTCGTGACCCACTCGGTGGAAATCGCCAATTTCGCGAAGCGGTCCATTCACGTGCAGGACGGGCGGATCGTCAGCGGCACTTATGAAGGAAAGGCGGTGCAGTCATGACCGTATTCAGCACCATTCACGTCGCATTCAAGGCGCTGCTGCGCAATCCGACCCGCGCGCTGCTGACCACGCTCGGCATCGTGATCGGCATCGCGGCGGTGATCACGATGATGGAGATCGGCAACGGTTCTTCGCAGTCGATCAAAAGCTCGATCGAAAAGATGGGCGCGAACACCATTCTGGTGCTTCCCGGCGCTTCCCGGCGCGGCGGCGTCAGCCAGGGTTCCGGCAGCCGGATGACCCTGACGCCGGAGGACTGCGAAGCGATCCTGCGCGAATGCACCACCGTCGGGCGCGCCGTGCCGGTGGTCAACGGGCAGGGATATCAGGCGATTTCGGGCAACATCAACTACGCGCCTCGGCAGATTTCCGGCAGCGCGCCGGATTTTCTGGAGATCCGCAACTGGGAGATCGAGGAGGGACGCAACTTCACCGAACGTGAAGTCGAGGCACGCAGCCGGGTCTGCCTGGTCGGTTCGACGATCGTGCGGGAAGTTTTCGGCGGCCGTTCCCCGATCGACAGCGAACTGCGCATCAAGGATACCGCCTTCAAGGTGATCGGTGTGCTCAAGAGCAAGGGCGCCAATATGATGGGGGCGGATGAGGACGATATCATCATCGCGCCGTGGACCACCGTGAGGCTCCGCCTGACCGGCCTCAAGACCGGCACCGCCACCGATACGACCAGCATCGCCGCCACCAGCCCCTCCGACCTCTATCCTGCCGAAGGGATCGCGTTCTACCCGGAGCCGACCGAAAACGCGGAAACCGATACGCTGCTGGTTCCCAAATTCATTCAGGTCGACATGATCCTGATGACCGCGGTTTCGCCGGACAAGGTCGGCGACGTCGAGGAGGAGGTCACCGCGCTGCTGCGCGAGCGCCACCGGCTGAAAGCCGACGAGGAGAACGACTTCCATATCCGCAACTCCGCCGAATTCATGAAGATGCTGACCGGCACCTCGGCGGTGATGACCAATCTGCTGCTCGGCGTGGCGCTGATCTCGCTGATCGTCGGCGGCGTCGGCATCATGAACATCATGCTGGTTTCCGTGACCGAACGGACCCGTGAAATCGGCCTGCGCATGGCGGTCGGAGCGCGCTCGCGGGATATCCTGCAGCAGTTCCTGATCGAATCGATGGTGCTCTGTCTGGTCGGCGGCGTAGTCGGAATCCTGCTCGGGCACGGTTCGGCGCTGCTGGTGCAGAAATACCTGAACTGGCCGATCATCTCAAGCCCGGAGGCGGTGGTCGCCGCCGTGGTGGTTTCCGCCGCGGTAGGCGTGGTGTTCGGCTTCTATCCCGCCTGGAAAGCCTCGCGCCTCGACCCGATCGAAGCCCTGCGCTACGAATAACTTCCGGACTTTTGCCTGCCGCGGGCCGGGTGCGTTTCTCCCGGCCCGCGACGTTTCGGCTTCTCCAATGCGGTTCAATTTCTGAAAAAACGGAAAGGAGGATTGATTTCCGGCGATATGGCGGTTATCTTAAAGATAATTATTTTTCAAATCGATTGAATTTTGAAGTGAATATGCAGAAAAACAAGTTCCGCCTGAGCTATCCCGGCATGGTTCCGGATGACAAATGCCGCCGTTTCGTCCCCCCGGTGCGACTGGTCCGCGAATGCGGAAACGTGCGCAACGCCGCCCGCCTGCTGAACCGGGTGAACATCCAGAGCTTCTGCAGTTTTTCGCCTGATCCCTGTGTCATTCCGCCGGGCGGCGAACTCCTGCTCGACTTCGGGATCGAACTGCACGGCCAGTTGACGGTCAACTCCGATGCGATGCAGTGCTCCGCCTTGAAGGTCACGTTCGGCGAATCGGTTTCCGAAGCCCTCGGCACGCCGACCACCGATCACGCGCCGCATCAGGAGCTGCTGACGATTCCGATGCTGGGGCAGGTCAACTTCGGCAATACCGCGTTCCGCTTCGTGCGGCTTGAGGTTCCGGCGGACCGGCCGGAGGTGAAGTTGACCGGGGTCTGTGCGACCGCGATTTACCGCGACTGGGAATACGTCGGTTACTTCGACTCCGACGACGAACGGCTCAACCGGATCTGGCATACCGGAGCCTATACCGTACATCTGAATTGCCAGGACTACATCTACGACGGCGTGAAGCGCGACCGGCTGGTCTGGATGGGGGATCTCTATCCGGAAATCCGCACGCTGCTGGCGGTTTTTGAAGATACGGAGCTGATCGAAAAGAGCCTCGACTTCGTCCGCGACCGCACGCCGCGCGACAAATGGATGAACACCGCCAGCAGCTACTCCTGCTGGTGGATCATCTGCCTGCGCGATTTTTACCGCGCCCGCGGCAACTACTCCTACCTGAAAAGCCAGAAAGCGGAACTTTTCGCGCTGCTGAACCGCCTGCTTGCCTGTATTGCGCCTGACGGTTCCGAGGCCCTGACTGAATGGCGCTTCCTCGACTGGTCGACCGCCGAAGACGACGCGGCCAAGCACGCCGGACTTCAGGGGCTGCTGGCCTGGACGCTCGACAGCGGCGCGGAATTGGCGCTTGAACTCAATCATCCGCGCCTCGCCCGGCGCTGTGCCGCCGGCGCCGCCCGGCTCCGTACCGTTGCTCCTGAATGCGGCGGGAACAAGATTGCGGCGGCGATGCAGATTCTGGGCAAAGTCGCCGATCCGGCACGGCTCAACGCCGAAATCATGCGGCACGAACCGGCCCGCGGCATCAGCACCTTTTACGGTTACTTCGTGCTGCTGGCGCGCGCGCAGGCCGGCGATCTCGGCGGAGCGCTCGACGTGGTCCGCGACTACTGGGGTGCGATGCTCGACTTCGGTGCGACGACCTTCTGGGAAGATTTCGATCTGGACTGGACGGAAAACGCCTACGGCATCGACCGGCTCCCGGTTCCGGGAAAACAGGATATCCACGGCGATTTCGGCAAGCATTGCTACCGGGGGCTGCGCCACAGCCTCTGCCACGGCTGGGCGGGCGGGCCGACCGCGTTCCTGTCGGAACACGTGCTTGGCGTCACGCCGGCGGCGCCCGGCTATGCGGCGGCGCGCATCTCTCCGGCGCTTCCCGGCCTCACCCGGGTCGAAGGCGCGGTGCCGACTCCGTTCGGGCCGATCGAAGTTTCAGCCCGCGCCGTCGGCAACCGGATCCGGAAGTGCGTCAAACTTCCCGGAGAAATCCGCGAACTTCGCTGAATCTGCCCGCATGAAAAACGCGCCGCCTCCATTTGGGAACGCGGCGCGTTTTTTGCGGTTTCAGGTTCAATAGACCTCGCGGATGTCGATGATATTCAACTGCGGAATCTCCAGCCCCTGATGCCGGTTCAACTGCGGCGTCGCCAGAACATCCAGCGTCTTGCCGTAGAAGGCGGAACTCGGCCGGTTGAAGGCGATGAAATCGATCTGGCCGGTCCGTCCCCGGAGGGTGCCGCGCGTATGCGCCCCTCCCACCACCGAGCAACGCTGCACCTGCACCTCGTTGAACCGGTAGATCGGCTTGACATTACTGTGTCCGAACGGCGAGAGCATCGCCAGATATTTGAAGAACTCCGGCGTCAGTTCATGCAGCGAGGCTTCGCCGTCATAGCTGATGAAGTCCTCCAGGTCCGCCGAGGAAATCTGCTTGCGCACCTCCCGGTCCATCGCCTCGAAGAAGTCGGCGATCCGGTCCGCCTTGAGGCCGATGCCGACCGCCATCGGGTGGCCGCCGTAACGGTCGAGAAGCTCCGAAGTATGGCTGAGCACCTCCACCAGGTTCAGGCAGGCGATGCTGCGGCCGGAACCGTAGGCGACATCCCCCTGAATCGTCAGCACGATGGTCGGGCGGTTGTAGTCGCGGGCCAGCCGCGAAGCCACGATCCCGATCACTCCCTGGTGCCAGTCGCGTCCGGCGACCAGCAGCGAATATTCGCTCTGCCACGCCAGATTGCGCTCGATCTGCTCGCAGGCTTCCTGATAGATCTCCTGCTCCTTCTCCTGCCGGACCCGGTTGTAGGTTTCCAGCTGGGAGGCGCACTGATACGCTTCGACGATATGCTCCGACTCCAGCAGCTGCAGCGCCACGTTGGCATCGCCGACCCGTCCGGCGGCATTGATCCGCGGAGCCAGCCGGAATGTGATATCCGCCGGAGTCAATTCGGAGCGCAGCTTGGAACTTTCGATCAGCGCCCGGACGCCCGGACGCAGCTGCTTGCGAAGTGTTTCAATGCCGAACTTGACCATTACCCGGTTTTCGCCGAGCAGCGGAACGATATCCGCGACGGTTCCCAGCGCCACATAGTCGAGCACCTCTTCCAGACGGGTCTGGAAACCGCCCAGATTGTGCTCCCGCCCGTATTTGATGAAAGCGTGGGACAGCTTGAAAGCCGCACCGGCTCCGGAGAGCAGCTGGAGGTCCTCCAATTCAGGATAGACCTTGGGATTGATCACCGCGAGCGCCTTGGGCAGTTCGCTGCCGGCCTCGTGGTGGTCGGTCACGATCACGTCGATCCCGCGCTCCACGGCGTCGTTGACGGCGTCGCAGCTGGTGATGCCGCAATCGACGGTGACGAGCACCTTGCACGGCCCGAAGGTGTCAAGCGCCTTCTGCAGCGACTCCGGAGTAAAACCGTACCCGTCATCGAACCGGTGCGGAATGAAGGAGTGGACGATCCCGCCGTTCTGCCGCAGCACGAGCGCGAGCAGTGCGCTGGCGGTGATGCCGTCGGTGTCGTAGTCGCCGTGAATCAGGATGGGCTCTTTGTGCGCGATGGCATCCCAAAGCCGTCGGGAGGCCTCCTGAATTCCGGGAAACCGGTAAGGATCCGTCAGATTTGCGAGGCGGGGATTCAGAAAATCCTGGATATTGTCTTCGCCGATCCCGCGAGCGGCAAAGTAAAGCGCGATCGGATGGGGCAGAGAAAACTTCTGCTGAATCCTGTTGGCTTGTTCATCCAGATTATTCCCGGCAAGTTTCCAATTTTTTACACCCATGTTACTCTTTCCATTTAACAACTCATACTATACGATAACGCCAAAAGTAGCAGCCGCCAAATAGAAAAAACAGTTTTTTTTGATTTTTTCTCATTTTTTCCATTTGCTTTTTCTGAAATTCGGGATATCTTATGTACCAACGAAGCGAGGGAAACGCTGCAAAGCGGTGAGCTTGAGATCGTGAGTTGATAAAATAAAAATAAGTGCCGTCGTGGCGGAATGGCAGACGCGCTAGGTTCAGGTCCTAGTTCTTTCACCGGAGTGAGGGTTCAACTCCCTCCGACGGCACCAATTTTTGAATTTGATTCGGTTATGAGACCGGGTCGGGGAAGCAGACGCTTTTGTAGAGACAGTTTGCGTTCCGTATATGCGGGTATGGCATAACGGCTGTGCACCAGCCTTCCAAGCTGGTTATACGGGTTCGACCCCCGTTACCCGCTCCAACTTTGGTGGGATTCCCGAGTGGCCAAAGGGGGCAGACTGTAAATCTGCTAGCACGTCTTTCGATGGTTCGAATCCATCTCCCACCACCATCTTAAATTTTCGCCGTCCACTGGACGGCTTTTTTATTGCTTCTGAGCGTAAAAGTGCCTGTTTCAAATCTCGGACTTACACCAACAAAATGGTGGTGGGATTTTTCATGGTACACATTTGGTACACAAATGGTACACAAAATCCTCTGCCGACAGAGGTGTAAAAATGGGAAAGGATTACCGTCTCGACCGGAACGGAACTTTTTATTTCAGGATGAGGGTTCCGGCTCTTTTCAGGAAACAGCTCGGCATATCCGAAATCCGGCATGTTCTCAAAGATTCCAACTTGAATATCGCCGCTCAAAAGAGTAAGTTACTCGGAAAAGAACTGTCGGCGCTTTTCAGGAAAGCCATGAATGGGATGGTGAATATGGAACTGCTTTTTCCGATAATCAGACAGCTTTGCAATAACATTCTCTGCAAGGATGAATTCTGGCGCAAAAGAATGTTTTTTTCCGCCGCTCCTTCTGCGGAATATTGCGAGGAACACAGAGCCATCATGAGCGGATGTTATGAGAAACACAACACCAGTCAATACCTTGCCGGAGAGCTGGTCGAATACGCAAAGCAGCTTAATCTCGAAGCGGATTGGGATTCTCCCGAAATGTATCCCCTGATTCACAATTTTTTCCTCGGTCGCTCAGAAGCCTACCGAATACAGCGGGAACGCGGCAAGGGAAATTTCCGGAATGGCTTTGATGCGCCTTTTCCAGACGGCAGGGTATCGGAAATTCTTCCCCCGGCCCCTTATGACCCGGAGCTTGTGTCAATGCTTGAAGGGCAGAAGAGCCGTTTTGAAACCTTCGGAGCTAAACCGCAGGAAGAGCCCGTAAATATTGAGGCGGCACAAGATGCTTCAGTAATTCCCTCTCCCGAAACAGAAAGCATTATACCGGATGACTCACAACGGGCAGAGGCAACTATTTTTTCCGATGCGATGAAATCCTATCTGCGCGAGAAGAAAATTTTTAAGAAGCTGGATGGCAAGTCTGAGCTTGTCTTAAAGAGTCATCTGCATTTATTTCAAGAAATCATGGGGGATGTTGCCTTATCTTCTATTTCTCGCGGTGATATTCTGGCATCATGGAAAACATCCTGCCGAATTATCCCAAAAACCGAAACAAGAAATATCCGGGACTGACACTTGCCGAGGCTTTGGACTTGACGGATGCGGAAAAAATCAGTTCCAAGACACAAAAATCTTATTTTGATGATTGGAAAGCTTTTCTTAATTGGTGCGTAACCTGTAGAACCATACCGTTCAATCCCATGGAGGGATTGACCATGGAAGGCAGTGAGCTTCCCAAGGACCAGCAGAAAAAGAGATTCAGCAGTGAAGATTTGACGTTGATTTTCCAAAGAATTGCCGAGATGCCGACGCAAAAGCGTTTTTTCAGAGAGCTCTATGCATTCCGTTATTGGATTCCAATTTTTGCCTTGTATCAGGGAATGCGGTTGAATGAAATTTGCCAGCTTCATCTGGAAGATGTTTTTGCCATTGATGGCATTCCATGTCTCTGTGTCACTGTGGATGAGGAAAAGAAACAAAAGACAAAGAATCGGCAAAGTCGCCGTGTTGTTCCGATACACTCGGTGCTGTTGAAGCTCGGATTCCTGCAATTCTATCTTGATGTCGTTGCTCTGCCGGACCGCCCCAATTCTCAATTGTTTCAAAAGCTGACTTTTACCATCAGCGGCTATCAGAGGAAGATGGGCTGATTCAATGATTTCATAAACGATTTCATTCCGGACGACCGCAAGAGTTTCCACAGCTTCCGGCATAGCTTTGATACTTGTTTGATGAATCGGGAACAAAATACGTTTTTAATTCAATGTCTGGCCGGTTATAAGCGAAATGGCGAACTGGGGGAACGCTATTCTGTTGGAGAAATCAAAAGTATGAAAACAACATTGGAAAAGCTTGTTTATGATAATTTCAATATCTTCGAGGCGTTGGGAAAAGCCCCTCTTGCAGATGCAGTAATAGCGGAACAAATAGCTCACCTTCCCGTTCGGCAAGAATAACAATTCAGTCTTGACAAAATCTGAAAAAAGACTATATTAACAGAGTCGGCGGTATTGACTGTCGATGCCGCAAAATTAGTTGCAGAATAAAGAAGTGACAGGCGATGTTTCATCGCCGCTACAGTTCTTGGAACTCCGCAGGGCAACCTGATTTTCTCTTTATTCTCTTGGTCTAGGCACATTGTGCCTTCATGCAAGGAGAATGAAAATGAGAGAAAACCAGACCTCTCCCGCCCCGAAAACGCAATCATTGACAGACCGGCAATTGGTGGTAGAATTGCTTTCCATGGTTCCTGCGGCCCGGCTCGAAAAGCTGAAGCTGGTGGGACTCAGGGCAGACAAGAAATTCCGGCGCAACATTCAAGCTCGAATCAAAGTGTTGAGCAAAGAGCCTGACTTGGACCCGCTCCGGGAAAAAGTTCAAACGTGCAATAACCGTTTTGCGGCTCACTGCAACCGGGAGGAGGTGCGTCATGGATGAGCGAACTCCCTCTTTCCTGTTCGATGTCTTCCGCTGGCAGGAACACCCGGAACTGGAAGCTATCTTCAACCGGCTCTGGAATGAAATGCCGAAGAGTCGAATACGCAGTACCGTGGAAGAGCAGAAACGCTGTTTGCGGCTGTTCCTCTGCAATCTTTACGTGTCGCACTACTACGAGAAGCCGGTCGCCGTTCCTCTGAATAAACAGGCCTTTTCTCAGGGACGTTACAAGAGTCTCTTCATCAAACGAGTTCCATTCAGAATGGTCTTTGACTTTCTGGAAGGTTGTGAGCTGATGAAAGTCAAGAAAGGCATCGTCACTTATTCCTCGTCTTTCGATGTGGATTGGGACAACACGGAAACAATCTGTTATCCGAAATACGAGAAAGGTTGCGTCACCAGAGTCTGGCCTTCAGACAGCTTGCGGGATGAATTTGCTTCGTTAGCAGATTTACAGATTATCAAAGATACAGACTGCATCATTATGCGGGAAGAGGTGGCTGACGATAAATCGGACGTGGCTTTTCCAGAAACCTGTTTTTCGTGTAGGCTTCGCAGTGAACTCGACTTTATCAATCAGACACTTCGGGAACACTACTTTCTCTTTGATTCCTGTTCAGTAGGTACAAAGTATCCTAATCCTTGGTATCAGAATCTCAATGTTCTTTATGATATTCATCATCAGGATTACGACAATATTTCCTCTGATACTCTCCTATTACAGGGACCAAGTCGAACTTTGCGGCGTTTTTTACCTCAAATTCGGGCGGTTTTCTCGAACGGCAGTATCGAACAGGGAGGGCGACTTTATGCCGCTATTCAAGAAGAAATCGGCAACTGGCAATCCATGCCGCAGCGGCAGAGAAGAACGATTCTGATAGATAACCGCCCAACGGTGGAGCTTGATTTCGACTCGTTCCATATCTCCATGCTGTATGCGCTGGAGGGGATTCAATTGAATCATGACCCGTATGACACCGTTGCGCCAAGAGAGATGCGTCCCATCATCAAGAAACTTCTTCTGACGGTACTGAACGCCGATTCGGAAAGCGCCACGGTTCAATCGATGCGAAATCAAATCTCCAAACTGAAGCAAAAAGAACTGGTCAGCGAAAGGGAATTGAGATTCATCCGCGCCGTTGACCGCTACCACCCCGATTGGATGGAGCTGATAGAACGCCTTAAAGAAGCACATGAACCCATCGGCTATTACTTTTGCAGTGGAGCCGGGCTGATGTTGCAACGGCTGGATTCCGAAGTCATGCGGGAAGCGCTCCTCTATCTGGCCGGATGGGGAATCCCTGCTTTGCCGGTTCATGACAGTGCGATTGTCGCGGCTCATCACGAGTCGGAGTTACGGACAGCCATGAGTCTGGGCTATCGCTATGTTTTCGGTGAAGAATTCACCTGCGGCATCAGCCGGAAGTAAATGGTATGAATAAATCGGCTTAAAATCCGGTAAATCCATCTTAATTGAGCGTAAAAACGCTTAAAGCGGATGGATTTTTCGTTTTATCGTCTTCGGCTCCGATATATCGGTAATATATGGATAATGCAATCGGTATTTTTCATTGTTGCAATTGAAATTTCCCGTAAGCGGCTTATATTTAAACAGAGCAGGAGGATATCATGTGCAAACTCGACGAACTCAGAGCCAAACGGAATGAAATCTACCGGATAGCGAAAGCGCACAAGGTGGAAAAGCTCTTCGTGTTCGGTTCCTGCGCCCGCAAGGAGGAAAATCCGGATAGTGATGTTGATTTCATCGCGAAATTCGCTCCGGGAGCCACTCTGTTCGACCATGCCGGTGCGGAATATGACATCGCCGAGTTTCTTTCCGGGAAAGTCGATATCGTTGATGCCGATGTTTTGAAGGACGACCGTTTCGGCAAGAATGTTCAGAGGGATATGGTGCTCTTATGAACGATGATACGGAACGTCTCAGGCATATTGCCGATACGATTCACAATATTGAACAATTGAGCGCCGGACTTACGGAAGAGGAGTTCAATTCTTCTCTCAAAGACCAGTTGGCAATCGGTATGTGCTTTGCCATTCTCGGCGAGGCGGCCTCGAAGCTCAGCAAAGAGTTGCGGGAAAGTAATCCTGATATCCCGTGGGGCAGCATCATCGGCATGCGGCATGTTCTGGTTCACGATTATATGAAGATATCGCAATCCCGCATCTGGGATGCAATAAAAAACGATGTTCCTGTTTTGAAGGAACAAATAAAATCCATATTGGAGGATATATCGGAGAAATAACCGAATTTTACAATTGTATATGACAAGTCTATTTTGACTTTTCAGCAGACGTTCTAATCAGAAACCGCCAAACTTTTGTACACGAACCGTTGCTGAAGGGAAAACACCATTGTGTTTTGGTGTCCCTTTTGCATTCGTGTACTGGCGCTTGGCGGTGCCATGATTAGGTGCAATTGGGGCACCTCTTTTTTGGCATAAATTTTCGTCTGCCGCGTAAGATTGCCGATAAATTCCGGCATAAGATGATAAAGGAGACGAAAGCCATGAAACGAATATTTTTACTGCTGTTCGGAATTCTGTTGCTGGCTGGATGCGCCACCCATCCGCGGACACAAGATAAACTCTATCCCGATGTCAAAGTCTCCCGCCTTCTGCGCGTCATCGACGGCGATACGTTCCGTTGTGATATAGACGAGCATTCGGCCATTGCCGGAAAGAATATCTCCATCCGTCTCCGTGGTATCAACACTCCCGAATTGAGAAGTAGAAACCCGGAAGAGCGCAAATCTGCTAACCTTGAAAAACAACGTCTTTCCGACCTGCTGAATAATGCCTGTGTCATCGAGCTTCGAAATATCGACCGGGATAAATATTTCCGAATCGATGCCGATGTCTATATCGATGGCGAACCGCTTCTGCCGAAACTCAATCAACAATATCTGACGGAAGGGAAATGAAAAAATGGGAAAGCCACACATCATCAATCAGATAAATAACATATTCCATGAAATGGCGGCGGCATTTATGCAAATTATATGCTGTATTAGTGTGATGGGAATTCTATTTATAGGCACCGCATCCTTTGCGAACCTATATGATGGGAGTGGAACATCACTCTCTTTTGTGAAAGTGGTTTATCTTTCCGGTCTGGTCGCTTTTGCATTCGAATTTTCCGGAGTAACAGTGCTGAGTGTTTATATGCTTTTCCACCCCTTGGAATCAATAAAGGCTTCTTTGAAACTTTTCGCGATAATCCCAATGGTAATTGTTCCATTTTTGGTCATTTTCCCTATCGGTATGATTTGCCTTTGTTTTTCTTGGATTATACCCGATTCATCGGGTTCTTCCAAGGTGGTCTATCATGTCGAATCCCCTATACCCAGAAGTTTTTCGGCTCCTGACGATAATTATACCCAACAGGACACACCTGTCCTAACAATTTTCAAAATGGCGTAATTTTCTGATTACGCCCCCTCA
>ERZ1034984.1614-NODE-1614-length-20500-cov-5.512203_pt1 | contig 20500 bp, 24 predicted proteins | sample MGYA00520589_ERZ1034984 | MGnify/ENA primary metagenome ERZ1034984 (study PRJEB33766, sample SAMN09781790) | gut metagenome | biome: gut microbiome | host: Homo sapiens | place: Madagascar | study: EMG produced TPA metagenomics assembly of the PRJNA485056 data... | reverse complement strand
ATGAAATAGCATTTAACAAACCTAGCATCATTGACATTAGTTCATTTGACGCGACAGAAAGCCAACAGATTTATTTCAACGTTACAGGCGGCGATTTGTTCACCAAAGCGCTTGTCATCGTAACCGAACGTGACACGCCGAACATCGTCTATGCACGACTGACGCTGGACACACAGAATGACTACTTCATTTTGCCAGCCAACTCCTTAGACAACAACCGCGACTACGCACTCACACTCCAATTGGGTGACGGCTCAACATGGTCTGAGGCCAGCGCTTCCGATTACTTCTCCTGCTTTGCTCGTCCAACATTGTCGATCACAAATATTCAATCGGACGGCAGCACGGTCATTGAAAGTCGTTCCTTTACCTTTTCCGGAACGTACAGCCAGCCGTATGACCCAATTCGTTACTACCGTTATTGTGTGTATGCTTATGACGGCAGCCTGTTCTTCGACTCTGGAAACATCTATGACTCGCTTGTTTCGGTTCAGGTTACCGGGTTTGCAAGTGCCAGTGATTACAGTGTGCAACTTGAGGCATTCTCACAAAGTGGCATCAGCAACACTACTGACAAGATTCCTTTCTCCGTATTGTATTCCAGCTCGGGTTTGGAATCACAGATGGGCATCATGTGCGACCATCAAACTGGCGATGTTTCGATTCGTGTGCGTGTTGGTAACTCTCGCGGTGAATATTACGACTTGATCGACGGCGTTCTCTATAAAACCGAAGACAATCCGATCTTTGTCGAACACAAAGACAGCACTGGGGCACTAACAAAATGGCTTTCAATTCCTGAAGGGAAAGCAGTTATGTATGCAGTGTCGGACGCTGCTGCTTCAGATTTTTCGGTTCAGGTATGGTTTACGCGACTTGATGGGTACAACAAGGTCTACGATCTCATGAAAATTATGTGTGGCGACAACACGATCTTAATTCGCTGCAAAGAAGAAGTCATCGAGGCTTTGTGTACGTTCAATGGGAAGCAAACAATTTATGGTGTGCAGACATCCCACTCCAGTAGACCAGCCAATGAGACGCTGCGAGTTTCTATAAAAAACCAGTGTTTGAATCTTGAATATTTGAGCGGAGGTGCGATTGCATGATTTTAGGACATGTTGTTTTTGGCGACATTAATTACATGCCGAACGTTGTAACCTCCCCTGCTTCTGTCGTATTGATGGAGTCTGACTACGACCAGATTCGTGTTGACTCGACCGTGTACAGCGATCCAATCTCTTTGTCGAAAGAAGAATGGCTGGCGTACACCGTATTGCAGTCTGACTTTGAATCTGAGACGCTGGACGCTGGTGTTCTGAGTACTGGCGATCATGAACTGACGCACATTGCGCTGAAGAGAAAACGCTACGACGATCTGTCATGGACGACCATTGAGCGAGTCAGTGTTGAAGATTTGACGAGCGACATCTACAGCTACACCGACAAAATGGCAGACCCAGCTGAACGATACGAATATGCCGTCGTTCCTTGTAATGGCTTTGAAGAATACGATTACTATATTCAGGAAATCGACACGGAAATGGATACCACATTCCTATACGACAAAAATGTCCGTTACGAACTTTATTACAATTTCGAGTTTGGCGATTTCATTTACAACATGCCAAATGAGACGATTGAGACAATGGGAAGAAAGTATCCTATTGTAGTGTACAACAGTGCCCTCACTTATGCCGAAGGTTCAATGAGCTGTCTCCTGTACACTGGTGAAGATGATAACATCAACTACGTCAACGAAAAGAAACTGCGACGCGAAATTCTTGACTTCCTGACGAATAGAAAGCCAAAGGGTGTAAAGAGTTTCGATGGCACAAACATGATGATTGCAATCGTCAACACGCCAACCTTGTCGCCATTTGAGCGCGGCACTTATCAGGTTGCTTTTGAATTTGTAGAGATCGGCGACATGAACAATCAATACGACCTCTACACAAATGACTTCATCGACATTCCAACCGAGTCTTTGGCTGGTGGTAATCCATGATGAACAAAGACCAAGTTGATGTTCTGAAGCAGCGCAACCGAATCCTGCATTCAAAGCTGGAGATACTTGATCCTTCCCTGCGCGTTGTTCGTGAAATTACGGGCTTCCTGCGAGAAGGGAGTTACGCCATCACGAATGACTCTGGCTCGCGGCGCACTTGTACCATCGAGCTTCATGTTGGCGAGGACACCATTCCATCTCCAAACTCAGCGATTTGGATTAATAAACGATTTCGTGCCTACGTCGGCATTGAGCATATGTTGACCGGGGAAGTTGTTTGGTTTCCCATTGGAACATTTGCGATTACTGATCCGTCGCAGGACATCACCATTACGGCTGAAAACCAGCTCAGTATCAAGGGCGTCGATTTCGTTGCCTTTATGGACGGAACATTGGGCGGCAGTTTGGAAGTTGGCGTCATCGTTAATCCCGGCGACTACATTCACAACGCTTTGAAAAACATTATCACAGAGTTTACGAATTTCCCGATGAACATTCAGAACTCTGAGTTTACAATACCATACAAGATTGAGCTTGATCCAGACGAAGAGCTTTGGGATTTGCTCGAAGAAATACTCGGTCTTTATTTGCATTACGAAGGGTTCTTCGATGTGAATGGGACTTTTATTTTTCAGAAGACATCTGACTTGTACACTGACGCAGTGGTATGGGACTTCTCTATTCCTGAGAACAACCTCATCAATGCCATCTCGGTTGACTTCAATTGGGATGACGTAAGAAACCGTGTCACTGTAAATGGCAAGGATGACGATGGGTTCTACCCTACTTATACTGTGGTGGCGCTTTCCAGCGATCCTGTGTGGGCTGACTGTCCGTACACGGTTGATAAGCTTGGCGAAGTGAAGGCATTTGATTACACGCTTGACCAAGTAATCGTTGACCAAGCATGGGCAAATGTGCAGTCCTCTACCTCCTCCTCTCCTAGCCTGTATGAGATTAAGCGATTGGCGCAACAAAACGGCTGGGATAAAAACACAGCGATCGACAAAACAATTGGCGAGGAAGTGCGGCAGTATTGTTTGGGCGCGTTCACGGCAAAGGAACTGGAAGCACGATTTGAGGCGTACAAATTAACTGGCTACTTCGAGTCGCTGCTGAACACGGCGCGAATTGATGATGCACGATACAACCCTCGCTCCATTGTCATTTCTGAGAACGACTATTACAAGGTGGAGCAATGCATCACAAGGGCACAGTACGAGCTGGACACTCGATTGTCCGGCAGTGAGAAAGTACGAATGTCTGTCGTGCCAATTTATGGACTGGACGTAAACCAGCTCATTTATCTTAACTTCACGAGTGAACAAAACAAACAGTATGGAATTAACCCGAACATCACGCTCGAAGGAAAATACTGCATTGATGATATCAACTGTGAGCTTGGCGAAGACGGACTCATGGATATCACCTGCCATAAGGTAACGAAGAACCGCTACGCATTCGATCAGGGCATCTTGCATGAGAAAGATCCGGACAGCTGGCAGTACCAAAATGAAGTGCAATCCAGCTCGACAGGCGTTGTAACCAAACAAAGCAGGGTGGCACTCATGGCGGCCAACGCCGAGGAAACTGAGGACAATTCATCCGAAGAAACGTACAATATAACGTACACAATCAACAATATTTTTGACGCCGAGTTTGTGTACCGCTACGGCCTTTCAATGGGAGAACAGAAAGACTTGCGTGACCTGCTGAAGATTACTAAGGGCTATGGTTATTGGCTGCACTTGGTCGATAAGGGATCTCGAAAAATCCTGATGCTTGACGATGAGGAATTGATGCGTGACGAAAACGGAATCTGGTACACGGCGACATATTCGATTGGCTCTGACTTGAGTTACGACGCAGGCGGCACAGTAAACGGGCTGCCGTCCTACTGGGATTCTCATAATGTGCAGATCAAGTTATATCCGCAAGTGTTGTCTCAGCTTGATACTTATCTCCCAACTCGCGTCATTGTTGACTACGGCCTTTCTGAAGAAGAGGCGAAGGCAATTTCATGGGTGGGCGCGTGCTATGGGAAACGCACTGCCACACCGTTTAATTTTCAACGGGGAGAAACAAAGAACTATTTGGAAGTCTGGATGATGAACGACGGCGCGGTAATTAAAATAGCCGAAGACATGAATTCTTTCCTCCCATTGCAGAGAGACGCAAATAAAAACTGGTATTCTACTGCGACGGCCTACGGGCAATCGCTGTTCGAAAATAAAGGTTGGGTCGGTGATCCTTCTTCTCTCCCATTGTATGAGTTCGATGAGGAAGAAAACGGCTACCTGAGACTCGACTATGAAAATACTATGGCTGGGCGTAACGACATTCTGGCCTGAGTAAAGGAGAGTGAAATATGCCAAGTATTTTTCCAACAGGAATAGATACATTTACGACACATTACGATCCACCATCTTCTATGTTGAATTCTATCGCACGTTTTGAACAGCTGCGATCTAAACAAAATAAAACATCGACGGAGCTTGAGGAATATCGCAATTTGACAACGACCTTAGCGCCGTACATTTTTACGACCGAAGAACTGAACACAATGCAGGATGCGATGGTAAACATTGAGTCCTTCTTCCTGAATGACATTCACGGCTTTGTCGAAGAAAGCATCACAGAATTGCACAGTTCGGTTGAAGATTATACCGATCAGATTGACGCCGCTGGCGCTGAACAATTGAGCACGATCAACAGTACGGCGCAAGAGAAATTGGATTCAATTAACTCAACAGCAAGTGGTCATTTAAGTCAATTAGACAGTAAGTATCAAGAATACAGCACTTCAATCACGACAACTTCAACTGGGTATTTGGAAGACATTGAAGAAGCTGGCACGACTCAATTAAGCAGCATCAATACGACTGGTCAGGGCTTTGTGACTCAGATCAATGAGACAGCAACAAGCCACATGAGCGACATTGAAACCACGACCGAAACCTATATGACAAATCTCTCTGAAACATCTGAGGGTTACTTAGCAGAAATGCAGCAAAAGGTTGAGGACTACGAGGCTGCTTTTACATACATCGGCGAATACGACCCGGCGACAACTTATTATGAGCACAACATTGTGTCGAAAAACAATAACCTGTACAAACTGATTGTTGAGTCTTCCGTCGGCGTTGACCCACTCAATGAGACGAATTGGGAAATCATGATGAAAAATGAAAAAGGCGAAAAGGGTGACAAAGGTGATCCCGGCTCGAACTTGATCTTCATGGGTGTTTGGGAGGCTGACCACGAGTACGCGCTGAACTCAATGACATCGTATGGAAACAAACTGTACGCCTGCATTGAAGCGCACACCTCTACCGCCGCTTTTGATCCTACGAAATGGGATTGCGTAACCAGTTCGGACAACATTGATATGGCAACACTGGCATACAAGCTTGGGTATTTGTACCGATACGACCTCAATGAGGACGAGACACAGATTACTGAAAAGATTGTGCCTTCGTTTGCCGCGAGTGACCCATTGAATGACGGCTCGTATGGCGAGTCGGTTTTGACCTGTGTGTCCACGTTTACGGACGCTGGCGACAAGTATGTAGTAGAAAGCGTGTACACTGACCCGATGCATTTCTTTGGTAGCAGTGATACGTTTACACTTCGCACAACATTTAATGCTTCTGCTTTTACTTTTTTCGGGGTGTGAGGCCATGAATAAAGAAGAAGAAATTAAGAATGCATTGGCCGACATCATTACGTCGTTTGTGTCGCACATTATCAAAAACATGAAATATGATGTGCATTTTGTTGGTCAGGTTGTTGCGAAAAATGAGAATGGTACGTTTGAAGTGAAGTCGAGCGAAAAACGAACGATTGTGCATGCAGTGAAATATTCGACAGTGAATGAGCCACAGGTTGGTGATCGAGTGTATGTGCGCGAAACAAAAAATGTTCCGAATAGCTATGTTATTGATTTTATAGATGGGTGGTGAGTGTGTGCGAGGTTCTGAATTACTATGCTTGAAAAATGCAATTGTGAAGCCGCTGGAAGATCAGTTGTCGAGTGCTATTGAGGCCGTGGACAGTAAGGCAGATGAAATAAGTCAAACTGTGACACAAAACAATGAGACGACGACAAGCAGGTTTACTGAGGTTAATCAGAAATTGACGGCGCTTGAAAATGCTGATGCGACATTTGGAGAACAACTTGAAGAAGTGTCTACGACCGTTAATGAGGCGGTTCAAAATGAATTGGATGAGCTGAGTGCAGGCTTATCGAACGTCGAAGAAAGTGTGTCAACGGTTAGCGGTAATTTATCATCTTTGGAAAATATAATTTTTGGGCTTGTATTACCAATCGCGTCTCCTGTTCCTCATACAGGCAGCGTAACGTCTCCTGTTTGGAATGGATACGAACCTACCATGTTGACGATAGGCGGTCAGACAAGTGGTATTGAGATTAATACATATACCGTCATATTTACTCCTGTTGAGCCATACAGGTGGACGGACGGAACAATGGATGCCAAGGAAACTCAATGGACGATTGTTTAATTGTGAGGTGGAAAAATATGGACGGACAAATGTTTAAGTATTTTAATGATATGTTTAAGCGTCTGACGGCTATTGAAGAAAAGCTAGGAATTCAGACTGCTTCTTTGTCTTTAGAACCGGAGAGTGAAGCCATGGAATCGAGCGCAGATGAGGTGGCGAATTAATGGACGCTTCCGATATGGTTTGCTTTAATCGCACGTTAAATAAATTAGACAATATTTATGCAAGTATCGCTACATTACCAGAGATTAATCCTACATTTGCTAACAATTCTTGGTCTACCATTGCAGCATGGTCTGAAGCCGGTATGGCAAGTAGAGTTTGGAAAGCGGATGGCACTTGTACTAAAGACATTACTTTAACGACTGGTGAAATATTAACATTGGAAATTCTTGGATTCAATCACGATGCTTTCGCTGACAGATCTGGATATGCCGGATTAACTATAGGCTTGAAAGAATTAATGGATAATCAGCGCCGCATAAATGATATCGGGGGAATCGGATTCTTAAGTTCAGAAATTGGTCAATGGCTAAATAACGACCTCTATAATACACTTCCAGACGACTTAAAGCCGTTTATTAAAACGGTCACTAAAAGAACTTCTTTGAATGGAACCAATTCACTTGTTCTTTCTGAAGACGTGAAAATTTTCCTTTTTTCAGAAATCGAAGTTTCCAACACGCGGCAATATTCAGCACGAAACGAAGGCACGCAATACTTGCGCTTCAAAGATCCATATAGTCGAATAAAGAAATTATCTAATGGATTAGGCAGTGCAAATAAATGGTGGGAGCGCTCTCCTGATGATGATACAAATTATTGTTGCGTCGGAAGCAATGGTTATGTAACTAGCGAGAGTGCAGCTAATCTTGCAGGGATTTGCTTCGGTTTCTGTATTTGAGCGGCTACTTCACTACGTTTTGTATCCACTCAATGGTTACTCTGCAATCTCTTAACCTTGACCCATTTGATTGAATTCGCGGCGTGCATTGCACGTCTTTTTATTGCAAAGGAGTGATGTTATGGCAAATGAAAACGTGCTTGTGTCCCTTGGCACATTGCAAGAGCACGATGAGCTTTTGAAGGCAGAAATGGATAAGACAGCAGCGGCTGAATTGAATAGACAATTTGATAAGATGCTGGAGAGCGGTGAATATACCGTTAAGCATAGTCATGAAAATTCTGTATTTCATGAGAGTCAAAAAGGTTTCGAACAAGGAATATATTTGTACGATGGAAGCGGTGAATTTGTTGCATCGCGTATAACAACGATAGCCCACGTTCTAAGTTCTGATCAAGCTGCTGTGAGAATAAGGTTGTACATGGGTACAGAAAATGTATTCGACTATAATTATTCTCTTCTCTTTGAAGAATACAATGGTGCGCTTGGATTGATACTTCCCACCGCTTTTGAAGCATACATTCCACCGGATACGATAGCACCCGCTCTATTAACATTATATAAAAGCGTTAATACTATCGAACATGATTTTAATTATCTTGCAGCAAATAATCCAACAACTTTCACAGAAATAACCGATGATAGCGGAGTTTCAATTTGTACTGAAACAGTTTCATTAAAAGGGTTAGAAGTAGTACAAGATACTGGGGACGGCTATCACGATCAACTTGAAAGAACTTTCACCGCGACTCGCGTTTCTCAAATTTCAGCTGACGGCAATACAATCATCGAAACGACCACTATCGGCGACCTTGATCCAACTTACCGCAAGTGGACAATTGACCCAGAGACTGGTGTTGTGACAAGCGAATTCCCGGAAACAGCCCCAACACTTTAAGGAGGAAATTTATGGACGGTGCAGAAAGATTATATTTCAATAAAGTCCTCTCCCAATTAACGCATATCGAAGAATTATGCGGGGGGGTATAACAGAGACTGTAACTGGAATATTTAAGGTTGGAAATTCTATTCCGTATACAATATACATGTCTGACGCTACGTCTGTAAACTATGGTAGTTTACTAGAAATAAATATGAGCGATAGCCCAGATGAATCACAATATACATGTAAATTTCGTAAAAACAGTATTTTTTTATGTGTATATGACACAGCAGATGGACAACAATTAAAAACTATTGGCGATGTTTTTAACGACAAAACCATTGTAACAGGAACATCCATGGTGTCAACAGTATGTGAAGTATATATACCGATGGGCGACTTTGAAATGACAAGTAGCTATTAAAGCATATTTGTGCGGTTATGCCGCACTTTTTTATGCGCAATTTTAGGTTGCGCAATGAAATGAGGTGACAATGCATGATGATCAAGCAAGGTGATGCTTATAACTTGGAGGTCAAAGTAACGAACTCCAATTATCAGCTCAATTTAGATGATGTCGATAAGGTGGAAATTTTCATTGGCGACATGATCAAGACCTATCCCGGCGATGTCACTTATGACGAAGAAAAAGAGGTTTTTCTCTTCCCATTGTCTCAGGGGGAGTCCTTTATGTTCAAGCCGGGAAAAACAGTTACATACGACGTGCGCGTCAGATTCAAGAGTGGCGAAGTAACGGGCACGCAGCCACAAAAGGTTGACGTAATTAGGTCGATGTCCAAGGCGGTGTTGAAGTAATGGCACTCATCGCGAAACTGATGGAACGTGAGCCGCTTCAAGCGGAACTCACCGCACGAATTGAAGTTATTGATGTGGCAGGAGATTACGAAGGCGAGTATGAGGTCACGCCAAGCGAGAAGGAACAAAGACTCGCGACCGCTGGCAAAATTCTCGCACAGGAAATCGTCATCTATCCTATCCCTTCGTATTGGGGACGAATCACTTGGAATGGGCAATTTATTCGGGTTTCGTAATTGCCCGCCCATGTCTCCTAACATTCTTTCCAATGGGAAGGAAGAAAAGGCAGGTAGATGGCTTCACTTTAACGGCGTCCTAACGGGGCGCTTTTTTGATGCACATTATTTTTTTAATTTCGGGGCGGCGAAGTAAATGCCGTTTCGAAGAAATGGCAAAGGAGAGAAATTCACATGGCAAAAAACGTAAAAATTAATGGTGTTTCTTACAACGACGTCCCTTATGTCACCATCCCATTGGCCGACGATTCTGGCGACGCAAAGTTCATGGACACCACCAATGCCACTGCCGCAGCAACAGACCTTCGTCAGGGCGAAACCGCGTACATCAACGACATTCTGGTAACTGGTACTGTCGCTGAACAGAGCGCAGACACCGTTGCAGTATCCGGCAAGAACATCACTGTGCCAGCTGGTATCTATGACACGCAGGTTGAAAAGGCTGTGGCCGATGGTGCCGTTACGCCCAACAGTGACGTTACAAGTTCTTTACTCGGGGACGAAGAAACAGACTATGCGGTAGTCATCACGCCAAAAGCAACTGTCGGGACTGCTGGCTGGGTTGAAAGCGTAACCGACGGCGCGGCTGTCACCAAGTACATTCAGGTTGAAACCAAGACGGTTGAACCAAGCATGGAATCCCAGACGGTTGAACCAACTGAGGGCAAGCTGCTCGAAGCCGTCACTGTCAACCCTGTAGTCATGACTGGTACTGCTACTGCTGCCGACGTTATGCAGGGCAAGACCTTCTACAACACCAATCTTGAAATCGTTACTGGTACTGCAACCGTCCCTGTTGTCGGTCAAGATCCAGAAAGCAAAGCACTGGAAATCGCGTAAAGGAGTGAATGGCGATGGCGCAAACAGTCACAATCAACAAGGCGTCCTATCCTGACGTACCATATGTGCTGCTCAACAAGACTGACGGTACTGGGCAGGCTAAGTACGTCGATTCTAGTGACGCCACCGCCACCTCTTCTGACCTTCGTATTGGGGAATCGGCATATGTCAATGGGGAGAAAGTGGAAGGGGCAATCCCGGAAACCGACTCCCTTGCTTTTGAATCAGCCGCCATAGAGCGCGTCAATTTTGATGCACGGCTCACTTCAACGGTGCAGGGCGCGACATTTGTAAACGATGGCGCGACGGTTATTCAAGACATTCCGCTCAATGAGTTTGGTGACGTTGCCTCTGAAGATGTTGCTGCTGGTAAAACCTTCACATCGAGAGTTGGCATTAAGGTGACTGGCGGGCTTCAACAGCTTGACTTCTCAACACCACAGGCCGCTCAGGAAATTACTAAAACTGACGCTGGGATTGAACTCAAGTATAGCACAGGAAAAGGATATCTCGGCAATGGCGATATCATCACACTTTCCTCGTCCAACAGTAACGTGGCAGAAGCAATTGGACTCACCGCCGCACAGCTCCCTCCTTCCTCTTCCGTATTGGGAATGACCGGGACGTTTACGACAGACGCAAATGCAACTGCCGGAGACTTGGCTGAAGGAAAAACTGCATACGTCAACGGCGCGAAAGTCACAGGCACACTCGGAGATGCATCCGTAGAAGGAGCAACAATTGTCGCTAACCCATCAACTGTTCGAGATGACACAGACGGCGGCATTGCATACGACTACACATGGGCTGATAGTAATGCGATTGTCCGCACTGGAAACACCTTCATGATGACAGCCACTTATGAACAGGTGGCAAATGCTATTGGTTTGACGGCTGACAGACTTGCACCGGATGGCTACGTTTTGGGCATCTATGGCACATACACGACCGATGCAACGGCGACTGCGGCTGACATCATGGCTGGCGAAACGGCCTATGTGAACGGCGTCAAAGTGACTGGGACGATGGCGATTGCAACATCAGAACAAATTCAAGAAATGTTCAACAGTGTGTTTGGCACTGCTTCTTAATGTTCGGGGCGGCCTCTCGGCCGCCTCTTTTTTATTAGGCATTGGTAAAAGGTGCAATGGGAAAGGCGAAAAAACAACGGAGGCTTGGTAATGGATCAATACATAGACGTGGCAAATGCAACTGCCGACCTCGGCGCTCTCGTTGTATTTTTTGCTTTCGTATTGGTGATCGGACTCGGCGTTGTAGTCCATCAAATGAAATCAAATACGACGATGCTGAATCGGCTCGTAATCAACTTAACAGAAACCAACGCGGCAATGCTTCCTCAGTTGTCCAAACTGAACGAATCCTACGAACGTACCGCTGAAATACTGCGCCAGTTCAGCTTCAACCTTGAGCAAAGCGAGGAAAACGTCTTTGTGCTCCAGCAGAAGGTGAACAACCTGCGTGAGGAATTGTTCAAGCTCGACAAGATCGTAAGCGAGAACAAGCAACTCAATGAGGACTTCGTAAAGGAAAGCCAACGCCGCTTCAAGGAAATAGACGGAAACATTCAAAGCATTTTGATGCAAATCACAGGAAAGGATGATGCGGATGTTCAATCTTAACTTTTTGGCACGCTTCAAGAACAAGGCATTCTTGACTACCTTCCTTGCCACTGTAATCGCATTCGTGTACCAGATGTGCGCGATCTTCGAAATTGTCCCACCAATCACTCAGGACGAAGCACTGGAATTGGCTGGAGTCATCATCACTGCTCTGGCACTCATTGGCATTGTGGTAGACCCAACGACTGATGGCATGTCGGACAGTGAGCTGGTCATGAATCGCGGAAAGAAAAAAGGTGATGCGTAATGGCTTATGAATTTTTAACTCAGTATAATGCGGCTTCGTACACTCCGGGGCGTCAGGGCTATGGCATTAAGGAAATCGTCATCCACCACTGGGGCAATGACGGACAGACTTTTGAAGGCGTCATTTCATGGTTTGAAAACCCATCCTGCCCTACCTCTGCTCACGCCGTATTGGAAGCAGGCCGTGTGGCATGCATTGTCAACTACTATGACACGGCTTATCACGCTGGCAACTGGGAACACAACCTCTGCTCGATTGGCATTGAGTGCCGTCCTGAAATGAGTGCTGGCGATCTGGAAACGCTGTGTGAATATATCGCTGACTTGTGGACAGTGTATGGCGTGCTGCCTCTCAAAGGACATAAAGACATTGTTCTGACTGCTTGCCCGGGTCGCTATTACAACAAACTGTCGTACATCAATCAGCGTGCGACGGAGATCTACAATGAAAAAGTGAACGGTACATGGGAGTCCAATGGGAACGAAGGAAATGGGAACACCGGAAGTGGAAACGACGGAAAGGATGAAGACGCATTGAAATGGGCTGAATTTGAACGAAGCGAAGAGTACGCTATGCTGAAGGAAATCGTGGCTGGGCGCAAGGCACTGAATGCCAGCGAATGGGCTGAAGACGCACTGGACGAGGCGGTTGCGGCTGGTATCACCACTGGCGAACGTCCACAGGATTTGGTGACTCGTGAAGAAGCTGCAATCATGGTAATGCGTGGAGTGAACGCGGTGAAGGCCTCGGAGGGTACCGACGAAAAAAAGTAAGTAACCTGACTGCGGCCTTTGAGGATACGCAGCAGGATTACAATGAAGCGACTCAAGAACTTGATGACAAAGTAGCGAAGTATGAATCGCTTTTGAAATAATGAAATGAAGTAGGGGCTGGACATACAAACGAAATTACGCTTGTATGGCAGCCCCGTTTTTTTATTTCTATTTCAGAAATCTGATAAAAACACGCAATATTTCAAAAAGAAATACCCCACATTTTATCTCTTCTGGCAGAAATGCTGGAATACTTAAATAAATAAATAAGCATTCCCATAATAACTATAACTACATGGACATCCTCCTTCCTAAGCTAGAGTTCCTTCGTACTTATATTATACCATTTTATTTCTTAATAAACAAAGCGCCCGCCGGGTAGGGCGGGCGTGGAATCAATGCTTCTTAAATCTCGATATGAAAGTCTTGCCTGTGTCCTCGTTGATCGATCGGAGACAGCTTTTGTCTGGCTCAACACCGACTAGGGCAAACGTGCCGTACAAGTCAACCGAGGCTTTTGTTGTGAAATCTGTGAATGTGCGGTTGTATGGCAAGCCGTCTTCTTGGGCGTATTTGTTTCGCAACACCCAGACTAAATTCTCGCCTATTTGTGCGTGCTGTACCCAGCCGTTGTCGAGCAGTTGTTCAAATGCTTCCTGTGTGGCGGGAATCATTTCAAAGACTGGTTCCTCGCCGGGACGGAAGACGAGTGTTTTGATTAACTTCTCTTTTCCCATTATTTTCTTATACCTTTTCTTGTCCTACTATTACCACAACAGTTCCGTCAAGATCATCCGAATTTTGTATTTCACTTGCTGGAACCTCTAAAGTAAATATTTCCGTTTCGCCGGGTTCCAACGCCCCGTCTTTTGGAGTTACAGTTAAATACTCTTTGTCTAATACATCATCATCTTCGTCTTCAAATCTCCATGCGACAACAAACTTTGTATACGAGTCTTTACCATTATTGATCAAAGTCATTTCCATTTTCCAAGAGTCTGTAGCCGCATCATATTCAGTACTATCTACAGACACTTCTGACACATCATAAAAAACTTCTTCTTTGTTTCCACCTTTAATAAATGTTTCAAAATCTGCATCGTGAGTTAGAGCCGGATACAAATTCATAGTAGTCTTATCTTCGCCAAAAGTTACTGTATATTCCTTCCCACCTATTAATATCGTGTCTTTAGAATCAGTTTCCCAACCAAATTTATCACTATCAATTACTGCTGGATCTTCCCATTCATAAAGATCTTGATTGAAAACCAATCTATTCGTTTCAAATTCTAGTGTTGCATTTTCTCCATGTTCATTCGTATACCATAACCCAGACAAGTCTTCTGCAAGCGCTTCTTTTTCATTTGAGCTGGCTGAGAAGAAACCAAAAAATGCGATTGCAGCGACGACAACTACCCCACCAATGATAGCCCCGATTTTATAAGCCGAGCCTTTCTTTGGTTTCGGCGGCTCTTCTTCGCGTTGGTGTTCTTCGCTAGGAGGCTCGATGTCGATCACTTCATCTTCTGGCATTCCTGCGTCATCGACGACTTCTACCAATGGCTCTTCTACGACCTGTTTTTCCTTCTTCTCATTGGAAATCGGGTAGCCACAGTTCGGGCAACTTGTCGCCTGATCGCTAATTTCTTTTCCACATTCAGGGCATTTAATCAAGGCCATATCAATTCTCTCCTTTTTTATTAAGCCAATACGAGGGACGAAAGCATCATAAGTACTAGGGCAATTACAAACAGACAAGGCACGAATTCGACAGTCGTTCCAGTTCGTCTTGTTTTCATATTAATCTCCTTTTTGTAAAAATAAAAGGCCTCCCCGAAGGAAGGCCAATAGAAATTACAAGGTTCTCAAGTTTTCACTTGAAAATCCGATAAATAAATTATATCAGCCTTGCTTCGAGTTGTCAACTCGGATGATACACCCAGCATCTCCCGCTCGATAAAATTCAATAACATCGCCGCTCAATGTACATACCAGCTCATTGTCATCGAAAATCTTCACCCATGAATTAAACGTTGCCTTCAAAACGTAATGACTGCCTATCTCTGCATTTTCGTCAACGATATACGCATGATAAGCTGAGTCAATATTGAAATTCAAAATGGTGGCAACAAGTCCTTTATCTTTAACAAAACCAGACAATGTAAGTGCAGCGCAATCACTATCTCCAATGTACTGTTTTTTATATTCGTGATAATCTTTCATGGCGAACCTCCTAAGTAAATCATGGTACGATTATATCATATGTCTTGTAGGAACTACAGTTAAAGTTCAGAAAGAAAGGAAAATTATTATGTACAAATTTCTAGGATACATGCAAAGCGATCGTCGTCTGCAACCGTGGGCAATTGAGAAACTGGAGCGCATGGCCGATGTATTGATTGAACAACACCCACCGCAATTGGATGTAAAGAAGTACATGATTACGGTGGGCGAGTATAAGTATTACGGCGTCAGTTTCCAGTTGCAGGCATTATTTTATGGAGAAGATTTTAATAAGATGAGATATATCTTTTATAGCAATGGGAGTGGTAACGGAGTTAAGAAAGAAATGGTGTTGTATCTAAAGCGAATTTAGATGAGCTACTTGCGTCGAACGCAGTGAGACACCTAAAGCGAATTTAGACGAGCTACTTACGTCGAACGCCGTGAGACACTTGAAGCGAGTTTAGATGGCTTGCTGGCAGCCAGTACTTCCTTCGGTGGAATAAATTTTACTTCCTTGAGTTTCTTTGGCCTTCCTGACGGCATGGTTTTCGGATCTGTGTCGCGAATAATTTTGAGCCGCAAGTTGAATAGCGATAGGACTCTCAGCAGTGTACGAACAGAAACGAGCGTCACTCCGTTCTCAAATCTCGCATAGGCTTGGTAAGAGACATCAGCCCGCTCTGCCACCAACTTCTTGCTCCACCCGCGCTTGGTTCTCTCATGCGTTATTTCAAGCACTAGCATAAGCATGGTTTCAATTTCCATCATGTCGCGATCATCCATATACATGCGATCACCTCATTTTGATTCGCTTCTTCTTTTGCTTGACGTACAGATTGAGCGGGTTCGCGTTGTCCACGTTATTCACAATGTCCCTGTCGAACAAGCGGACATAGTTTTCTGTTGTTTTGATGTCCGAGTGCCCAAGCATTTTCTGAAGTTGAAAGACATCCATGTGGCAATCCAATGCAGCGTCGCGCGAAAATGTGTGGCGTATTGCATGGATCGAAGTTCGCTCTATGCCCCTTCTGCGGTTGTATTTGGCGATTTCCTTAGTTAGGTAGCCCTTTAGCATTCGGTCACCTGTATCAAGGCAAAATAAAGGATCTGACGGCTCTCCGCCGCGATAGGACAAGTACTCAAGCAGGATGACAGACAATGCGGAAGAAACAGGCAGGATTTGTGCGTTGTCATTCTTTGTCCTGTTGAATTCAATGTAGCCATCGTCCAGTCGAACATCTTCAATATTGAGACCGACAATCGTAGTGCGACGTGCGCCTGTCGCCATAATGAAGTTGACGATCACCCAGTCTCGGTACTCGTTGAATGTGCAGGTTTTCATGTCTGGTTTTTCGAGCAGTTTTTTCATTTCCTTGTGCGTGTATGATTTCGGTACGGCCTTCTGTTCTTTTTGCATTGGGAAGTTAAGCTTGTTTGGAATGTAGCCATTGCGAAAAGCCCAATTGAAAAAGGCACGGTACACACGCAGGTAACTGTTCAGCGATTGTGGTTTGACGTGTTGTTGTTTGTACAGGATGAAATCATCAATTTGGTGTTGTTTGACGTTCTTTGCCAAAACATTTTTAGGAAGTTCTTTAAGCAGTAATCTAAAGTGCGTCTTCTTTCTTTCGATTGTGTCTGGAGAGTAATTTGCAAGAGTTATCGATTTGATGTATAAAGTCCAAACTTCTGTCAACTTCAAATCTGTCCTTGTTCCACGAACACCCATAAAAAAATGACCTTCTTCCTTGCTAAAATTAATTAACAAAGAAGAAGGCCAATATCCGATGAAAGCCCAGTTTCAAGCGGTTAGCGATGACTACCGCCGACCCTCTGCTTGTAAGGCAGACGCTCTCCCAACTGAGCTAATTGTCCACAAAATGACGAGTACGGGATTCGAACCCGTGAATGTCAGCGTGAAAGGCTGATGAGTTAAGCCGCTTCTCCAACTCGCCATATGATTCCGCCGCGCGATTTCTCTCTCGCAACGACTTGCTAATAATACCACACACAGTCGCCAATCGTCAAGCATATTCTGCAAAAAAGTTCACAGTTTCCTTCATAAAAATTGCCCCCACTCGTAAGCGAGGGCAGAAAAACCTCATTCCAGCACAGCTTGCCGCAGGATCTGCCTGCCGGCGAAAACCATCGTCCCCACACAGAGCAGGATGTTCACAGCACATGCGCCGAAGAGCCAACCCGGCGCGAGGGCCGCCTGGGGATGCAGGTACAGATAAACATGTTGTAGCAGGTAGAAAAGCAGCCGCTGCACAAGCGCGTAACAGAGGATCGCCACCAGGCTCGTCGCGACCCCGTAGCGCAGCCCCTCGCGGGCCAGCATCCGCAGAAAGCCGCTGTCGGTGATGCCCATCGCCCGCAGGATCGAAAATTCGCGGCGGCGTTCCGCAACGAGATAATGCATGCTGCTCACAATGTGGGCCAGGCTGGCGACCAGGAGCACCGCAGCGATGCCGTAGAAGAACAGCATCTGCTGGCGCAGATAAAGCTCCTGCGCCGCGATCTGGCCGCTGTAATCGCGCACAACGCAGCCGGAGATCCCCGCCGTCGCGCGGCGCACAGCGTCGGCTACAGCCGCTGTATCGGCGTCATCCGCAAGGATCACACTCACCGTCTGGTAGCCGCTGACGCCGAAATGCTTCTGCATCTGCTCCTGGGTCATGATGATATCGACGGTGCGTTCGCCGTCGTCGCCGATGGTGGTGTCCACCTTGCCGAGGGGCCGACTGACCAGCGCGCAGATAGGGAGCGCCGTCGTCTGGTAAGCGTCTGCCGGACCGTCGAACTGTAGCAGGGCCTCCTCCGCCTCCGGATCGCACGGCGTTTTCACGCTCAGACTGTCGCCGCAGCGGAGGGCGATGCCATCGCTGTTTCCCTGGCCATCGACAAGAGTTTTGACAATAACGCTGTCCTCTCGGCGCATCGCGTCGGGATCGATGACTCCCTCAAGCAGATAGTCTCCAAGCTGCATGAGCATGGCGTCGTCGTAGCCGTAGATGTTGACCTTGAGCCGGTAGTCGTCCTCGCCAGTCTGCACGATCACGCCGCCATAGCGCGCCATGATCCCCGAATCCGGCGTAAAACCCGGCTCCCCTGCCGTTTCAGCATAATAGCTCGGCCAGCGAAAGCTGCCATCCTCCAGCGCGATCTCGCCGAGCATATAGCTGACTGGCAGCACAGCGCCGACGCCCTCCAGCTGCCGCAGCGAAGCGACAGTCTGCGCCGGGATCGTCTGCGCGAGCAGCCCGTTTTCGCTGACAAGCTGAATGTCCGAGCCGAGTCCGTCGTCCGCTGCAAAGACCAGCTCGTTGTTGATGCGCGTGTTCTCGATCACATACGTCGCACCGAGAAAGATCACGCTGCCCAGCGCCAGCGAAAGGATGATGCTGGCAAAGGTGCGCTTGCGCGCAAGCATGAAGCGCTTCGTGAGCACGCCGGTGAGGCTTGCACGGCGCAGGCTGATAATCCTGCGGCTGCGCGGCACGCCGCCCTCTCCCGCTTGCAGCTGACGCAAGCTGAAGCGCCGCATCTGCCGCACCAGGAGCGCGCTCGTGAGCACGAGCAGGAGCATCAGAAAAACAGCCCCGCCGCTAATTAGCGACCAGTCGACGTGAAACGCGCCGGCATCTGGCAGATTGGTCGCCGCCAGCGTCTCGACATTCTCCGCCATATCCACGCCGCTGTGCAGGCGCCCATCGTGCGCCACGAAGATACGCCCGCTGTGCGCATATATGAGCGACGCAACCCCATTGCCGAGCAAACAACCCAGGCTGTAGCCGCAGCAGAACACAGCGCAAAGCTCGCAGAGCAGGAGCCGGAAAATGCCGCCGTCGGTCAGCCCCAGCGTCTGCAGCACACTGTACTGTTGCTGGCGGCGGAGCACGCTCACCTGAAACAGGCTGTAGATGATGAATCCGGCAAAAAGCGCCAGCGCCAAGAGCATCGCGCCCTCGGTCATCGCCTGGTTTTCGTTCAGCAGCCCCCAGACATAGGGCACGCCCAGGCTCGGATCGCTCAGCGCGCCCACGATCTCGGCGAGCGTCAGCGAATAGCCGTCGCCACCAACATAGCCCGCGAGGCCAATATTGCGCGCCACCAGGCTGCCGTCGATCTCGTATTGCGCGCAGAAAGCAGCGATCTGCTCGGCAACCGGGCGGGATTCGTCAAAATGCAGATAAACAAAGCTGCCGTTTGCGCCATAATCCAGCTCCGGCCCGACAAACACCTGCATAAAATCGCCCATCTGCTCGCTGAGCTTTTCCGGCATCTCCGCGACAATCCCCGAGAGGGTGAACGTCTCGCCATCAAGCGTTACTTCAGCGCCCAGCTCCGCCGGAACGCCAAGATTGCGCAGCGTCTGCGCATCCATCGCGATCTCGTCATTGCGCTGTGGCATTTCCCCGTCCAGCAGCGTGCGCCCCATGATTTCCATGTAGCCAGCGTCCGCGCTCACATATTGGATAGAAAACGGCGCGCTGATCCCTTTTCGCACCGTCTCGACGCCGTATTTTTCCAGCGTAAAGCCCTCGCCTTTTGGATCCGCAAGAAATTCCTCGAACCACGGCAGATCACAGCGCAGCTCATAATGCCAATCGCCGTATTCCGCACGGGCATTTTCCCTCGCCGCATCGCGTCCACTTGAAAAGAGCGAGCCCACGCCGGAAAACAGCGCCGCCGCCAGGAGAATTCCGACAAACAGCGCCAGCGTCTGCTTCTTTTCGCGGCGCAGCCAGGCCCACGCCAGCTTCCACGTTGCACTCATCCCAGCTCACCGCCTCTCGCCTGTACAATGCGCCCATCCTCGATGTGGATGATGCGGTCGCAGGATTGGGCCAGCGCTTCGTTGTGCGTGACCATGAGGATCGTCTGCTTGTAGGTGCGGCTGCTCGCCGAAAGCACCCCCATCACGTCCACCGTCGTGCGGCTGTCGAGATTGCCCGTCGGCTCGTCAGCCAGGATCAGCGCCGGTTTGTTCGCCAACGCGCGAGCGATCGCCACACGCTGCTGCTGTCCGCCGGAAAGCTCGCTTGGATAGCGCTTGCGCAGCACCCAGAGCCCGAGATCCTCCAGCAGCCGGCGAATGTATGCGTGGCAGGCGTGCCGCCCCTTGTCAAATGTCACCGGCAGCGCCACGTTGTCATACACGTTCAGCACCGGCATCAGGCTGTAGTTCTGAAAAACGAAGCCAATGTTGCGCCGGCGAAAAATCGTCAATTCCCGGCGCGAGAGCTTGGCAATGTCGCGATCGCGGATCACCACCGCCCCGGCATCCGGCGTATCCAGCCCGCCGATGAGATTCAAAAGCGTCGACTTGCCGCTGCCGGACGTGCCGACAATAGCAACAAATTCTCCCTGACGCACGCTGAGGCTGATGTCCTTCAGCGC
>ERZ1034984.1613-NODE-1613-length-20501-cov-21.371906_pt1 | contig 20501 bp, 10 predicted proteins | sample MGYA00520589_ERZ1034984 | MGnify/ENA primary metagenome ERZ1034984 (study PRJEB33766, sample SAMN09781790) | gut metagenome | biome: gut microbiome | host: Homo sapiens | place: Madagascar | study: EMG produced TPA metagenomics assembly of the PRJNA485056 data... | reverse complement strand
AAGTCGTCGACCACCTTGCCGATGGTGACGGCCTCGTTGTAGCAGGGTATGATGATGGCCACGCCTTTGCCGGTGGTCGCAGCGGTATTGTTCTGAGAATCCGTGGGATTCATGAAGCGTCCTTTCGGAGCGAGTTGCTTAAAATCGAATCTGCAACCAGTCTATCCGACTTGGTTGAAGAACTACCTTTCTAATGATAACGAATACAATGGAATAATCGACCTAATGGTGGCGGCAGTTAACGCATGGTTCCGTTGATGCGATTTTTGCACAGGAGTTGCTGTTGTTCTGTTTCGGGTGCGGTCTCATTCGCTCCTGGGATAAAATAAAAGGGTTTTATCATGCGGAGATGCCAATGCATTGAAACGGAGATGAAGAAATGTCGAACGGATCGTTGCGCACGGGTTCGTTGAAAAAGAATTGGTTTATCGTGTCCTCGCTTGTGAGCAAGGATTTCAAGCTGAAGTATCGTCGTAGCGTATTGGGCGTGCTGTGGTCAGTGCTCAATCCGCTGCTTATGATGTGCGTTCTTGCGGCTGTCTTCACGAATGTTTTGAAGTTCGGCGATGTCGAAAACTACCCCATGTATCTCATTCTCGGCAACGTTCTGTTCGCTCTCATGTCCGACTCAACGGGCAGCGCGATGGGGTCGATCCTCGAATCTGCTCCGCTCATCAAGAAAATCCGCGTTTCAAAGATGCTTTTTCCTATTGAGAAGGTTTTGTTTACGCTCGTGAATTTCGCGATATCTCTCATTGCCGTTGTCATTGTTATGATCTTTTTCCGCATTGCTCCGACTGTTGACTTGGTTCTGCTCCCTCTATTGCTGGCATATATGTTGCTTTTTTGCAGTGGTCTGGGATTGTTGTTGTCCGCTTTGGCCGTGTTCTTCCGTGATGTCTGTCATCTGTGGGGCGTGGTCATCACCGCTTGGACCTATGCCACGCCCCTTTTCTATCCGGTCACGTTGTTGCCGGAATGGATGCAAGCGGCAGAAGCGTTCAATCCCATGTACCATTATGTCTGCTATTTCAGGGACATCGTCATGTATGGAACCACCCCGGGCCTTGGAGAAAACCTCATTTGCCTGGGAATTGCCTTGATAACCTTTGCGGTTGGTTTCGTTGTATTCAAAGCTTCTGAAAAGAAGTTCATTCTTTATGTTTAGGTGGTAGTGTTATGTCCAACGATGTCGTTGATATAGATGTTGATCTTTCCGACAAGGCTGAAGACGTCTTCGACGATCGCCCTGTTATGGTTGGCGTCGAGCATGTGTCGATGGTCTTCAATATGGCCAATCAACAGCTCAACAGCCTTAAGGAATACGCTATAGCGCTTGCTCGCAGGGAACTTATGTTCAAGGAATTCAAGGCCTTGGACGATGTTTCTTTCACAGTTCGACGAGGCGACGTATTCGGTATTTTAGGTACGAACGGGTCTGGCAAGTCCACCATGCTGAAAATCATCGCTGGCGTTCTGGAGCCCACATCTGGCTCGTGTTCGGTTAACGGAAAGATTGCTCCGTTGATTGAGCTCGGCGCTGGCTTCGATATGGAACTTACCGCACGTGAGAACATTTATTTGAACGGAGCGCTGCTCGGCTATTCTCGAAAGTTCATTGATGAGCATTTTGACGAAATCGTCGATTTTGCCGAGACGGAAGCTTTTCTTGATATGCCGATGAAGAATTACTCTTCGGGCATGGTCGCGCGTATCGCATTCGCTATTGCTACGGTTATCGTTCCGGAAATCCTTATCGTTGATGAGGTTTTGTCCGTTGGCGACTTCATGTTCCAGCGAAAATGCGAGGATCGTATCAGTGAGCTCATCAACAACTATGGCGTCACGGTCCTTCTTGTATCGCACAGTAACGATCAGATTGAACGCCTTTGCAACAAGGCTATCTGGATTGAAAAGGGCCATACGAAGATGATCGGCTCTGCTCGCGATGTTTGTGGCGCATACCGTCTTCTCGGTGGCAAGATGGGGACGACAAACTCCGTTGAGATCGTTGCCGACCGGTACAAGAATATGGGAGAAGACTCTCTTATCGATTGCCGCAGAACCTTTGCAAGCGAAGATCATTTCAGCGTTGCGGGCAGGATATCCGATGCCGGTTGGGAGCAAGGGGACATTGACACTTTGGTTCTTGCTGCCGGAAACGAGCAAGTCGATTCTCTTATCGCCTGCGGACTTGCGAGCTTGTATGATTCGCCCGTGCTCCTGACGAAAAATGAGGTACTGTCTGAGGCGGCGATTCGCCAAATCGAGAGGTTGAAACCGAAACGAGTGCTTGTTTTCGACTGTCACAAGGCGATTTCCGAGTGTGTCATTTCGGAACTCGAGCAGATAAAAGGCGTTGATGTCGAAGTCGTGGTTATCTCCGGCAGCACGTCGATGGAATCGTCTCATGATGCTTATCTATTTGGCATGAATGATGGCAAGCAATGGGGCGATACTGCCGTTTTGAGCACCGTGGGCATCTGCTCTGACTTGATTACGTTCTCTCCCTATTCTTACGCGGCGAAGGCTCCGGTGTTTTTAGCAGAAGGAGACGGCGTTGTCTCCTCCGAGGTTATGACTGAGCTTGCTACCCATTTCACCAATGTTGTGATACTCGGTAGAACCTGCGATGTGGCGTCCGAAACCGAAGGGGTCTTGCGGGAATCCGGGCTAAATGTCCTTCGTATGTGGGGAAATAGTGCCCATGAGGCAAATCGGGCTATCGTTAACTGGATTATCAACGAAAGCCCTTGTCGCCAGCTCTTCTCGCTCAAAGATTTGTTCGTGGCAAGCGCTTTGAATCCATTTGACGCGCTTACGGTTGGCCCGCTGGCGGGTAAAACTGGTTCCGTTGTTTTCTTCGAGGATACCGACAACCTTGACAGCGTCGCTCTCGCGATTGAATTCGTCGAAGCATATCGTAGCGACATCGAGCAAGTGACTTTCTTTGGCGGTGGAGCTAGATTCTCTGATGTTGACCAGCGTCTGCTTGCGTCGTGCTTGTAAAGCTGTCGTGCATGTTTAGGAGTTTGCCTTGCGTCAAGATGTCGTGCATATAGCGACTGCTATTAATAAAGGATACCTTCCTTATTTTGCAGTGATGTTGCAGTCAATCAAGCGGCATTGTGACGCATCGCGACGATATTGCATTCATGTATTATCGTCTGATGTCGAGCAGTCCGATCTGGAGCAGATGCTTATCACGGAAGACAAGCTTGTTGCGGTCGATCTCTTGGACGTCGCTTGGTTCAAAAACGAAACAGAAAAAATGGAGTTTGGTGAGTTCTTTTCGGTTGAGTGCATCTATCGTCTTGCTTTGCTGAAGCTTATTCCGAATGTGGATAAAATCATCTATCTCGATAGCGATCTTATCGTCTTGGATGATATATCGATTTTGTTCGATACGGAGCTAGGCTGTAACTACGTCGCCGCCGTGCGCGACATTGGTATTGCTGGCATGGTTGGCGGCTACGCACCTGATGAGGCGGAGCGATTGAGGTCGATCGGCATTGAGGACGCCAGCGGGTATTTTTCTTCTGGCGTGATGGTGTGGAATCTCTCCAAGACCCGGCAAGATTTTACGCTGTCGCAGTTAATTGAATGGATTGAGGAAAACAAGCCTCGGTATAGCGATCAAGATTGTTTGAACTACTTTTTTGCGGGTTCTGTTTGTTACCTCGACTCAAAATGGAACACTCTGTTTGATTCGGAGAACATTCGTGTTTCCCAGATTGCACCCTATGCTTCGAAAGCACTCCAAGAAGAGTACTTGAGGGCAAGGGAGAAGCCCTCGATATTTCATTTCGCAGGGCCCGTAAAACCTTGGGCTGAGGATGTTGACGGGTCGCCACGCTTTTGGGGAGAAGCCAGGTCGTCGGCTCTTTATGAGCCTGTTCTTCGCAGATATGTTAACAGTGAGAACAAGAAACTGTTTAAGCTGGTTTGGGAGACGTTCGACGATGTCTATTTTCGTTTAAGCGAGGCTGAGAGAATCCGTGAGGACCTTCACAAAAGGTTGTCAGAAGCAGAGCGTAGCATCCAGATGCTCCAGGATAGAATTGACCAGCTTGAGCAGCAAAAAACGCCAATAGCAACTAGGCTATATAATAAAATTGGTTTACGTGGGAAGTAAGAAAAGCTAATTCGGCGATATGCCATAAGAGGGAAACGAAGAGGAGTTTTCGGGAATGAATCCAAAAGTATCGGTAATCGTGCCCGTATACAATAATCAAGAGTATGTTGTAACGTGCATGAATAGCCTCGTCTGTCAGACGCTTCGCGATATTCAGATTATTTGCATCAACGACGGCTCGACCGATAACTCGTCGGCAGTTCTGCATTCGTTCGCCGATAAGGACCCTCGCGTGCTTGTCGTTGACAAAGAGAACGGTGGTTACGGCGTCGGAATCAACACGGGGCTTGACCTCGCAGAAGGCAAATACGTCACCATTCTTGAGTCTGATGACTTCGCTGATTTGGATATGCTTGAAACTCTGTTCAACTATGCAGAGGCGTTCGATCTCGAGGTCGTGAGAGCGAATTTTTACCTGTACTGGGCAAAAAAAATCAAGAATGATCATCTTCTTGAGTTGTTTGGACACCATGAGTGCGATCGGGTGATCGATCCGAGCATTCGCGACAACCAGCATTGTTTTTATGCGCAGCCTGCTCTGTGGTCGGCTATTTACCGCACGGATTTTATCCGCGAGAACAACCTTCGACTTCTGGAAACCCCCGGTGCGGCGTACCAGGACACTGCATTCAATTTCAAGATTTGGGCATGTGCGAAACGGGTTATGTTTGTTCATAAGCCATTTGTTCATTATCGCCAAGATAACGAAGCTTCGTCAATCAACAATCCTGGCAAGGTCAACAACATCTGTTTGGAGTATGCCGAGATTCGTCGTTGGCTGAAGGAAGATCGTCCAGACTTGCATAAATTACTTGCTCCCGTGGCGACGAAAATGATGTGCGATGCGTACACGTGGAACACCGGTCGTGTTGCTGAGGAATTCAGGGTCCCTTTTGCGGAGCAATTTGGAAAGGAGCTAATGGCTGCTGAGGTAGCGGGCGAGTTGGATTCTTCGTTGTTTGAACCTGGCAACCTTGCTGTGGTCAGGACTGTTGAGACGGATCCGAAGGCTTTCGTTGATTTTCTCATCAAGGGCAAGGATCCTCATCATGGCTTCGCTCGCGTTCAGCGAAAAGCCGAGACGCTTGTTCAGTTTGCGGAACACTTCGGTTTACGTGGGGCGAAAGATCTTGTTATCGATAGGCTTACCAGCGGCCATGAGTCTGAAAAGTCGAAACTCGTTGACGCTATCGATAATGAAATGGCGTCGCGCAAGGAGCCGAAATTCATAACTGAGGCTATCGTTCCCGAGATATCGGTTGTTTTAACTGTATATAACGTTGAAAAAGTGCTGCGAGAGACCCTCGACAGCATCTTTGCGCAGACATTTACCGAATTTGAATTGATTTGCATCAATGATGGTTCGACTGATTCCTCCCTCGCGATTCTTGAGGAGTATGCACGAAAAGATTCGCGAATGACCATCGTGTCTCAGGAAAACGGTGGGGTTGCACATGCTCGTAACGTTGGGCTGCGGAGTGCGAATGCGCCCTATACCCTGATTCTTGATTCCGATGACATCTTCCGGTTCGATATGTTCGAGATGCTGATGAAAAAGGCTGGTCGCACCGATGCCGATTTGGTTGTCTGCAGCAGCTGCGAATACGATGGCGAGACGTATGAGTCGACGCCGACTCCTTGGGCGCTTAAGCTCGATATGGTTCCGGAGAATGAGGTGTTTTCTGCTGACGACTCTAAGGATACGCTATTTCAAGCGTTTATGGGTTGGCCTTGGGATCGACTGTATAAAACCAGCTTCTTGAAAGAAGCATCGCTTGAGTTCCCGGAGGATTTGGCGAATAGTGAAGACGGTGTGTTCGTTTATGGCATATTGTCGCGTGCTCAGCGCATTTCGATTGTGGAAGACGTGTTGGTGAAGCACCGCTCTACCCGCAAAGGCTCTGTGTCTAATTCGCGCGATAAGAACCCGGAATGCTTCTATGAAGCCTCTTGTCGCATCAAGGCTGATTTGCAGCAACGTGGTTGCTACGACGACTTTGCAAGGTCGTTCCTGAACTGGGCATTGGATTATGCGATTTGGAACATCTCGACATTGACCGACAGCTCGGCCAAAAAGGAATTGGCTGCCAAGTTGGTAAATGGCGGATACAGCGAGCTTGAGGTACAGGAACATCCTTGGCCGTATTTTGGTTTGTACGGGACGAAAAATCACGTTGGCTTTAATAATCTGAAGCGCATCGCAAATGAAGGATAATCAAACTAATGGCAAAACAGCGCGTACTGTATTTTGATTTACTTAACATTATCGCAACCATCGCGGTTGTGTATCTGCACTGCAATGGTATGGTTCATACCTATTCAGAGGGAAAGTCGTGGGCTGCTTCGCTGGTGATTGAGGTCGTCTTTTACTGGGCTGTTCCGATTTTCTTTATGCTGACAGGTGCGAAGACTCTGAACTATAGGAAAAAGCGCGATACAGCCACCTTTTTGAAGGGGCGTATGCTGCGCATCTTCTTGCCTTTTCTGGCTTGGAGTGTAATTCTCTTTGTGATTCGATTTAGCGGCCTATTTTATCCTCAAAACCCCAGCGTGCCGTTTACGCTGGGAGGGTTTGCTGATGCCTTGATGACTAACACCATTGAACCGACGTACTGGTTTTTCTTCGCAATGTTCGGCGTGACACTTTCAGTTCCAGTGTTGTCTCTTCTTGCTGAGCAGAAAAAGATACTATGGTATATGGTTGGTTGCGTGTTCGTCTTCACTTCAGTTGCCCCTTATGTGTTTCATTTTATTAACGTTCCCTGGAATTCAGGAATCGAAATCTCTGTGGCATCTGGGTACGTCATGTATGTGGTTCTCGGCTGGTTGCTGGCTGATAAAGATTTCAAGCTGTCTTCGAGACAGCTAAAACTGGTTTATGTTGCAGCTGTCGCCTGTCTCCTGATCCGCTACGGGTACACTTATATAGCGTCTTCTTCGCTAGGGCAAGTTGATCGATTGTTCTTCGACTATATGGCATTCACTGCAGTGATTCCTAGCGCAGCATTGTTCATGTGGTTCAAAAACAACGAGCCTCATTTCACGGGACTTGCCAAATATCAGAAGATTATCGTGACGGTATCCGGTGCGAGTTTCGGAGTATATCTGATTCATAAGCTTGTTTTGGATAATATCGTTTGCGGCGTTCTCGGTGTTTCGATGAATTCGGTGCTTTTGAGGACGTTGGGTCCAATCGTCATTTATTTGGCCTGCGTACTGGTGATCTTGCTTTTAAAGAAGATACCGATTATAAACAAAATTGTTCCGTAGCGGCCCTATGCTGCACGTGAGTGGAGAGTACATGGAAGCTGAAGAAAAGCCGAAGCGACAAAAACGCGCCTATGTTTGCATCGTCGCGTTGTGCCTGCTGTTTTTTGCGTCTATGTATAGTGCTATAAACTATGAGCGCTATGGCACTGTAGCCGAGCTCAGCTTGTCTAGTCTTGCTCTCTCTTTACTGCTTACTGCGGCTTATTCTGCGATTGCATGGCTGCTTGTGAAATATTTGCCTGAACAAGAGAGAGTTAAGCTTTTTCCAATCGGCGATAAGGTACGCAAGCCGGTTTTCTGGGTGATGTTCTTGCTGATCATGCTCGCTTGGCTGCCATATTATTTGGCGTGCTTTCCGGGTCTTTACGTTTATGACGCGGCAACTCAGGTGCATTATGCGCTCGGCCTTTGCGAAGTCAACTCTTTCCATCCGCTGATTCATACCTATTGGCTGTCTGGAATGATGTTGCTAGGGCAAAAGGTGTTCGGCGGCTATGCGGTCGGCTATGCCCTGTACACGCTATCTCAGATGGTTGTAATGTCTCTCTGCTTTGCTTATGTTGTTGCCCAGATAGCCTTGATTAGCGGGAAAAGGTGGGTTGCAGTTGTCTCGCTGTTGTTTGTCGGGCTATTCCCTGTTTTTCCGGTAATGGCCATCAGCGCTACGAAAGACTCCGCATTTGCTGCTCTCTTCGCCGTTTTTTGCGTTCAGGTTGCGAAGGCTTCTTTTCAGCCTTCCTTGTTTTACAAGTCCAATAGAAATCTAGCAATTTTGGTTGCATCCGGGTTGCTTGCCGGGTTGTTTCGAAACAATGCTCTGTATGTGGTTCTGCTGGTGCTGCTAGCAATGATGATGTTCCATAGACCAGATGCACGTGCTATTAAACGTTGGTTCGCGTCTTGCTTAGCGTTGCTTATTGTTTTAGGAGTTGCGGTTCCGAAAGCGATTAGTCAAACAGGTAGCAACTCAGGCGAATTGCTGGGCATTCCGATTCAGCAAGTTGCAAGGACTGCTAATTATGAATCCGGAAATCTGTCGGATGAAGATGAACGTCAAATAGAGGAATTGGTTCCAAGCTGGAATCTGTACAATGCACGTATTGCAGATCCGGTTAAATTTTCATCGGGTACAAGCCAAATCGTTTCGATGCAGACCGCTGATTTCCTAAGGCTTTGGGCAAAATTAGGAATGCAGCATCCAATCGAATATATGGATGCATTTGTCTCGCAAACTGATGGTTTCTGGTTCCCCCTGTTTCATTACAGCGGCTCACAAGCAACCAAACCATATCTCGAGTTTGATGCGTGGATTCTCATTGATCCTGGGCTGCTAGGCCGAGATATGGGCGATGCTGGCTATGACGCATATACAGTTGAAGATGACGATTCGTGGATACTAATGCAATCGGCCGGCAGTTTGTCAAGCTTGCCTGCGGCGATTCGGTCAATGTGTTACGACCCGTTCTGGGAGCATTCGGTGATCTTAAGATGGATATTGTCTCCAGCAAATGTTTTATGGCTGGCTTTACTTCTCTTTGCTCTGTTGCTCGGCAAACGAGGTGTAAAGCAACGGATTGTGGCCGTATTGCCAGTTGTTTTATATATCGCAACTTGTCTGCTGGGTCCATGTTATTTGATTAGATATGCTTTCCCGATAATTTGCTTGATTCCCGTCGTGGTCGCTATGCTGCTGAGTTTATTTTTGAAAACTGATTGTCGGTGAGCTGTGATAGGAGCGTACGTTGATGCGGATAAACAGATTGAGCTTGCAAAACTTTAAGGGCTTCGAACGCTGCGAACTCTCTCTTGATGGCAAATCTACGGTCATTTTTGGTGCGAATGGTACGGGCAAATCGTCTATTCTCGCCGCTATTAACTACCTTTGTTGGAATTGGGTAAATCGGTTAAATCCGTCACAGGGTACTGCTTTTAAGTCTATGGATGCATCTTTGGTTCGCTCGGGATCATCCAAACTTGAAATCTCCACCGAGCTTGAGCTGGGGGGAGAATCCTTTTCACTTCAAAAAGAATACATAAAGGCCCGACCTGGAAAAGGTGCCTCTGTTGCATCCCATAAAAAACTATACGACGCATTTATAGATCGTTTCATGCACATGTATGGGGCGGATGACGTCCCTATGCCTATATTCGTCAATTACGGAACAAATCGTTCTGTTCTTGACATTCCGCTTCGCATCAGGAAGAAACATCAGTTCTCAAAATGGGCCGCTTTTGAGCGTGCTCTAGAAAACGAATTGGATTACCGTACTTTTTTCGAGTGGTTTCGCAATCAGGAGGATTACGAGGCAGAGCTGGTTCGTGAGCATCAAGATTTTTCGTATACCGATGTTTCTTTGCAATGTGTGCGCAGGGCCGTGCAGGCGATGATACCTAATTTTTCCGATCTTCAAGTCAAGCGTAACCCGTTGAGGCTTGTTGTCAAGAAAGACGGAGCGGAGCTAAATGTCGACAGGCTGTCGGATGGGGAAAAGTGCACGCTCGCACTTATGGGCGATCTTGCCCGTAGGTTGGCGTTGGCGAACCAGGGAGCGGAAGATCCGCTTCACGGTGAGGGCCTTGTCTTGATTGACGAAATCGAGCTGCATATGCATCCTTCGTGGCAGCGAAAGATCCTCCCTGTACTTTGCCGGACTTTCCCTAATATTCAGTTCGTCATCACGACGCATTCGCCGCAAGTTCTTGGCGAGGTGAATGATCGATTCAACCTGTTCATGCTCGGCAGCGTTTCGCGGCAAGAAGCTGAAATCAGTCGAATCGATCGAATGGACGGCTTCGATTCGAATTATATTCTTCAGGAATTTATGGGTACCGAATCAATGAATCCGGTGTTTGGAGAGCTTCTTGAACGAGCTTACGATTCGATAGATAATTGCGATTTCGGTTGCGCTCGGCAGTTGATCGAGGATGTTCGCAGCATAGTTGGTCCGAATTCCGCTTCTCTCATTGCTTTAGAGGGAAGCTTGAAAAGAGGTGAGCTTTTGCATGAGAAGAATCGTTAAGGACGCCGCTCCTGCATTTTGGCTGACTTACGTAAAAAGGCATCCGAAGGACTGTTATCGCCAGCTGGATTCGACGGTGGAGGGGCGGTCTGCGAGAAATCAGCTTCGTGATCATCTTGTTGAGCAGCAAAAAATGATTTGTTGCTATTGCTGCGGCTCGCTCGAAAAAGGACCGTCGAGTGCTCATAATGAGCACGTTAAACCCCAATCGAGTTATCCCAACGATTCGATGGATTACGGCAATCTTTTGGCGTCTTGCAACAACGGCAACACTTGTGGAGCGGCCAAACGCGATACTTATGATGACCGATATTTTGTTTCGCCTTTGCGGGAGGATTGCGAAGATCACTTTAGCTTCTCCCAAGACGGGCGCATCAGGGGGGTCACTGAAGAGGGAAAACGGACTATTGAAGTTTTAAATCTGAATCACAGACCTCTGGTCGAACGGCGAAAAGCGCAGTTCGAAAACTGCTTAAGGATGGCTCAATGTATGGGGAAGGAGTGGGTCCAGCGGGAGTACATCCAGCCAAAAGGTGGCGTATTGTCTCAATATGCCGATATGGCTGCCTATTTCTATCGTCAAGGCATGTTCGATAAGGAAGTCTGCGGTTAAGACGGCCGATAAACCGTTGGCTCCCTTCTCATTCCGGGCAGGTAGGTGCCGCTTGAATTTGCATCGGCGGAATAGAGGTAATTGTCCTGTACACTTAGGTTGATTAAGACTGCGTCTGTCTTGATGCGCTCGAGTGGATAGGGGTCGGAAGCAATGAATGGCATTATAAATAAAGTGGTCAGCGCTGTCGTTTGCACAGCCCTGGTTTTGTCGTTTCTGCCGTCACGGGTAGCCCTTGGCGAATCATCTGATTTATCCGTTCGGAGCGGTTCCGATGGCGTTGATAATCGCTTCGATGAATCTGCCAACACTGATGCTGCGACCATTGGGGCAGATCAGGGGTTTGATTCGGAGTCTGTTTCCGAAAGTGCTATGGATGAGTTATTTGAATCCGGTAGGGAGTCGGGCCGTGCTCATCCCTCGGATTTTAGCGAGGGGGCGGTTGAAGGGGATCGGCTGTCGTCAAGTCTATTTGCGTTAGACGGTCCGTCTTCACGGTGTGTTGTCGATGGCGTTTATGAATTGTCGTCTGCGGTTGACGAATCGAGGGCTCTTGATATTCCGGGTGGGTCGTTGGAGGACTGCGCACGTGCGCAGCTTTGGTCATCGAATGGATCGCTTGCCCAGCGGTTCCGCTTTTCCTACGACGAAGTGTCTGGCTTTTACACCATTACGAACATTGGGTCTGGCAAGGTCCTCGATGCTGCGGGAGGTAGCCGAGATGACGGCACTATCGTGCAGCAATACGCAGCAAACGGTACGGCGGCTCAGTTATGGGGTGTTAAACCTGATGGAGATGGCTTTGTCATCTATTCGGCTATTGACGCTGGCCAGGTGATTGATGTCACCGAAGCACAGGCTTTCGATGGCGCGGGGATCCAATTGTATGGCGCTAACGGCACTTATGCTCAGCGGTGGAAGCTAACGGAATTAAAATCCGTTGAGGGCGGGCGCTCCATAAACGATGGGGTCTACACTATTTCTTCAGCTCTGGCTGATTCGCTGGTTGTTGATATAGCCAGTGCATCGGCTGAAGATGGCGGCAACGCCCAGCTGTATTCGGCGAACCTGACCGCCGCGCAGTTGTTTCGCGTCACGCTTGGGGACGATGGATTTTACACTATTGCAAACCTTGCAAGTGGGAAGGTGCTTGACGTTTCCGATGGCAGCTATAGCTATGGTGCTAACGTCCAGCAATGGTCGGCTAACGCTTCCGATGCTCAGAAATGGGTGATAGCCGATAATGGAGATGGTTCATACAGCGTTGTGTCGAAGCTTGGGACATACCTTGACGTTTCTGGCGCAGCTGCGCAAGATGGTGCCAACTTGCAGACATGGCAGCGAAACGAAACGTTTGCTCAGTCGTTCCGTTTCAATCGCGTTGCGTCCTCGCAATCGGTGCCTGACGGGGTTTATGCGATAGCCTCTGCTCTCGATGGGTCTAAAGTGCTTGACGTTTACGGTGGGTCCTTGGAAGATTGCGCCAAGGTGCAGCTCTGGGGATCGAATAATACCTCAGCTCAGCGTTTTCGCTTTACGTATGACGAAGTGTCCGGATTCTATGAGATAGCAAACGACGGTTCGGGTAAGGTTTTCGATGCCGCTTCCGGCATGTGGGTCGACGGCACCGTTGTGCAGCAATATTCACCCAATGGTACTGCAGCGCAAATGTGGGCTGTCGAACCGGATGGGGAAGGTTATCGCATTTGTTCGGTTCTCAACCGTGGGCAAGCTCTCGATGTACCCTGCGCAGACGCCTCTGATGGCATGGGAATCCAGCTGTATGGTGCAAACGGTACAGCTGCTCAAAGATGGAATCTGCAGTATTCGTCGTGCCCGATTGATTTTGTGGTAAATTGCGGCGGTGATACGATTTATCCTATCGACAAGCATGACGGATCGATTTATCTGACGCTTCCGTCGCATGCGTCTTCGGATTCCGTGCTTCTTTCCGTATCTTTGGCATATGGGAACGTCGCTTGTATCGGCGAGGTGAAGATTCCTCGTGATGGGTCTTTAGTTTCGCTAACCGATATTGGTCTTAACGTGATGCCTGGCGAGGAAGCAAGCTGCTCGATCACCGATGAATCTGGTGCTGTTTTATATTCGCTCGCGGTCATAAGGTCGTCTGATTGCGCTTCGATGTTCTTGTCTAGCGCCGACGTCCAGCATGGTCGTGATTATGTGGAGTCAAGTCCCGATCATTCTGCATCGGCTAAAGGCGATCTCAGAATGCTGAATGTAGAGGGTGAGCCTATTTACGACGGAAAGCTCGAGCAGATAAAGGGCCGTGGAAACTCCACGTGGCAGCTTGCTGATAAGAAACCGTATCAAATCAAGCTCAAGAAGAAGACCGACCTGCTCGAATCCGGGGACGTTTCGAACAAAAACAAGACGTGGGTGCTGCTGGCGAACGCTTTCGATGGTTCGTCGATGCGCAACATGATTTCATGCTCTCTTGCTCGGGACATTGGGGTCAAGAGCTCGGTAGAATTTCGCCCTGTTGATCTTTACTATGACGGGGAGTATCGGGGAACGTATCTCCTAACTGAGAAGGTGCAGATCAATGCCGGGCGCGTTGATATTGCCAATCTTGAAGAGGAAAACGAGGAAGTCAATGAAGACGAGCCGGTTACCCGGGATGTTGAAGGGCTCAACAGCTATGGTCACCCAATGAAGTATACAGAGGGTTTGAAAAGTCCTTCCGATATATCCGGCGGTTACCTCATCGAGCTTGATGGTCGCTATGCCGATGAGCGTTCGTGGTTCTCGGTTGGGACGCAATGGGGACCAGCCTACTTTGTGTGCAAGAGTCCAGAAGGGTGGACATATGAAGAGGCAAATTACCTTAGCTGCTATGTTCAGGATGCATTTGATGCCATGGCGAATGGTGGGAGGAATCCGCGAACGGGCAAGACTACCGGAGACTATATCGACATCGATTCGTTTACCAGCTTGTATTGGGTGAATGAGATTACCAAGAACCGCGATGGATTTATGTTTTCGTCTACTTATGCGTATAAGGACTCGGGTGCATCCGGTAGCGATTCTCGGCTTGTGTTTGGCCCAGCGTGGGATTTTGATTTGTCCCTTGGAAGCCTGAGTTCTCCGACCGGGGAACCGACTAGCTGGGTCACTGACCCTACTGGCTGGTATACGCGAGCAACGGGTATCGCTCCTCTGTTCATGCGTGATCCCCTTGTGCTCAAAACCGTGAATGTCGCGAGAGACGATGTTGTAGCCGCTTCTAAGGACTACCTTGTTGCTGAACTGTCAAATCAGAGGAAAGCGGTAGAATCTTCGATGAGATTGAATTCGGTCGTATGGGGTTCATCCGGAGAATCATGCGATGACGTTGTTCGATGGCTGGACCAACGGCTTGATTGGTTATCGAACGTACGGTTGTAGATTTCTGTTATAGCGGAGGTTTGTGTTGGATATCAGAATGCTTGGCAAGAAAGCTTGCTCTGTTGCGGTTTCGTCCTTGATGGTCCTCGAGATGACTGGGTTTGGTTCGTTGGCGTATGCCGTGGAATCCAAAGATGGTGATTCAGACGTAGCGCAGGAGACGACTCAAAATCTTGATGCCGAAAATCAGGGTCAAAGCAAATCGGAAGGAGACGAAGCCTTTACGCAGGCGGCTGATGTTGACGCTTCCGGTGTCGTGCCCGGTGCTGATGCGCCGACCTCGCCTACGAACGCTTCAACGCATCTGGACATTTCGGCAGCCGATTTGCTGTCTGAGGACGAACTGTCCGCTGCATATTCAAAACGTATGGCGCGTGGTGCGTGGGATTATACCGGGGCGACGTTTGCCGATGTTTTGGTGTACGCCGAACAATACATCGGCTTGCCGTACGTCTGGGGAGGAAAAGATCTCTATCGCGATGGCGGCTTCGACTGCTCTGGTTTCGTGAACTGGGTTTATAACAACGTTTGCGGGACGAATATCAATTCTGATTGGACGAATGCGCAAAGCTTATACGATGGGTATTGCACTCCGGTAAGCGAGGCGGAAGCGCGTCCTGGAGACATAATTTTCTGGAAAGGCACCTATCAAAGTCTCGGCTATATCAGCCATGTTGGCATCTATTGCGGCAACGGTATCTGCATCGATGCCGGTGACCCTGTCGGGTATGACCACGTGACCGACATCAAGAACATGAACGGCGTTCCTGCTGAACGTGTCTATGGTCGCTTGGTTTCGCTGAGTTCGACTGCGGTTGATTTGAACGCGGCAATTACAAAAGTTCGCGTAGCGGATCAGGCGTATACGGGTGGTGCATGCGCTCCGAGCCCCACGGTTGTGAGCGCAGGATCCGTTTTGAACGAGGGCACTGATTACTGGGTCTCGTATGAGAATAACGTCAATGTCGGTACCGCAACGATTGTGATTCATGGTGCTGGACGTTTTGGTGGGCAGGAGACGCGGAAGAATTTCCAAATCTACGAGGATTCTTTTGAAGGTGGGGCTCGTGTTATCAGCTCCGCGCTGAATCCCTCGCAAGTGTTGGATGTGCCTTCCGGATCCTTGGACTCCGGCGTGGCAATGCAACTCTATTCCCGCAACGACACGGATGCTCAGACGTTCGAGTTTGAAAAGACGGGCGATGGATACTATGCCATCCGCAATATGAAGTCCGGTTTGTATTTGTCGCTCTATACAACGTGGGCTGAGCTGAGGAACGGGACAGCCGTTGCCCAGCAGTCCTGGTATGGTGGGCTATCTCAGAAATGGTGCGTTAAGCCTGTTGGAAACGGGCAGTATATTATTTCGTCCGCCATGGACTGCTCCATGGTTCTTGATGTGAGCAATGGCGTGGCAGGCAATGGGTCTGCCGTCCAAGCGTACGCCGACAACGGCACCGCCGCCCAGAGGTGGTCTTTCTCGCCGGCGAAGACCGTGCGCGAGCGCGTCGACGAGCTGGCCGCCGCCAACGCCGGGACGGTGGCGCCGGGCACCTACGCCGTGCGCTCCGCGCTGTCGGCGTCCTGCGTGCTCGACGCCGCCGGCGCCGGCACGGCCGACGGCACCGCCGCCCAGACCTGGTCCGCCAACGGCACCGACGCGCAGGCGTGGCTGGTGGAGGACGCCGGGGCGGGCTACGTGACCGTGCGCAACGCGGCCAGCGGCCTGGCTCTCGACGTTCCGGGCGGCTCCGCCTGCTCCGGCGCGCAGCTGCAGCTGTGGACCCCGAACGGCTCGTGGGCCCAGAGGTGGGTCGCCGTGCGCGACGGCGCCGGCATCCGGCTGGTGAGCGCGCTGGACGATACGCTGTCGGTCGACCTGCCCGGCGCATCCACCGCCGACGGCTCCCGCCTGCAGCTGTACTCCGACAACGGCACCGCCGCGCAGCGCTGGTCGTTCGAGCCGGCGAAGACCGTGCGCGAGCGCGTCGACGAGCTGGCCGCCGCCAACGCCGGGACGGTGGCGCCGGGCACCTACGCCGTGCGCTCCGCGCTGTCGGCGTCCTGCGTGCTCGACGCCGCCGGCGCCGGCACGGCCGACGGCACCGCCGCCCAGACCTGGTCCGCCAACGGCACCGACGCGCAGGCGTGGCTGGTGGAGGACGCCGGGGCGGGCTACGTGACCGTGCGCAACGCGGCCAGCGGCCTGGCTCTCGACGTTCCGGGCGGCTCCGCCTGCTCCGGCGCGCAGCTGCAGCTGTGGACCCCGAACGGCTCGTGGGCCCAGAGGTGGGTCGCCGTGCGCGACGGCGCCGGCATCCGGCTGGTGAGCGCGCTGGACGATACGCTGTCGGTCGACCTGCCCGGCGCATCCACCGCCGACGGCTCCCGCCTGCAGCTGTACTCCGACAACGGCACCGCCGCGCAGCGCTGGTCGCTTGTGACTCCCGGTTGCACGCAGGTTGTACCTAACGGTGTGTATGTCATCAAATCTGCTATGAACCAAAACTACGTTCTTGATATCGCTGGTGCTTCGGATGCGAACGGCGCGAATGCGCAGCTGTATGAAGCGAACGGCACCGGTGCGCAGGCTTTTGCGCTTACCTGGTCGAACGGCTACTATGAGATTTCGAATGTAAGCTCAGGTAAATATCTTGATTTGGAAAACGGTTCGAATCAAAACGGAGCTAATGTCCAGCAGCAGGGTACGTTTGTCCGCGATAGCGCCAGGTGGTCGCTTGTCGGAAACCCTGATGGCTCCTTCGTGTTCGTGAATTTTGCCTCGGATACATGTATGACGGTTGCTTCGCCGTCGGCGGGGAATTACTCGAATGTGCAAGGCGCTGTGCGGACGGGGGCCACTGGGCAAAAGTGGTTCTTGGAGAAGTCGCCGCTGTCTGCTGAAACGGTATCATATGGGATAACGCTAAAGTCCATGTCCATCTTGAACGGCGGATCTGGTGCTGCTCATGATGCGGTTACTATCGCCTTGAATCCTGATATTGTTCAGCGCGGAGATGATTATTATTACCAGTTCGCCGATTGTCGAGGGTTCACTGGCCAGATTAGCGCCAATCAGATGAACCGTATTATCGACAATTCGGGCACGGGCCGAAATGGAGTGTTCTCGGGAAGGGGCCAGGCGATTATCGACGCGGCAAAGTCCGCAAATATCAACGAGATGTATCTCATGGCTCATATCATGACCGAAACTGCGTGGGGAACATCTGACCAAGCGCAAGGGCGTGATTTTGCCGCAGGTAATGCGACCATCAAATTGAATGGGAAGTATTACACGAAATGGTGCGATGCGGGACGGTACTACAATTTCATTGGCTGGGGAGCTTATGACTCGAATCCTGATACCGCTTACGATTTCTCGCGCTACTACGGATGGAGCAGCATTGAATCGGCGTTGATGGGTGCGGCTGAAAAGGTTGCATCAAACTACTTATATAACGGGCAGGAAACCGTTTACGAAATGCGCTGGAATCCTGACGCTGCGTCTTTCGGTCGCGTGCATCAGTATTGTACTGACATCAATTGGGTGCGCACTATCAGCAGCATTATGGGATACAACTATCGTTTGGTCGGTGTGATGCCTTCGCTTTCTTATCGTGTGCCGAAGTATGTGTAATAACCGTGACATGTGAGGATTCAGGGGAACGGAGGAGATGGCATGATGAAATGCGCGCTGGGCAAAGTAATGAGACTGATGGTAAGTACCGTCATGGCGGCCTCCTTGTGTCCTGCTGTCTCTTATGCTCAAGAGTTCGAGTTGCCTGGATCCGAAATGGGAGTTGCCTCGGAGATTAGCAATCCGGCTGACAGTGAGCGTGCGGATGCTCCTTCTGATGCGAATGAGAGCGGTGCGAATGCTTCAAGTGGACAAGTTACTGGCAAAGAAGATTCTGGTGAAGAGTCGCCCGCGGCTGCTGGTGCGCCAGTAATCTCAGAGGATGAATCTTCTCTCGCCTCCAAGACCGAAGGGGAGGGCGACGACGCCGGGCCCGAGCCGGCGGAGCCGGCCGGGCCCGAGGAGAAGCCGGGCGCCCCGCTGCCCGACGGCTCCTACGCGGTGGTCCCGGCGTGCTCGGCCTCGCGCTGCCTCGACGTCGCCGGCGGGTCGTCGGCCGACGGCGCAGACGTGCGCCTGTGGGCCTCGAACATGACCGGAGCGCAGCGCGTGGTCGCGAAGGCCGACCCCGAGACCGGCCTGTACGAGCTGACCTTCGTCGGCACCGGCAAGGCCCTCGACGTGTCCGGCGCCGGCACCGCGGCCGGCACCAACGTCCAGCAGTGGTCCGCCAACGGCACCAAGGCCCAACGCTGGGCGATCTCGGAAAACGCCGACGGCACCTATTCGGTCGAGAGCGCGCTGGCCGAGGGCCTCTCCCTCGACGTGGCCGGCGCTGGCGACTTCGACGGGGCCGGGATCGACGTGTGGCCCGCCAACGGCACCGCCGCCCAGCGCTTCTCTTTCATCCCCGCCCCCGCGCGGGTCGAGCCGGCCGGGCGCACCGTCGACGACGGCGTCTACGAGCTTGTGGGCGCTGGCTCGGGCAAGGCCCTCGACGTCTCCGGCGCCTCGCGCGCCGACGGCGCGCGCGCCCAGATCTGGGCGCGCAACGCCACCATGGCCCAGATGTTCCGCGTGGCCCTCGGCCCCGACGGGTTCTACTCCGTGCGCGCCGTGCACTCCGGCAAGGCCCTCGACGCCGACCTGGGCAACGTCGTCCCGGGCGCCCGCGTCAACCAGTGGTCAGACTGCGGCTCCGCCAACCAGCGCTGGCGCATCGACGTGGCCGCCGACGGCTCCTGGACGCTCGTGAACGCCGCCAGCGGCCTGGCCCTCGACGTCTGCGGCGGCTCGTCGGCCGACGGGGCGGCGGTGCAGACGTGGACCCCCAACGGCACCGCGGCGCAGTCGTGGTCCGCCGTGCCCGTGTCCTCGCTCGTCCCGGAGGGCTACGTCTCCGTCTCCTCCCTGCTGCCCGGAGGCCGCGTGCTCGACGTCTCCGGGGGCTCCGACCGGGCCGGCGCCAACGCCCAGACGTGGGAGTGGAACGGCACGCCCGCCCAGCGCTGGCTGGCCTCCGACGCCGGCGGCGGCTGCGTGAGGCTCGAGTCCCTGTGCTCGGGCATGCTGCTCACCCAGACCGGCGACGGATGCGACCTGCGCCCCGCCTCGGGCTCCGATGCCCAGCGCTGGCGCGCCGAGCCCGCGGATGCGGGCGGGGTTGCCCTCGTGAACGCCGCCAGCGGCCGCGCCCTCGACGTGGCCGGCGCCGGCGACTGGAACGGCGCGGACGTGCAGACGTGGGCCGCCAACGGCACCAGCGCGCAGTCCTGGTCCGTGCAGCCCGTGGGCTGCGTGGGCGAGGGGACCTACGAGGTGGTATGCGCCGCCGACGGGCGGGCCCTCGACGTCTCGGGCGCCTCGCGCGCCGACGGCGCCAACGTCCAGGCCTGGACGCGCAACGACACCGGCGCCCAGAAGTGGCGCCTGTCGGCCGGCGGCTCGGGCTGGCAGCTCCTGAACTGCCGTTCCAAGAAGGCCTTGGACGTGGACAACGCTGGCTCGGCCGACGGCACGAACGTCCAGCAGTGGTCCTCCTACGGCAACGCCGCGCAGACCTGGTCGGTGGAGTACGCCGGCGGCGGCGCGTACAAGCTGGTGAACGCCGGCGCGGGCAAGCCGCTCGACGTCGCCGGGGCGGGCGGATGGGACGGCGCCAACGTCGCCGTGTGGTCCGACAACGGCACCCTCGCGCAGCGCTTCCGTCTGGTGCCCACGACGTACACACCGCAAACCGGCGCCTATCAACGCTCTGACGGGTCCTGGGATTGGTACAACAGTGAAGGAGATTGGGATAGGGACGGCGCTATCAACCGGATTTTGTCCACCGCCAATTCCCTTTTAGGTGTGCCATATGTGTGGTTAGGTGTGTATCCTCAAGATGGCGGCATGGATTGCGCTTCCTTCACGTGGTACCTGTATGTATTCGTCAACCATGAAACCGGCATTTCGCTATGCAGGTTTTCGACACTTCGC
>ERZ1034984.1612-NODE-1612-length-20516-cov-6.168613_pt1 | contig 20516 bp, 19 predicted proteins | sample MGYA00520589_ERZ1034984 | MGnify/ENA primary metagenome ERZ1034984 (study PRJEB33766, sample SAMN09781790) | gut metagenome | biome: gut microbiome | host: Homo sapiens | place: Madagascar | study: EMG produced TPA metagenomics assembly of the PRJNA485056 data... | reverse complement strand
ATGTTGGTGTATCTCTGGATTTTGACAAAGATGTACAAGACGAATGAAAGCGAAATCAGCGGCGGCGCAGAATATTTTAAAGAGGAATACAAAAAACTTGGTCCGTGGCGAAAAGAAGAAAAGAAAGCGCTGATTTATACGGCGGTCATCGTCATTTACTTATTTACAGTTCCGCTGCATGGTTTAGATGCTGATTATGGTTTTATGGTCATTCCTTGGTTAGCGTTTCTGCCATTGGTCAATCTTGCGGACTCTTCAACGATTAAAAATCTTTTGCCTAAACTAGACATTATCTTTTTCATTGTCGGCTGCCTGTCGATTGGGATTGTTGGTTCGTCGCTGGGCGTTACGGACCTGCTGACAGATATTTTGACGCCGGTCTTCTCTAAACTTGGCGATACGGCTGTGCTCTTTGGCATCCTGGGTGTTGGTGGCGCTGCCAATATGCTGCTTACGCCGCTCACGCTGGTTACGTCGTTCTGCACGCCGGTCGTTTATATCCTGGATATGTTGGATATTGGTTTTATGCCGGGGCTGTTGTCCTTGTATTATACGGTAGACTTCTTGTTCCTGCCTCACGAAGTGCCAGCGTATCTGTACCTCTTTGGGTTTGGTGTCATGACAATGAAAGATTTTATCAAGCTGCACACGATAAAAAATCTGCTGTTTTTGGTCTTCTTCGGGCTGGTCATGATTCCGTGGTGGCATCTGTGCGGCATCTTCTAAGCACAAATTGTATGAGTGATTTGATGTGAACAATAGGAATAAAATAATAGGAAAGTAAAAACAAATTAAGGAGTGTACGATTTATGAGAAAAATTATTGACTGTCGTGTACGTGTCCCTTATGGGAAGTTTCTTGAAGCTGGATTCTATGCAGACATTCCTAAGCGTGTGAAAGTGGCTGACAGCAAGTACAACATGCATTTGCCACAGTCGGTTTTCGAAGGTTCCATGGAACAGCTGATTCAAGAAATGGATGAACTGGGGATTGTGAAAGCCATTGTTCCGGCGCGTAACGCATTTGGTATTCCAAACAGTGAAATGGAGCAGCTGCTTGAAGATTATCCTGGACGTTTTATCACGTTTGCTCAGGTTTCTCCGCTTGACGGTCAAAAAGCACTTGATGAGATCCAGCGTTACGTGGTTGAAGGGAAATGCACAGGCGTTGTTGTAGAACCGGGATATGGGCCAAATAACGAAAAAATGGCCGTCAATGATGAACGTATGTATCCAATTTATGAGATGTGCGAGAAAAACGATATTCCTATGATGCTCGGGTTTGGCGGCATGCTTCATCCATCTCTGAAACTTTTCCAGCCGGTGGATATCGACCAGGTTGCACTGGATTTTCCAGACCTCCGTTTGCTGTGCGCACATGGCGGCTGGCCATACTCTCAGGAGATGATGTGGATTGCACTTGTGCGTAAGAATGTTTGGCTGATGCCGGACCTCTATGTGTATGGGACGCCTGGGATGCAGGATTATGCAATGGGTGCCAACACGGTGTGTAAGGAAAAAATTATCTGGGGGTCGGCTTATCCAATTGTTTCTCAGAAAGAATCTCTGGAACAATATTTGAATTGTGGGATTAAAGAAGAATTCTTGGATAATGTGCTCTATAAAAATGCATTGCGCTTCTTAAAAATGAGCGAAGAAGATCTGTAATTGTTAGGAGACGAGAGGAACATGTTGACTTTTAATAAAATTTTTGAACCGATTACGATTAAAAATCTGACACTGCCAAACCGTTTGATTGTGTCGGCGATGCGCACGAACATGGTGAACGCCGATGGCATCATCGATGATCGCTATATCGCTTACCACGAAGCGAAAGCGCGCGGCGGCTGGGGGCTGGTCATCACTGAAAACTGTTTGATCAATCCGGAGTCCGGCGTCAGCAAATGTTTACCAGGGCTTTATAACGAGGAGCAGGTTCAGGCGCTGACGAAACTGACGGATGCTGTGCATGCTGCTGGCGGACGGATTGCCGCGCAGATTTATCACTGCGGCCGCGCTGGGAATCTGGGCGTCACCGGCGGAAAACCGCTCGTTGCGCCATCGGCAATCCGCGATGTGACGAACACAGAAACCCCGCGTACGCTGACGGTGGAAGAGATTCACGAACTGACGGAGCAATTTGGTCAGGCGGCGTTGCGTGCAAAGCGTGCCGGTTTTGATGCGGTTGAGATTCACGGGGCGTCTGGGTATTTGCTGAGCCAGTTTACTTCGCCATATTCGAACAAGAGAACCGACGATTACGGCGGCTCTACAGAAAACAGAGCGCGCTTTTCTCTCGAAGTGGTCCACCGCGTGCGCGAACTTGTCGGCGACGATTATCCAATCTTCTACCGTCTGTGCTGCAATGAATACATTGAGGGTGGTCTGGGCATTGAGGAAGCAAAGGTTATCGCTAAGATGCTTGAAGACGCTGGCGTTGATGTGATGCACTGCACGCAGGGCGTATTCATCACGAACGAATACACCACGCCGCCTTATGCGATTACCAAGGGCAGCCTCATCGAGAATGCTGCGGAAATCAAGAAAGTGCTCGATATTCCTGTGATTGGTGTTGGCGGTCACGTCAATACGCCGGCCATGGCAGAGACCATCTTGCGCTCCGGCAAAGCGGACATGGTGACCATGGCGCGCGCATCGCTGGCCGACCCGGCGCTTCCGTTGAAAGCAAAGGAAGGTCGTTGCGAAGATATTTTGCAATGCATTGGCTGCGTGCAGGGTTGCCTTGGCCCACGTGTCAATGGGATTCGTTGTCTGGTGAACCCACTGACGGGCCGCGAAACGGAATTTACCGATGAAAAATGCAGCGCGCCGAAAAAGATTCTGGTCGCTGGCGGCGGTATTTCCGGTTGCGAATTTGCAATCATGGCTGCGCGACAGGGCCATCAAGTGACACTGCTTGAACAGAGCGATCATCTGGGCGGTCAGTGGTGCGTGGCCTGTGTGCCAAATGGCAAAGCTGATTTCGGCAATCTCATCACTTGGCAGAGAACGCAACTGAAAAAGCTCGGTGTTGAGGTGCGCCTGGAAACGCCGATGAGTAAGGAAATTGTAGAACAAACGCAACCTGACGTTGTAGCAGTGGCCATTGGCAGCAGCACGTTCGTGCCACCGGTGTCTGGTTTGAAAGAAAACGGTGTCGATGCTCATGATGTGCTGATGGGAAAAACTGCCGTCGGCGATCGTGTTGTGGTTGTTGGCGGCGGTCTTGTTGGTGCCGAAACCGCAGAGTTCCTTGCGATGCAGGGAAAATCGGTGACGATTTTTGAAATGATGCCGGAAATCGCTAAAGAAGCTGCGAAAAATCCTAGAAAGCTGCTTTTGCGCAACTTGGCAGCCCATCGTGTTGATATGTACACGGAGAGCAAGGTCTTGGATGTACAGCCAACAATGGTTACCGCCGAAAAGTCTGACGGCGAGCAGGTAACTGTTTCGGCTGATACGATCATCATTGCAACCGGTTCTCGTTCCAACGCCTTGGATGCGTCGATTTTGGAAGGATTTCAGGGCAAAGTATTGCTTGTTGGCGACGCCGAACGCGCCAAAAATGGCATTGAAAATTTACAGGATGCATTGGATAAAGCGTACAGCATCTAATGAAGGATACCATCGCTGCATGAGAAATCGTGCAGCGATTTTTTCTGTTTTATGCTTGTGCGACGCCCTCTTGCAAAATGGCGGCGAGATGGTTACACTTATCTTGATAAGCAAATTGGCGCGTTTTGGCGCGTGACGAATGGAGGAAGCGGGATGTTTCATCCGATCAAGCATTTTAAGACGATCAGCCGTCATCGCTGGTTGGTGCTGCAGCACTGCATCAAGGCGGGGATTCCGCTGCAGGGGCTTGTGCACGATCTTTCAAAATATTGTCCGACGGAATTCATTCCGGGGGCGTATTACTACCTGGGAAACAAGAGCCCGAATGTGGCGGAGCGCGAGAAAAAGGGTGCGTCTCTCGCGTGGATGCACCATAAAGGGCGCAACAAGCATCATTTTGAGTACTGGATCGATTATCAGATCAAGATCCGCCGTCCTGGTCCGGTGCGGATGCCGGCGCGTTATCTCATCGAAATGTTTTGTGACCGTATTGCTGCGAGCAAAGTATATCAGGGAGCGAATTACAGTCAGGAAAAGCCGCTCGAATATCTCAGAAGCGGCCATGCCAAGGAGCTCATGCATCCGGAGACGGCGCGCGTGCTTGAAGAATGGCTTGTGATGCTCGCTGAAAAAGGCGAGGACGCCACGTTTGCGCACATCCGCAGCCTGCACCGTCACGTTTATCGCTGATCCACGAAGAGAAAGGATATCTTCATGCAACTGAAACATGCCGCGGGGAACACCTGGTATTTGGAAGACTGGCAGGTTATCCCGCTTTATAAAACGTCTGAGCACACTTGTGTGCTCCTTGATTCCGGTCTGCGCACGCAGCGCGATCTTATTGAGCGCACGCTGGAGCGCAATGGGCTCACACCGGTGGGCATTCTGGGCTCCCACGTGCACGGTGACCACAGCGCGAACCACCGTTATTTTCAGCAGAAATACCATATTCCTGTGGCGCTGTCTGCCGGTGAGGCGGGGATCGCTGTGAGTCCGCTGAATCTCAAGGCATATTATTTCTACATGCTCCATCCGCAGGCGCCGACGGCTGGCAGCGAGGAATCGGATCTTCTCGTTGAAGCGGATCGCATCATCATGCCGTCAGAGACGCGCGTTGAATTTTGTGGCGCGGAGTTTGAGATCATCCACACGCCGGGGCATACGCCGGATCATATTTCGATCGTCACCCCGGATAACGTTTGCTATTTTGGCGATGCGATCCTGACGGGAAAATTCATCAGCGATGCGAAGCTGCCCTATTTCTTCAGCGTTAAGCCATCGATCGAGGCGATGGAAAAACTCGCTGAAACGCATTACGATTATTATCTGGCGGCGCATCGCGGACTTTACACCGACGCCAAACCGCTGGCTGAGGATTGCATTGCGGCGGTCAAGGCCTGTGCCAACCGCATTCTCGACACGGCAGATTGCGGGCTGACGCGCAGCGAGATCGTGATCGCGGCTTGCACGATGATGAAAATGCTCTCGTCGAAGCCGAAGAAGGCGGCGTTTTACGAGCGCAACATCCATATCTATGTGGATTATCTCGTCGATTGTGGCGCGCTTGAGGTTGTTGTGCGCGACGGCGTGGAATACTATGTGAAAACTGGCAAACGGGCGTAAAAAAATCCTGCAGAAATTTTTCTGCAGGATTTTTGCGTCAATCTTGGTTTTCAACTGCGCGATAGGCCCAGTGGTTCGTCGGTCCGTGGCCGTTGCCGACGAGGATGCCGTCGGCGATGGCGGCAGCGATGAAGGCTTTGGCGGTGCGCACGGCGTCGGCCACGCTCTTGCCTTTGGCAAGTTCGGCGGTGATGCAGGCGGAGTAGGTGCAGCCGGTGCCGTGGGTGCGCACGGTGTCGATGCGCGGCGCGGAAAGAGTCACGACCTCGCCGTCCTGGGTGAGGAGAACGTCTTCGGCGTCGCTGGTTGCGAGCCGGTGGCCACCTTTGATGACGACGTTTTTGACGCCCATGCTCTGGATCTTGCGGGCGGCGGCGAGGAGGTCGTCGATCGTGCGGATGGTCATGCCGCAGATGACTTCGGCTTCAGGCAGGTTCGGCGTGAGCACGGTGGCCAGCGGCAGGATCTCACGCACGAGGGTGGCGGAGGCTTCATCTTCCATGAGCGCAGCGCCGCCTTTGGCGATCATCACTGGATCGACGACGACGGGAATTTCTGGATGCTTCCGAAGCTCAGCGGCGACGGCGCGCATGATCTCTGCGTCAGGCAGCATGCCGGTTTTGAGGGCGCCGATCTCAAAATCGCTGAAGACGGAGTGCATCTGTTCGTTCACAAATTCCACCGGCACTTTGTGGATGCCCTGCACGCCGAGGGTGTTTTGCGCTGTCACAGCGACGATGACGGAGGTGCCGAAAACGCGGCGTTCCTGGAAGGTTTTCAGATCGGCCTGAATGCCGGCGCCGCCACCGCTGTCACTGCCTGCGATGGTGAGCGCCTGAGGGACAGGTTTTGCTTGATAAGTCATTTGGAATCCTCCTTAGTTGTCTTTGAAACGGTCGAGCAGACCGCGCGCCTTGAACGCTTTCAGAAGCAGCGCGCTGGCTGTTGCACCGACGAGGGTGGAGAGGAAGAAGCTTGGCACGTAGCCGAAGATCGCCACTTTTGTGCCGAGAAATGGCAGCGCCATCAAAGCAGCCAGCATGGCGCCGAGGATACCGGTGCCGAACACTTCCCCGACAGCGGCAGCGGCGAGATTTGGAAAACGACGATAGACAAGCCCTGCCAACAGCGCGCCGACCATGCTGCCGGGAAATGCCATGATCGAACCGGTGCCGATGAGGTTGCGGATGATCGATGTGACAAATGCACAGCCGATGGCGTACCACGGGCCCAGCGTGACGGCTGTGAGCACGTTCATAAAATGCTGCACAGGCGCTGCTTTAGCAAGGCCGACAGGGATGATGATGAGCGCACCGCCGACGACGCTCAGAGCGATGAAAAGCCCGGCGAGCACGAGCTTTTTGGTGTTGTTCATGGTGAAATCTCCTTTCAATAAAAAAACGCCTGTGAACAAATCACAGGCGTTCGATGTTGTTACAACCACTTCCCTACGCTGGTATGACCCAGATCAGGTTACGGAGTACAATCTCAGTCCGCATCACGGACGCCCCCAGTGTTCTGTGCTTTTAGTATAGCATCGTTTGGAGATTTTTTACAGGTGAAATGATAAAAAAGTGAAAAGTCTCGTGCCTTGCAGGCGTCCTCAGGAAAGCTTGCTCTGCGTGTAGAGTTTGGCGCCGCCGCCGACGTTGATCGCGTCGATGCCATTTTGCTGCAGGATGCGGCTGGCGATGTGGCCACGCAGACCAACCATGCAGGAAACGTAGACAGGGCCGTCTGCTGGAACCTCGTGCAGACGTTTGCGCAGTTCAGGCAGCGGGATCTGCAGCGTGGATGGCAGCGGCACTTTTTCGATCTCTTTTTTGCCGCGCACGTCGAGCACCGTTGCACCGCTGGCGACGAGTCCTTCGATATGGGCGACGTCGTCGAAATATGCTTCGCCGTCGCGCAGATTTTCAGCGATGTAACCAGCGTAGTTGACCGCAGATTTTGCCGTGTTGAACGGTGGTGCGTAGCAGAGCTCCACATCGGCAAGATCGTAGACGCTCATGTCGCCAGCGATTGCTGTGGCGATCACACCGATCGTTTTATCGCAGCCCTCCTGGCCAACAGCCTGCGCGCCGTAGAGCTTGCCGTCTTCAGGCGCGTAGAGCACCTTCAGGCTGATCTGGGAAGCGCCTGGATAATAGGTGGCGTGGTTGGCTGGATAGAGATGGATGGAGCGATAGTCCACGCCCATTTGTTTGAGCTGTTTTTCATTTTTGCCAGTGGCGGCCGCCTGCATCTTGAAAACGCGCACGATCGAGCTGCCAAGGCTGCCCTTGTAGTGCTTGTCCTTGCCGCAGATAATGTCTGCCACCATGCGGCCCATGCGGTTGGCAGGACCGGCCAGCGGAATCTGCGTTTTTTCGCCAAAGATGCGGTCCGTCGTCTCTACTGCATCGCCGATGGCGTAGATATCCTCTGCGCCGGCGACACGGAATTGATCGTCGATGACGATCGCGCCGCGTTCGTTCACAGCAAGACCTGCGTCTTTGATGAGCCAGCTTTCTGGGCGCACGCCGATGGCCAGCACTGTGAGATCCGTAGCGATGCGGCTGCCGTCAGCAAGAACGACGGTTTTGCCAGCGTCGGCGAAGCCCTGGATAGCAGTGCCGAGGGAAAGCTTGACGCCATTCTTTTTTAGCTCAGCAGCGATGAGCGTCGCCATTTCCGGATCAAGCGCCGTCATCACCTGATCGGCTGCTTCTACGAGATGGACATCCAAGCCCTTGTGGCGCAGATTTTCCGCCATCTCCAGCCCAATGAAGCCGCCGCCAACGACCACAGCTGTTTTTGGCGCAGTGGTGTCCATAAATCCTTTGAGCGCGTCTACGTCAGCAATGTTGCGGATGGTGAAGATGCGGTCGCGCGCTTCTTCGAGACCTTCCAGCCGCGGCACGATCGGCGATGCACCAGGGGAGAGCACGAGCACATCGTACCGCTCCTGGCGTTCCTCGCCAGTGCGCAGATAACGGACCGTCACCGTTTTCTGCTCAGGCTGGATGGCGATGACCTCTGCCTTCGTGTGGATCTCCAGATTGAACCAGGCGTTCATCGTCTTCACATCCTGCACCAGCAGCTGCTCGCGTTTTGGGATCACACCGCCGATATAATAAGGAAGGCCGCAGTTTGCGAAAGAAATATATTCGCCGCGCTCAAAAAGCACGATCTCCGCCGTTTCATCCAGGCGGCGCAGGCGGGCAGCGCAGGATGCACCACCGGCAACTCCGCCGACGATCAAAATTCGTTTAGCCAAAATAAAAACTCCTTTCAAAATGGATTGTTCCTGACTCTGATTATACGCTAAATCTCCGGCTGCGGGTAGTCTTTTGTTCCGTCAGCTGGCAGGTTTCGTTTTGAAATGGTCGCAGGGCGACTGCTTACAATATTTTTGTGCAAGACAACTGTTCACAGGCAAAAAAACGGCATGGACACATATGTGTAAAATAATCGTGGACGCCGACAGACAAAAATGGTCGCAATGCTACCAAAAGACAAGGTGATCACAAAAATACAAACTGTTTGAATCTTATGTTAACAGAGCCGTTCTTTCGTGGTCGACATTCAGCAGTGAGGCGTCATAATTTGCTTTTTTTGCTCATTTTTGATGAAAATTTCTGGCGATCGTTGCGCGATAAATTACGGAAATGGTGATTTATGAGCGCTCTGGGCAACGCGCTGCGCCATCCATCTCAATATTTTAGTCGTACCTATTAAAAAATCGGTCTTGACGCATCCGCGATGATTTATGATAATAATAATGAAGAACAATGGATTTGCGCTTATGCGTTCGAAAATACCCTTTGAAATAGTCTGAAAATTATTGTAAGATAAGAGAGTACAAATTGTAATTGTGCGACACAATTGCAAAGGATTTTTCGGCGCCTAAGACGCCAAAAGGTATGAGTTGTTTAAATCTCAATATTAAATGAGGTGGGAGAAACATGTCAGAAGAAAGATTTGAAGTGATCGTCATCGGCGGTGGCTTAGCAGGTTTGTCTGCGGCATATCGTCTCTCCAAAGCAGGCCGCAAGGTCCTCGTTTTGGAAAAGGCCCCTTACAGTGGTGCAAAGAATGTATCCGGCGGCCGTATCTACACCTATGCTCTTGACAAGCTCATGGGCGACGCGTGGAAGGATGCTCCGCTCGAACGCGAAATCAATCAGGAATATCTGATGATGATGAACGACGAAGACGCTGTCATCATCGATACCACGACCAACGCTCTGGGCAACCAGTCCTACAGCGTGCTGCGTGAAAAATTCGATAAGTGGCTCGCTGGCAAAGTTGAAGAAGCTGGCGGTCTCGTTATCGGCGGCGCTTGCGTAGACGGTCTCATCCGCAAAGATGGCCGCGTATGCGGTGTTACCGTTGGCGAAGAATCCCTCGAATGCGATCTCGTCATCGACGCAGAAGGTGTTAACGCCCTCGTTGCAGAACGCGCTGGCGTTATCGATCCAATCCGTCTTGAAAACATCGCAGTCGGCGTGAAATCCGTCATCCGTCTCAAAGAAAAGGTCATCAACGACCGCTTCAACACCGACAGCGACAAGGGTGTCGCTCTCCTTGGTATGGGCTCTGCAAATCAGGGCATCTTTGGTGGTCTCTTCATGTACACCAACAAGGACACCATTTCCATCGGTCTTGTACAGGATTCCAAGACATGGAAAGAAAGCGGCCTGCATCTGCCAGACGCTATGGAAGCGCTCAAAGAACATCCAATCATCGGTAAATACATCGATGGCGGCGAACTCGTTGAATACACCGCACACCTTATTCCAGAAGGCGGCTACGACTCCTTCTCCGAATTCTGCGGCGACGGGATCCTCGTTACCGGTGACGCTGCAGGTCTCTGCCTGAACCGTGGTTACACCGTTCGTGGTATGGACTATGCCATCATGAGTGGTATCGCAGCAGCTGAAACCGCTGAACAGGCACTCGCAAAAGGCATCTTCACGAAAGATTTCCTGAGCATGTATACTGCACGTCTTGAACACAACACCCTGAATGACTTCAAGACGCTCAAGAATGCGCATCACTACATGGCCAACAGCGAACACCTCTTCACGACCTACCCAGATCTCGCTATCAACGCGCTCCAGAGCATGTACAAAGTTGATGGCGGCGCAGCTCAGGGCGTTGTGAAGACCATCGTTAAGGGTCTGCCTAAGGTCAAAGTGTTTAGCGTAGCAAAAGATGCAATCAAGGGGGTATTCTCATTATGATGAAAAAATTGAACATGGACGACCGTCTTGCGGCCGACCGTTTCGACAGTGATGACGAACACGCACACATCGTCATTGATAAAGAAGCATGCCGTACCTGCACCCATCGTGCCTGCACCTATAGCTGCCCTGCTGAACGTTACAAATGGGACGACATCAACGATATTATGACCTTTGACCACGTCGGTTGCCTCGAATGCGGGAACTGCCGTCTTGTTTGCGAACGTCTCAACGAACGCCGCCCTGGCTATGACTGGAACTATCCAACCCAGGGTCACGGCTTCCTGTCTAAACAAGGCTGATTGTTAGAGATCGTTGAAATTTCATAACGAAGAAAGAGGAGCAGTGAACTATGAGAATCTTAGCATGCATTAAACAGGTTCCGGATACCTCCGAAATTAAGGTCGATCCAGTAACCAATACCCTGATCCGTAAAGGGGTACCAAGTATTGTTAACCCAATGGACTTGAACGCAGTTGAAACTGCAGTCACTCTGAAAGAACAGAATCCAGATACCACCATCACCCTGCTGACCATGGGGCCTCCTCCTGCAGAAGAAGCGCTCCGTGAATGCATCAGCATGGGCTGCGATGAAGCATATCTCCTCACCGACCGTGCATTCGGTGGTGCAGATACCTATGCGACCAGCTACTCCCTTGCAGTTGCAACGAAATATCTGGAAGAAAAACAGGGCGCACCATTTGACCTGATCGTCTGCGGCATCATGGCTGTCGACGGTGATACCGGTCAGGTTGGTCCTGAACTTGCAGAACACCTCGGTCTGCCACAGATCACCTACTGCATCGGCGCAGAAGTTGCTGGCGAAACCCTGAAGACCAAACGTGCTCATGAAATGGGCTACGAAGTCCTCGAAACCAAGCTCCCTGCACTGATCGCTGTTACCAAAGACATCAACAAACCACGTCGTGGTACCGTTCGCGGTAAGATCGCTGCAAAGCGCGCTAAAGTTGAATGGATCTCTGCTGACATGCTCGGCGAAGCCCTCGACCGCACCAAGATCGGTCTCAAGGGTTCCCCAACCAACGTTCGCAGCGCACATCCACCAAAAATGCGCACCCGTGGTGAAGACGTCACCGGTAAGGACGCCAAGGAATCTGTTGCGAACCTGATGGCAAAACTGACTGAAAACAACTTGATCTAAGGGAGGCTGAAAAAACATGGATCTGAAAGAATATAAAAACCTTTGGGTCTTCATTGAACAGGAAAACAATGAACCTAAAAACGTCGGCCTCGAATTGTTGAACGAAGCAAAACGCATGGCCGTCGAATGCGGCCAGGAAGTTTGGGCTATGGTCATCGGCTCCGACAACAAGAAATGCATCGAAGAAGCTGCCGCTTATGGCGCCGACAAAGTCGTTTCTGTTGAAGGCCCAGAATTCGCTCACTATGGCACCGAAGTTTATTCCCAGGCTGTCATCGAACTGATCAACAAGCACAAACCATCCGCCATCCTCTTCGGCGCAACCTTCAACGGTCGTGACCTCGGGCCAAAAGTTGCCTGCAACATGCACACCGGTCTCACCGCCGACTGCACCGAGCTCGAAATCGACAAAGACGGCGTCGTCACCTGGATCCGTCCAGCCCTCGGCGGCAACCTCATGGGCCACATCTACTGCCCTAACACCCGTCCTCAGATGGGTACTGTCCGTCCAGCTGTGTTCAAAAAGGCTGAACGCCAGGATGGCCGCAAAGTGCCAGTGATCACCGAAAAGATCACCATCAAGCCTGAAAACCTCCGCACCAAATTCCTTGAATTCGTGCAGACTGTTGACGACGGCGCTATCCGCATTGAAGATGCGAACATCATCGTTTGCGGTGGCCGTGGTCTCGGCAAAGCTGAAAACTTCAAGCTCCTGGAAGACCTCGCTGATGCACTCGGCGGCGTTGTAGCAGGTAGCCGTAAGACTGTTGACGCTGGCTGGATGCCAGTGGCTCAGCAGGTTGGTCAGACCGGTAAGACCGTCAACCCAGACATCTTCATCTCTGTCGGGATCAGCGGCGCCATCCAGCATCAGGTTGGTATGGAAAAATCCGGTACGATCATCGCTATCAACAACGATCCAGAAGCTCCTGTATTTGAAATCGCAACCTACGGCATCGTTGGCGACCTCTTCCAGGTTGTCCCAGCGCTGACCGAAGCTGTTAAAGAATACAAGAAAAGCAAATAATCCTCATACCTGAATCCTTTGGATACGCCCTGCCTTTGCGGTGGGGCGTATTTTTTCATGGCAAAGAAAAACTGAGCCGCACATTTTCGCGGCTCAGTTTCTTTCTGAAGATTATTTTTCGCCCTCGTTGACTGGTGTTTCGGTGACGGTGACTTTTTTCTTGAGTGTGCTGTCAACGTCCTTGAAAATTTCCGGTTGTGGGCGATTTGGATCAAATTTGGTTGGGTCGCCAGGGAAAGCCTGATGACGGTTGGCGAAGGCTTCGATGTTGCCGGCGTCGTCGAGGATCTCGCCGACGGCAGTTGCTGCATCGACGACGGTTTCGACGGGGCCTTTGTATGGCTTGGCTGTAGGATCTTTGACGACTTTGATCTCGCCAGGCGTTTCGACGACGGTGGTTGTTTTGCGGATTTTGTCGTCGACGTCTTTGAAGATCTCAGGCTGTGGGCGATTTGGATCGAATTTCGTTGGATCGCCAGGGAAAGCCTGATGGCGATTGGCGAAGGCTTCAACATTTCCGGCGTCATCAAGAATTTCGCCGACGGCCTGCGCTGCGCTTGTGATGGCGTTGACAGTGGCAGCGCCAGGCGTTGGTTTCACAGGCTCATCGGTGAGAACTTCGTCGTACATCGGTGGGATGTGGACGCGATATTCTTCGATGGCGTCGTTGCAGGTTGGGCTCTGCTTGCAGTTGGCATAGCTTTCAAGCCCTTCTGTCTGCTTGATGATGTTGCGCACTTCGCCGAAGAAGCCGAGAATGTCGTGCTTGATGATCGCTGCAGCGTGTTTCAGCGCTGTTTTGTTTTCTGGCTCGCGGAAACGGTCGACGGTCAGCTTGGAGCGGCGGACGCCCTCGCGGACGCGCTCTCTGGCGGCTTCAGCGTGTGGATGGTTGTGTTCGTGTGTTCCCATAGTCATTGCCCCTTTCTGTCATTGCGTGTGGCCGCTGGCGGCGACCACGGTTAATCCTTTTTATCGGTTCCTTTAATTTGAATTATAACAGGACGGGCGGATGGAAACAAGCGGCAGCGTTAAAATTTCAAAAATTCATACGACTTTTTTATATGTCGTCTGCTGGCGGGACTCTGGGCTATGGGCGGAGAAGGCTGGTGAGGATTTTTCACTGACGGTTGTCTGCGAAAATTTTTCGCGGAGGAGGATGGGCAAAAAACTGATGCGCGCGGTGAAAAATCGCTGGCTGCGGCGTCGCTTGCGATTGACGCGGGGGCTGACTCTTGCTATACTTAAAATGGCTTGACAGGCGTCTCGTGGCGAGGCGCGCCATAGAATCAGCGACATTTTCTTGGGAAATGGAGAGAGTGGAAGATGAAAGATAAGCTCCGCTTGTATGGGTTCAATAACCTCACGAAGGCTTTGAGCTTTAATATATATGATGTCTGCTATGCGCGCACTGTTCGCGAGCAGCGGGATTACGTGGCATATATCGATGAACAGTACAACTCGGATCGTCTCACGGATATTCTTGTCAATGTCACGGATATGATCGGGGCCAATGTGCTGAATATCGCCCACCAGGATTACGATCCGCAGGGAGCGAGTGTGACGCTTCTGATCGCTGAGGGATCGATGGTCCCATCGCAGAAGAGCGACACGATCGTCGGCCATCTGGACAAGAGCCATGTGACTGTGCACACGTATCCGGAATATCATCCGGAAAACGCGATCGCTACGTTTCGTGTGGACATCGATGTTGCGACCTGTGGTGAGATCACACCGCTGTCGACGCTGGATTATCTGATCGGCAGCTTTGACTCGGACATCATCACGATGGATTATCGCGTGCGTGGATTTACGCGCGATGTTGATGGCAAAAAGATCTTCAACGATCATCCGATGAGCTCTATCCAGGAGTATATCGATGACGCGACGCTGAAGCGCTACGACGCTGTCGATATCAATATCTATCAGGCCAACATCTATCATACAAAAATGCTCATTAAGGAGCTTGATATCCAAAATTATTTATTCAATACGGACGCTTATGAATTGCAGCCTCAGAAACGTCTGGAGATCACACAGAATCTTCGTCGCGAAATGATCGAGATCTTCAGCGGCTGCAACGTTTACTGAGAAAGGAAGGGTGAGCGAGCGCCAGTGGCGCTCATGTTTGCGAACCGACCGAGGCGGAAGCCGAGACGAGCGGACGCAGCAAAGCGTTTGTTCCGAGCTGCCAAGATGATTTAATCTAAGAAGGAGGAATTCTGGTGAATCAGGATCGAATGCCAATCTTGGACGCGCTGGAGGATTTTAAGAGTCAGCGCATCGTTCCCTTTGATGTACCTGGTCACAAGCGCGGCAAAGGCAACAAAGAACTCGCTGCTTTCCTTGGAGAGGCCTGCGTTTCCATCGATGTCAACTCGATGAAATGTCTGGACAATCTCTGCCATCCAGTCAGCGTGATCCGCGAAGCCGAGATGCTTGCCGCCGATGCTTTTGAAGCTCAGGCGGCTTTTTTGATGGTGGGCGGCACGACATCTGCTGTGCAGGCGATGATCCTATCGGTCGTCTCGCCTGGAGACCAGATCATTTTGCCGCGCAATGTGCACCGCAGTGTCATCGATGCGCTTGTGCTCGTTGATGCGGAGCCGATCTACATCAATCCACAGCTGAACCAGCGCCTGGGGATCTCTCTCGGCATGGAGATCGAGGATGTGAAAAAAACGATCGAGGCGCATCCAAATGCGAAGGCGGTGCTTGTCAACAACCCAACGTACTACGGTATCTGCTCCAATCTGGAGGCGATCGTCGAGATCGCCCACGCCCATGGTATGAAGGTGCTTGCTGACGAGGCCCACGGCACGCATTTCTATTTTAGTGATGGTCTGCCAAAGGCGGCGATGCACGTTGGTGCAGATATGGCGGCGGTGAGCATGCACAAGAGCGGCGGCTCGCTGACGCAAAGCTCGATCTTGCTTCTGGGGCCAAATATGAATGCGGACTATGTGCGCCAGATCATCAATCTGACGCAGACGACGAGCGGCTCCTATCTGCTCTTGTCGAGTCTGGATATTTCCCGCCGCAATCTGGCGCTGCGTGGACACGAGACGTTTGCTCGTGTGCTCGATATGGCGGAATATGCGCGCCGCGAGATCAACGCCATTGGCGATTACTGGGCGTATGGCTACGATCTGATCGATGGCGACAGTGTGTTCGACTTTGACCGCACGAAGCTTTCTGTCAATACGCTGGCCCTGGGTCTTGCTGGCATTGAGGTGTATGACCTTCTGCGTGATGAATACGACATCCAGGTGGAGCTCGGCGATCTTGGCAATTTCCTGGCGTATATTTCCATCGGCGATCGCCCTGCAGATATTGAGCGCCTGATCGGTGCGCTGCAGGAGATCCGTCGCCGTTTCAAAAAGCCTGCTGTTAATATGTTTGAGCAGGAATACATCAATCCGATCGTCAAGATGACGCCGCACCGCGCGTTTTACGCACCGAAGAAATCTCTGGTGCTGGAAAAATGCGTCGGCCATATCTGTGCCGAGTTTGTCATGATCTATCCGCCGGGCATTCCGATCCTCTCGCCAGGTGAGCTTGTCACCAAGGAGATCGTGGAATACATCCGCTACGCCAAGCAAAAAGGCTGCAGCATGCTCGGGCCGGAAGACATGGGTGTCAACAGGCTCAACGTCATCGACTAAGGAGGTACACAATGGAACTTTGGTATACAGAACCCCATTCCAAGGATGTTAAATTCTCCATCAAATTTGACCGCCAGCTCTACACGGAGCAAAGCGATTTTCAGCGCATCGATGTGTTCGAGAGCGAGGAATTTGGCCGCTTTCTCACGCTGGACGGGATCATGATGCTCACCGAAAAGGATGAGTTCATCTACCACGAAATGATCGTGCATGTGCCAATGGCTGTGCATCCAAACGTGCGCAAGGTGCTCGTTATCGGCGCCGGCGATGGTGGCTGTCTGCGCGAGCTCACGCGTTATCCGGAGATCGAGCACATCGACGTTGTTGAGATCGACGAGCGCGTCATCGCTGTCTGCCGCGAATGGCTGCCGCAGACGGCCTGTGGGTTTGACGATCCGCGCGTGCACATTCACATTGCCGACGGCCTCAAGTATGTGCGCAAATGTGTCGATGAATACGATCTGATCATCGTCGATTCCACCGATCCGTTCGGTCCTGGCGAAGGGCTGTTCACGAAAGAATTCTACGGCAACTGCTTCAAGGCGCTGCACGCCGACGGCATCATGGTCAATCAGCATGAAAGCCCGTTCTACAAAGAAGATGCCCGCGCCATGCAGCGTGCGCACAAGCGCATTGTTGACAGTTTTGCGCTCTCCCGTGTCTATCAGGCGCATATTCCAACCTATCCATCCGGGCACTGGCTCTTCGGCTTTGCTTCGAAAAAATACCATCCTGTCAAGGATATGGACGCTGCGCGCTGGAATGCGCGTGGACTTGTCACCCGCTACTATAACACAAATCTGCACCATGGCAGTTTCTATCTGCCAAACTATGTGCAGGATCTGCTCATGAACGTAGAGCCGGAGGAAGACGACGAATGAACCCAAATATCATGAACTTTATCGCTGCGGAAGCAGATTTTGACGAAGCGCGCGCTGTGATCTTCGGTGCGCCGTTCGACGGGACGACGTCGTTTCGTCCAGGTACGCGCTTTGGCCCTGGCGCCATTCGCGCGGAAAGTGACGGCATCGAGACCTACAGCCCGTATCAGAACAAGGACCTCGAAGACATCGCTGTGTTCGACAGCGGCGATCTGCTGCTGCCATTTGGCAACACCGAGGCTGTGCTCGAAGAGATCTGCGCGCGTACCGCTGAGATCCTGGAGGCTGGAAAGATGCCAGTCATGCTCGGCGGCGAACATTTGGTCACGCTCGGTGCTGTGCGCGCCATGGTGCAGAAATATCCTGAGCTGCACATCATCCATTTCGATGCACACACCGATCTGCGCGACGACTACCTCGGCGAGCGTTTGTCCCACGCCACCGTCATCCGCCGTTGCCACGATCTGTTGGGCGATGGGCGCATCCACCAGTTTGGCATTCGCTCGGGTGAGCGCGCTGAGTGGGATTTTGCTTTTGCGCACACAGATTTTCATTCGTTCAATGTCAAGGACGTGCTCGATGTCGTGCTGGCGCTCGGCAGCGACGTGCCTGTTTACGTCACCCTCGATCTCGATGTGCTCGATCCATCGCTTTTCTGCGGCACCGGCACGCCAGAGGCTGGCGGCATTTTCTTCCAGGACTTGGAGGAAGCCCTGCTTGCGCTGGAAGCGCTTAACGTCGTTGGCTTCGACATGAACGAGCTCTCGCCGCATTATGACGCCTCCGGCGTCTCTACCGCTGTTGCTTGCAAGGTATTGCGCGAAATGCTGCTTGCCTATGTTAAATAAAATCACTCATCCATCGCAAAATTTTTAAGGAGGGACTTTCAATTGGGAAAAGCTTTAGTAATTGGTTGTGGTGGTGTCGCTTCTGTTGCGATCCACAAAATGTGCCAGAACAGTGAAGTATTTGAAGAAGTCATGATCGCGAGCCGCACAAAGAGCAAGTGCGACGAACTCGCAGCAAAACTCGCCGGTGGGAAAACAAAACTCCACACCGCGCAGCTCGACGCTGACAAGACCGAAGACATCATCGCGCTGATCGAACAGTTCCAGCCAGATGTTGTCGTCAACCTCGCTCTGCCATATCAGGATCTCACCATCATGGATGCCTGCCTGGCAACCAAGACCGACTACGTTGACACCGCCAACTACGAACCAGAAGACACCGCCAAGTTTGAATACAAATGGCAGTGGGCGTATCGCGAACGCTTCGAAGAAGCCGGCATCACCGCGCTCCTCGGCAGCGGATTTGACCCAGGGGTCACCAGTGTTTTCGCAGCGTATGCGCTGAAGCACGAATTCGACGAGATCAACTACATCGACATTCTAGTTTGCAACGGCGGCGACCAACGCTACCCATTTGCGACCAACTTCAACCCTGAGATCAATATCCGCGAAGTTTCTGCCAAGGGCAGCTACTGGGAAGACGGCCATTGGGTTGAAACCGAACCAATGGAGATCAAGCGCGTCTACGATTTCCCACAGGTTGGCAAGAAGGATATGTACCTCCTGCACCACGAAGAGATCGAATCCCTCGCGCTCAATATCCCTGGCATCAAGCGCATCCGTTTCTTTATGACTTTCGGCGAAAGCTATCTCACCCATCTGCGCTGCCTGGAAAACGTCGGCATGACCTCCATCGAGCCGATCGAATTTGAAGGCAAGCAGATCGTTCCGCTGCAGTTCCTCAAAGCCGTTCTGCCAGATCCTGCCAGCCTCGGCCCACGCACCGTCGGCAAGACCAACATCGGCTGCATTTTCCGCGGCAAGAAAGACGGCAAGGACAAAACCTATCAGCTCTACAACGTCTGCGACCATCAGGAATGCTACAAAGAAGTTGGCTCCCAGGCTGTCAGCTACACCACCGGCGTTCCAGCGATGATCGGCGCCATGCTCCTGATGACTGGCGTCTGGAAAGGTCCTGGCGTTAAGAACATCGAAGAATTCGATCCGGATCCATTCATGGAAGCCCTGAACAAGTGGGGGCTGCCTTGGATCGAAGAACGCAATCCGGTGCTCGTCGACTGATGAAGAACTGGCCAGTATTACAGGGGGTGCAAACCCCCTATTTTGTTGTTGATGAAGAGATCCTGGACACCAACCTTCAGATCCTGAAATATGTCATGGACGAAAGCGGCGCCAAGATCCTCCTTGCTCAGAAAGCGTTCAGCGTCTATCAGTGCTATCCGCAGATCCGTGAGGTTCTCTGCGGTTCCACAGCCAGCGGGCTTTTTGAAGCGCGCCTCGGCCATGAGGAGATGGGCGGCGAGACCCACGTTTTCTGTCCAGCGTATCAGGATCAGTGGTTCGACGAGCTTTTGGACTACGCTGACGACATCGTGTTCAACAGCCTCAGCCAGTGGAATCATTTCAAGGACCGCGTCCTTGCAGCAGGAAAAAGCGCAGGACTGCGCATCAATCCGATGCATTCCACCCAGGACCACGCCATCTACGATCCTTGCGTGGAAGGAAGCCGCTTCGGCATTCTCGCAGACGATCTGCATGCTGCAGATCTCACAGGCATCGACGGGCTGCATTTCCACACCCTCTGCGAACAGAACGCAGATGCCCTCGTGGAAACGCTGGAAGTCGTCGAGCGCGATTTCGGCGATCTTCTGCATCAGATGAAATGGCTCAATCTCGGCGGCGGACACCACATCACCCGCATCGATTACGACATCGACACATTGATCGCTACTGTGCGTCGGTTGCGCGAAACCTACGGCGTCGACGTTTATCTCGAACCAGGCGAAGCCGTTGTCTTGAACGCCGGATATCTTGTGACATCTGTCGTCGATCTTGTGCATAACGGCATGGATATTGCGGTCCTTGACACTTCAGCTGCCTGCCATATGCCAGATGTCATCGAAATGCCCTATCGCCCACCGCTGGAAAATGCTGGCGAGCCAGACGAATTCGCTCACACCTATCGCCTTGGTGGACCAACCTGCCTGGCTGGTGACGTCATCGGAGATTACTCCTTCGACAAGCCACTCGCTGTAGGCGATACGCTCGTTTTTGACGACATGGCCCTCTACACCATGGTCAAGACCAACACCTTCAACGGTATGCCACTGCCAGCCATCTATCGCGGCTGTGCTCAGACAGGCTATCAGCTCGTGCGAGAATTTGGCTACGAGGATTTCAAAAACAGATTGTGATACAAAACGACAGCCCACAGCGGCTGTCGTTTTTTGCGGGGTGCGCCCGGCATGGGTAACAACTAGGTGGTGAAAGTCCACTGCGCGCTCGGT
>ERZ1034984.1611-NODE-1611-length-20519-cov-37.765393_pt1 | contig 20519 bp, 27 predicted proteins | sample MGYA00520589_ERZ1034984 | MGnify/ENA primary metagenome ERZ1034984 (study PRJEB33766, sample SAMN09781790) | gut metagenome | biome: gut microbiome | host: Homo sapiens | place: Madagascar | study: EMG produced TPA metagenomics assembly of the PRJNA485056 data... | reverse complement strand
GTCGGCAGTCGGTCTATTTCAAGCGCGGTGACAAAATTGCCCAGCTGGTCGTTCAGCCGGTATTGTACCCCGAGCTTACGATCGTCCATCAACTGCCGGATACCCCGCGCGGGATGAACGGCTTCGGGAGCACGGGCAAATGAGCCGCGTTAAAATCGTCCTGACCGCCGAGCAACAGCAGCTCGCGGCGGATAACATCAGGCTCGCCTATTGGTATGCCAATAAGGCGGTCAAGCAGCCCGCGATCGTCGCAATCGGCATGGATATTGACGACTGCATTTCAACGGCGCTCGAGGCGTTATGCACCGCCGCCGCGAAATACGATCCCACCTGCGGCGCGAAATTCTCGACGTTTTACCACATTCACGCGTGGAGTGTGTTCCGGCGGATAATCGTCGCCGCCAATCGGTTGTCACGGCGGGAACCCACCAATACCGTGTCGCTCAGTATCCCCGTGTGCTATGACGGCGGGCAGACCGTTACGCTTGCAGACGCAATGCCCGCCAAGCAGCCGGATGTCCTTGAGATGATTGCGGACGCAGAAATCACGGAGCAGATCCTCCGCGCCGCTAGCGAGCAGCCGGAGAAATGGCGCGACGCATTCACCGCCTGTATCCTCGACGGCAGGAGTTATGCGAGTTACGCTCGGGATAATAAGCGTATCGGGACATTGCAAAATGCCCGCGTGTGCGCGCTGAAGGCGGCGAAAGCGGTATATGCGCAGATGGTGGCGGCGAATGTATTATAAACATTATGAATAGGTAGAAAGTAAGATTTAATTTTGAAATTGTTGGACTATAATAGGTATAGGGAGAACATAGGGCTGCTTTTTCCTCCTACCCTATGTGGGGATGCTTATGAGAGACGTCGGAGGGGACGAAGCATGAATAGACCGATCAGCAAGGCTGAATTGCTCGAAATGTACAATGCGAATCCGTTTCATATTTGGTGCAACGCGAAGCCGCCGTATTTATACGTAGAAAGCAAGAACGCATTGTTTGTTGGGCTGATGAGTTGGGGAAAAATCGTGAATGCGATCGAGAAAGGCAATATATTTACTGGGCTTGATATTGCAGAATACGGACATAAATGGCGTTTGTGGTACTTGAAACCCAAAATCGAAGAGCGCGATAATGTGCGATGGGAGGAATAATATGCCATATTTGGGGAAAGGTTATATCCTTGGATTGATTTTGCGTGCGGCAAAGAAGAACCACATTGCCGCGTACAAGTTGAATACTGATCTTGACAATTCATTGCCGGGAATTATGGTGTGTATGCCAAATGGGAGAACGCTGTTTGTCTACGCTCGAACCGATGCAAAAGATATCAGCGACGCAGAAAAAAAGACATACGAAGAATTGAAGACGAATAGGCAATCTATATACATTGTAACCGGCGATGAAGTAGAACCCTTTATTGCTTGGATTTTGGAAGAAGTGGAGGCGATGGAATGAAACCGTGGTTTAGCGGCTACTCGGAACACGCGCTAAGGTATTACGTATGGTTCAACGCTCGCGAAGCTGCCGCACATAAAACTAAAGCAGAAGAACGTTTGTACGAAGCAGCGCAGAAGGCAGTAAATCCGTATAGTGCAGAAGACCGGAAGATTATTTTAAGCATTTACGGGACGCGCGGCGATACGAATGAGATCATTCGGGGTACGTTGGGGAAAGCCCCTCGCGAAATCTGGAGTATGCTGCGATCGGTTGAACGGGCGACCGCTGTAAACGGCGGTTTGATCGAAAACTAACAGGAGGGCTGTTGTTATGGCAGAAAAGAAGAGACGTGACAAAGCGTGCGTAAAACTGCAGCAGGAATTGCAGGACGAGCAGAACGCGAAAGACACGATTATGGGTGGGGTTGTGCCGATAAAGCATGAAACCAAACCGAGAAACAAGGGACCTAAAAAACCGAAGATGGTAAGCAAGATTCGTCCAAATGTACCGTCACCGGCATATGCATCGCCAACTAGCCCGGGCGTAACATTTCAAGGTACCTCGGAAGAGTTTACTGCAGTTATGATCAAGGTTAACATGGAGCTTGCCAAGTTGCCGAAGGCAAGCCTGTATGATGTGGAGCAGGTGAAATACAACGTAAATGAGTATCTCCGCCTGTACTCGGAATACAATCTGAAACCTACCATTGCCGGACTTGCAATGGCGCTGAAGGTCAACAGAAGGCGCTTGGCAGAAATTAGAACCGGTGAATTGATCAGCGGTACGAAGCGGCAGGACTATCCGGATGAGGTCGTTGAGATTGTGCGCTGGGCTTATCAGATGAACGAAAATATGTGGGAAAGTTATATGCTTACTCAGAAGATTCATCCGACGAGCGGCATTTTTCTCGGCGTAAATAATTTTGGATATAGGAATACGTCCGAGGTACAGGTATCCACCGGAAGACCAACCGATGAACTGTACAGCGCAGAAGAGATCAAATCCAGGTATCAGGCGCTTGAACAGCCTAAACAGCTCGAAACCACCGCAGAAGAGAGCGTAGAAAGCGAATGATGCACTGTGGCAGAACGCAGAATGTTTTCGCGGGCAATTACAGGATCGGCAAAATTCTTGCGATTGCCCGCGACGGCGCGGCTATTATACTATGATCTTGGAATGAATGCGGACGATGACGGGGCGGCAGAAGCGTATTCTGTTATTAGGCTTACAGGAGCGGTAGAAAGCGACCTTACAGCGCTTGTGGATGCGGGACTGATAACAATGTTGAACAGTGATCAGGTTGTTTATATCAACGATTGGAGGCGAAATAACCAGTTGCGCGGTGACAGGTACCGGCAGGGAATTTATGCCTATCTGATCGAGCAGGCACGGAACGGAGAGATTCAGCTGCAATCTTCGATTGAAAATTGAAAACACTTTTTTTTCACGCAGGAAAGCCCCAGAAAGGGCTTTTTTGCATTTCCGTTTCCAAAAATTGAAGGGCGTGCGATTAGTGGTCAGCCTAATAATTCGGTGGGGCGCGGGGGATGGCTGAACGCCGGGAATAGCCTGAATTTTATACACAGACCTCGGTCTGTTTTGCTTTAATAGCCTACTGCAATTGTAGGGTATAACAAAATTGATTATATGCATACGGTATACCTGCGGATTGTATGTCCTTGCAAACGCGCCAAATCGGCGTTGTAGCGCATTGCAACCCGCGCGCGCGGAATTATACCACTGCAAAATAAGCCCGTGTAACGGGCATATATGGGCTTATACGGGCTTATATCGCTGTACCTGTATTATGACAGGGTGCGAGCCTGCAGAGCGGCGCATAACAGCCCCCGTTATTATGCGGGGGCTTGAATTGCACGGGGCAGGATCAGCGCGGCGGCAGCACCTACAAGGCGATCACCCGACGCATGATGCGACACGTTGACATGATGATGTGATCACCGGCAACGACGCGCGTTGATCAGGATTGACAGATATAACAATAGCCCCCCTGCATCATGTGCGGGGGGCTGAGTCTTGAATTATATCGGCGGTATCTGCTAGCTTGCTTGCCTGAGCACTTAGTTTTGCGGCTTGTAACTGCATTTTTGCGCGCTTGCACTGGTCACGCTCGGCGCGTGCTGCCTTGAGTAATGCGGCGGCATATGTTGCGGATGCCTCAGCAACGTTATATAGATCGTCGGGGGCTGATTGTGGGCGGCGTGTGGGTGGTCTGCTTGTAGTAGATCGGGTGGGGCGCTGAGTAACGTATTTAGCTCGTTGCCGGGCTATTAACACGTCCGCGCCCCGGTTTAGCCCGTACAGGGCTAGTATGATGAGCACGGTTAGGATGATCATATAATGTAATCCCCTATATTATGCGGTTGTAGTTGCCTCGGCTGCCTCACGGTATGCGCTGTATAGCTCGTTAATCAGACTGAGCAACATACAATACTCGCCACCATGGCGGGTGTATAGCGCCGTTGATCTCGCGGCGCTGAAATCCTCGGACATATAACAACGGTACACGGTCATGTAATCTGAGAGAGTACCGCGCGGCGCGATGTGCTCGCGGATGCTGAGACGATCACGCAGCGCGCGGGCAAATGTGCATTGCTGCTTGCTCATTCCGCGCACCTCCTAATCATACGCAGGAGCAGCGCCTGAGCGTGCCCAAGTGCGCGGCTCTGCACATCTAACCACGTTTCACGGCTGTTGGGGGCAAGCTCTCCGGCGCGTTTGCGCGTGTATTCCGCCGGCGTGCAGAGACGCGCCGCAATGTCTCCGTCGTAGATCAGAGCACAGCCGCCGTAACTGTACTGCGTCCAGTTATCAGCGCCGTTAAGCAGAGCGGTGATAACGTCTCTGTAATCGTTGTAGGTGTCACGCTCAAGGTTATTAACCAGCTCGAGAGCATAAGCGCGGACGCCTTTATTCCATGCCGAGCGGGCAGGAGTGGCGGCGATGGCAGCGGTCAGGACTTGCTTGTTGATGGTACACATTGTAATTACCTCCTATAATTCGATGTAGTGCCCCGGGATAACATCCGGGGCGGCAGGTTGAACAAAACAGACCGCAGTCTGTGCGTTATTATCACGCCTCGCAGCGGTAGTACGTGCGTCCTTCCGGCGCGTACATCGCGCGCGAGATCAGATCACCGCGCATGTTGTAGACGGTGACCGTCTCGCCAGATTCGCAGCGGCCGTACTGGGCGGCGAGCTTGAGCACCGCTCGGGATGTGGTGCTGTACGTCCGAGGATAGGATTCTGCGGACTCGATTGTAACGGTATATTTGCGCATCATGATTACCTCCTACACGCGGGTTGATTGTGTGGACGCTCGGCGGCTCCCGCCGTGTCCCGGTTACGTGTATTATTATATGCTACTATTGTAGTATTGTCAATAGTTTCCAGCCATATTCCATGCAAAAATAGTGCATAAATTTTAGTGTGCAAATTTGTATACATTTTTGCACTGCGGTTAGGCAACTGAGTAACATTGACGGGCGCGCCTGGTATCCGCGCGGGCGTGATATATGCAAGCGCTCGCCCTGCCTGTACGGGCGCTATAGGGCTATTTTAGGCGTTATCAACGTGCAGGGGGGCGGGGGTATTCTGATATGCGGGAGCGGGGCGGGTAACCCCCTTAAACTCCCGCGGGCTAAAAAAGCCCCTTCCTTTTCTCCCCCCTTCCAGCACATTTTATTCCACCGCAAACGCATAAAAAGTGCATGATTTTCTCCATAATGCTCATCTACTACTTTTGTAGCGTTTTTCTATTGACATTCACCTTTTCATGTGCTAAAATGTGTATGTAAAAGGAAATATAGGAGGAAATATCATGGAAATAATGGACGTTATAGAAGAAATCCTTGCCAAACAAGGGGTAATGAAAAAAACCCTTGCTAATCGTCTAAACGTATCCACGTCAACGATCAATACGCGTTTTGCGCGTGGCAATATCAGGTCTGATACGATAGTGAAAATGCTTCGTGCGTTAGACTATAAGCTCGTGGCAATCCCTGCGAATAAGAAGACGCCTGATGGAGGATATGAAATAGACGGATGAGCACGTATTTCTATGCGCGCGTAAGTACGCGAGGGCAGAATTTGGCACGGCAGCTTGACGCTTCGAAGGAATTCAAAGGGCATATTGACGCGACATTTTGCGATAAGCAAAGCGGTAAAGACTTTGATCGGGTCGAATACCAGCGGATGAAAAGCGTGCTCAAGACCGGGGATGAAGTTGTGATTAAGGAGCTTGACCGTCTTGGCAGGAACAAGGAAGGGATTAAGGAAGAACTTCAGTGGTTCAAAGAACACGGGGTTCAAGTGCGTATTCTTGATCTCCCTTCCACGCTGATTGATTTTCAGGGCGAAGCATGGATAGGCGAAATGGTGAATAACATCATCATTGAGGTGCTTGGTTCGATTGCTGAACATGAACGTCTTGCCACGAGGCAAAGGCAAGCGGAAGGGATAGCGGCGAAACGAACTACTGCGAGCTGGAAAGACTATGGCAGACCGAGGAAAGACATTTCGAACATTGAGGAACTATACCTGAAATGCAAGCGTGGCGAAATGACATTGCAGGAATGTCTAGAAGTTGCAAACGTATCAAGGAGAACATGGTATACGAAAGTGAAGGAAGCGGGGCTAAAATGAAGCTGAAAAGTAACAGCGACGCGGGAACTACACTTTTCTACACTATCCTATACTGTGACAACCAGTTGGCAACCTAGCCGGTTGTCACTTGGTTGTCACTTGGTTGTCATTTGGTTGACAAAACCTAGTAAAACAGTCGGAATTAAAGACGCTGATTGCGTAATGCAGTCGGTGTCTTTTTGTTTTAAGAAAAATTCGGGAGGATAAAAAAGGCATGACGAATAAGGAATTGCTTGAAAGCATATGGAGAGCTATAAAAGCAGACGTACATAATATTCAGGCACTGTATGATTTCCGAGATATTTGTGAAGATACTTGCAATACAGATCCTAAGCTGGCTACAGAAAATGCAATTATGATGGCGAATCATTGCGCGGCTCTGATTCCGAGCCTAACTGACGCTGATGAGATCCATCGCGTGTTTGCTCTGCATAAGGCAGCTCTGCTTATTGCTGCTCCATACGATTTTGAAAGTTATTTGCAGGTTGTCGAATGGGAGCGCCAGCCGGAGAATCGATTTTACCCCCGACGTAAAAAAATGCTTGCTCCGGTCACTGAAGCACTTCAGGCGTTGGCAGACGATAAGTACGACCTGCTTTCAATCTCTATGCCGCCGGGCGTTGGCAAAACCGCAATGGCGATCTTTTTCCTGACATGGCTTGCGGGGAAAGAGCCTGATAAACCGATTCTGGGCGGTAGTCATTCGAATTCATTTGTGCGCGGCGTGTATGATGAATGTATGCGCGTTATGTCGAGAGACGGCGAGTATTTGTGGAGCGAGGTGTTCCCTGATGTTGCGATCGTCGGTACAAACGCAAAAGACTTGCGTATCGATTGCCATACCCCTAAACGTTTCGAAACGCTTGAATTTACTTCTATCGGCGCTGGAAACGCTGGTAAAGTGCGCGCACAGACGCTTTTGTACTGTGATGACCTTGTAGACGGTATCGAAGCTGCAATGTCTAAGGAACGCATGGATAAGCTCTGGGAAACGTATACTACAGACCTTAGGCAGCGTAAAATCGGCAAGTGTAAAGAATTACACATCGCTACAAGATGGTCAGTGCATGATGTTATCGGCCGCCTTGAAAGCCGGTACAAGGATAATCCGCGTGCGAAGTTTATTGTAATGCCCGCTCTCGACGAAAATGACGAAAGCAATTTTGATTACGGCGGCGATGTTGGATTTACGACTGATTTTTACCATCAGCAGCGTGACATTATGGATGATGCAAGCTGGCGCGCATTGTTTATGAACGAACCGATTGAACGCGAAGGCTTGGTATACCCAGAAACCGAACTTCGCAGATACTTCGAATTGCCTGCCGAGAAACCCGACGCAGTGATTTCCGTGTGCGACACGAAAGACAGAGGCAGTGACTATATGTCTATGCCTATTGCGTATATCTACGGACAGGATTATTATATCGTGGATTGCATTTGCAATAATGCAATGCCTGATGTTACTGATGGCTTGCTTGTCGACGCGCTGATTCGTCATAAGGTTGGAATGAGCCGCTTTGAAAGCAATAGCGCAGGTGGAAGAACGGCACAAAAGGTGCAGGAACTCGTCAAAGAACAAGGCGGAACTACCCGTATTACCACAATGTATTCTGTGAAAAATAAAGAAACACGCATTATCGTTGCTTCTGGGTGGGTGAAGGAACATTGCGTGTTTAGAGATTCGTCGCTTTATAAGAAGAATAGCGAATACGGACGCTTTATGGATTTTTTGTGCTCTTATACGATGGCTGGAAAGAACAAACATGATGATGTTCCGGATTCGATGGCAATGCTATATGACTTCGTACAGAGTATGACTGCAAATACAGTGCAGGTTTTGCAACGTATTTGGTAAAACTGTTGACACAGCACGAAAAATATGCTATAATACTTTCGAGTAAATAATGTGCCTTTAAGGTCGCATAGTTGCGAACGCCAACGCGCGTAAACAACTATGCGATTTTTTGTATGGAGGTATAGAATGGTAACGCCGATTACGAATTATGGGGTTTGCGACCCGAATAGACTGTTTGGGCGTGCTGAAATATGCCTTCCTATCGAAGAAGTCACTGCTGAAAACGTGGTCGAGACGCTTTCGCAGGCACTTCAGATTCACTTGCTGAATGCTGCGCAGATTGACTATCTGTATCGTTACATGAAGGGAGAACAGCCTGTTCTTCAGCGCGTAAAGACAATTCGACCGGAGATTTGCAACAAGGTTGTTGAAAATCACGCTGCAGAAATTGCCCAGTTCATATCTGGATACTTCATGGGCGAACCAGTTACATATGTTCGTCGCGGTGAACGCAACGAAGCTTCGAACGCAATCAACGTATTGAACAACTACATGGCATATGAGGATAAGGCAAGCCACGATAAAGAAATGGCAACGTGGATGGCTATTTGCGGCGTTGGTTATCGCATGGTTCGTCCGGACAAAAATTATATGGGGGACCCCGATGAATCTCCGTTTGAGATCGACACGCCTGACCCACGAGATACGTTTGTCGTATATAGCACCGGATTTGGGCATAAGCGCCTGATGGGTGTGCAAATTGTTGTTATTCAAGATGGCGGCACTGAAAAAACCATGTATTGCGGCTATACGGCTACGCATTATTTTGAAGTTGTGGACGGCAAATGCACGAAATGGCAGACACACTCCATGAATGATGTGCCGATCTTCGAATACAGGCTGAATATGCTGCGTATGGGTTCGTTTGAACCGGCTATCCCGATCATGAACGCAATCAACACGCTTGCTTCCAACCGAATGGATGGTGTCGAGCAGTACGTTCAGTCGTTCTTAAAATTTATTAACTGCGATGTAACGAACGAACAGGTGAAACAGTTTGGGCAGCTCGGCGCGATTGTGGTTAAATCCGAAAGCAATCATCCTGCTGACGTGCAGCTTGTATCGCAGGAACTGAACCAGACCCAAACGCAAACACTCGTCGATCATTTGTATGAGCAGATGCTTGTTATTTGCGGCATGCCCACGTCATATCGCGGCGGAGCATCTTCTTCGGATAACCTTACCGGTAATGCGGTTCTTCTGCGCGACGGCTGGCAGCAGACCGAAGCGCGCGCGAGGGATACCGAGCTATTGTTCAAGCGTTCTGAGAAGCATTTTCTGCGGGTGGTACTGCGTATTTTGCGCGCTATGATTCAAGAACCGTTCGATCTTCATTTGTCTGAGATTGAATGCAAATTCACGCGCCGTCAGCATGATAACCTGCTTACGAAGACGCAGAGCCTTATGCAGATGCTTGAGAGCGGATTGTCGCCTGAGGTTGCAATTTCCACTTGCGGTCTGTTTAACGACCCTATGGACGTTGCTACAAAATCGAAACTTTGGCTTGAGAAATGGAAACCGGTTGAAGATACGGTTGACATGGATGATACTCTGCTTGATGATAGCGCACCTGAAAAGAGTGACGTTGAATGAACCGCGAATGGTATGCGTTCGGCGATAAATGCTATGAAGTAATGATTCGTAAGTTTAAGCGCATTTTTACGCGCTATAGACTTATGCTTCGCTTCGATGAGTTGAACGTCATGGGTATGCGCAAAGCGTCCACAAGCCTTTATAGCGAGCTTGATACGATATGCCGAAAGTATTTCACACTTGTCGCTAAACGTGCTTATACGGAAGCGAAACGTGAATTAGAGCATTCTTTGGACGATAAAGAGACTGATGACATTATTGACGATGTCTGGATTTCGAAACAGCTTTCTGGTTATAACCCAGTAACCAAGTATGTTTACAAGCACGAAGTAGAGCGCAAACGGGCAAGGTTTATGGAATCTGTGCTAGCTGATCATGAGGCTGGAAGCCGAAGAGCGGTTGCAAATGATTTTACCACGGCTGAAAACCTTTGGAAGCGGCAAACAGAGTTTAATCTTATCACCATTGAAGATGCTGCTGTATTGCAGGGATACAAGGAAACGGGTGTAAAGCGCGTTAAATGGGCTACGCAGCATGACGGAAAAGTTTGCGAAGAGTGTAAGTCTCGTGACGGCGTGATTTATTCGATTGATGGCGTGCCTACTAAACACCCAAACTGCAGATGTTATCTGATACCTATATTAGATGATAGCCGGAATAGCCGGAAATCATAGACAGAGAAGTCGTTAAAACGCATTTTCACCGCTAGAGAAAGCGGAATACAAGTTTCGCGGCAACAAAGCTGAGAGAACAGCAACAAAAAACGCATTTGGAGGGATTTACAATGAAAATCGACTGGTCTGCAATGCAGGGATACCGTGATGGTATGACTGCCGAAGAAAAACTGGCATTGCTTGAAGAATCTGGAGCGTTTGTCAGCAAATCGTCTTTGGATAAGGCAATGAGCGAAGCCGCCGAGCGCAAACGGATAATTGAGACGATGCGCGCTGAGGCTGAAACTGGAGAATCCAAGCATTCCGAAGAAATTGCTTCGATTCGTAAAGAGCTTGACGCGATGCGTCGTGAAAAGACGATCAGCGAATACACCGCACAGTTTATTGGGCAGGGCTATTCGCCTGAGCTTGCCGCAAATGCTGCTAAAGCGTTTGCAGATGGTGACAGCGCGTCTGTATTCAAAGCAATGACAGCGCACGCTGCTGATGAAGCAAAGAAGGCAGAGACCAACAATATGCGCAAAACACCTGCGCCGCCTGTTGGGAAAACGTCCAGCTCGGATGATCAGCTTGACGATGCTTGCAGACTTGCACGTGAAATTGGAAAATCCCGTGCTGCTGCGGATGAATTGTCCGCTAAAACAATCGCATCTTATGTTGGAGGTTGATAAAAGATGGCACTTGAGGTTATGAGTTATAAGAGCACCAGCGTTGGAAGCTCCCCTGAAATCCTTTACCACTCCAAGTACATTGGAGAGGCGCTTACGCTGGACGCTACGGCGTTTACGAGCGGCGTATGCAAGGCTGGCACCCCGATTGCAAAGGATGGTACTAAGGCTGCCACAACCGGTAAAACGGATAGTGACACGGTAGGCACTAGCAATGCGTATGGCATTCTGCTGTACGATGTGTATTCCGAGCGTCCGCAGGGTACTGTTGTGATCGACGGTTTCATTAAGACTACCGTTGCACAGACGCATTCCGGCGTTACGGTAGATGCTGCCGCGAAAATCGCGATGCCGCATATCATGTTCATGTAATGGAGGGTTTGCAGAATGAATATTACTGATGTTTTTAGCGCCGCTTCTATTGCGCTGCAGCGTACTGAAGTAGCTAGTAACAAGCTTGAGTACGTTGGCGTCGGTCTGTTCCCGCCGCGCCAGAAAATGGGTCTCGACCTGAAATGGATTAAGACCTCTAAGGGACTGCCGGTTTCGCTTGCACCGTCGAATTTCGATGCGACTTCTATTCTGCGTAGCCGTGAAGGCTTCAGCACTGAAGCCGCCGAAATGGCGTTCTTTCGTGAATCTATGCTGCTTAAAGAACGTGACGAGCAGGATATGCAGCGTGTTCAGAGCGCTAATGACCCGTATGCGGCGAGCATTTTGTCCAGTGTTTATGATGATGTAAATGCTCTGCTTGACGGTGCGGACGTTGTGCCTGAACGTATGAGAATGCAGCTCCTCGCGCCTACTACGGACGGCTCTCCGCGCATCGTGATCAGCGCGAATGGCGTGCAGTATTCGTACAATTATGACCCGAACGGCACGTACAAGACTAAGAACTATAAGGCGATTACGACCGCTACCAAGAAGTGGACGGATGCCACCAATTCCGACCCGCTGTCCGATGTTTCCGATGCGCAGGACGCTGTTGAAAACGCTACCGGTACTCGCCCCGTTCGTATGCTTATGTCTAAGGCGACAATGAACCTTCTGAAGAAGAATGCGAACATCAAGTCCGCGATTCTCTCCCAGAATACTACTGCGAACGTCCTTATGACTGATGCGCGTGTACGTGAACTGTTTAACAACGAACTCGGTATTGATATCATTGTGTACAACAAAAAGTACAAGAGTGAAGCCGGTACTGAAGCGTCGTTCTACCCTGACAATTATGTTACGCTGCTGCCGGACGGTGCGCTTGGTACCACTTGGTACGGCATGACCCCTGAAGAGCGTATGCTTAACGGCGATCCTACCGCGAATGCGCGCAAGATCGGTGCTGGCGTAATGGTTACTGTTACTCGTACGACCGATCCGGTAAATACGAAGACTACGGTCTCTGAAATTTGCCTGCCGTCGTATGAGCGTATGGACGAAACCTACGTGATCAAGGTCGCGTAAGGAATTTGGCAAGAGCCGGATATTGGAGGTGTGCACAATGACCGAAGAACAGAAGCTGGATATACTTGCAAACGTATTGGGTATTACGCTCGATGCGACTACGGAAGATGTGCTGACTGCATATCTGGCTCTTGCCAAATCTGAGATTATCGCATGGCGTTATTCATTAAGCCCGTCATATTCGGAGATCACCGAAATTCCTAAAGAGTATGAAACGGTGCAGATTTTCGCGGTTGTTGCCGGATATTCACAGCGCGGCGCGGAAAATCAGACCGGACATTCGGAGAACGGTATTTCGAGAACGTTTTCTCATGCGGATATGGTTCAATATATCCACGCGAATGTCCGCCCTATTTGTGGGGTGATATAATGCGTACTCTAATAAGGAATCGGCAGAAATTCTACTATCAAAATCTTGATAGTACTTCCGCAGTGATGGATGATGGGTTTTATACCGGCGAACTTGATCTTACATATGCAGACCGAAAAGCCGGATACGCCAATATTTCAGCCGCAACGGGCGAAGCGAAAGAGGATTCATTCGGGCGTGATTTGCAATACGACAAAGTAATTTGTGCGAACAATGACTTTGGAATGAATGAATACTCGCGATTGTGGATTGATGATTTGAAAGCGGATAAGCCTGATTATATCGTTAAGCGCATTGCAAAATCATTGAACAATGTGCGCATTGCGATTTCGAAGGTGAATGCGCAGTGAAAACGATCAATGCTACATTGTCAAGTCAGTCGCTCGAACAAATGATCAATGAATTGCGGGCTGAAGAAACAGGGCTTGCGGATAAATGCCGAAGACTTTGTAGCCGACTGGCAGAAATTGGTGTATCTGTAGTGCGTACAGTTTATTCTGCAGCGGATTATGCGGGCACAAATGATGCTGTTGTATCGTTCGAAGTAGCACAGGATGGTGCAACCATCATTGCGAACGGACAGAGCGTTGCGTTCATTGAATTTGGTACGGGCGTATCTTATCCACTTGGTGAATACGCTGCGCAGGCAGGCGCGCCGCCGCATGGCAGCTATGGCAAGGGGAAAGGCAACCAAAAAATTTGGGGATATTATGGCGAACAAGGTACTCTGGGTATTCCAGTGAAAGGGAGAGACGGTTTGTACCTGACACATGGTAACCCACCTGCAAACGCATTTCCGCAAGCTGTTGAGACAATCAAAGAATCGTTTATCCGGATTGCGAAGGAGGTGTTTGAAGCTTGATTCATGATATTGAGCCTATTTTGCTCACGGCGATTAGAGATGCGCTTATTAAAGAGTATCCCAAGATTACCGTAATCAGTGAACATCCAAACAAGCCTTCTTCGTTTCCGTGCGTAATGTTTTACGAATCGAACAATTCAACGTTTTTAAGGACGACTGATAATCTGGGCGAGCACCATGCGGAAGTTTCGTATATGTGCGAGATGTACGCAAACAATGACAAACGCAAACGATCAATCGTAAAAAATATTGCGGCAATCGTTGACGAAGTACTTGTCCCACTCGGATTTACCAGAATGTCCAAAGCGTTTGAATATAGATCGAATGATTCGACAATCGCTGCAATTACCGCTGTATATCACGGGATTATAGGCGAAAGCCCAAGCAGCAACAATAACGACGTAAGAATTTATAGGAGGTAATGACATTATGGCTATCGCTTTGAGCACGGCAGGTATTAAGCTTGGTTATGCGGTTGAAACGACCGCTGGTACGAAACCGACCGCGTTTACGCAAATCGAACGTGCAATGTCGCTTCCGGGCATCAACCCCCAGCCTGAGAACATTGACGTAACGCCGCTTGATGCGACCGAATGGAAGGAATATATCGCTGGTCTGAAGGATACGGGCGGTGCGCTGGCGATTCGTTTTTCGTTGAACAATGACTTTGTAACCAAGTGGGCTGCACTGGTTAGCGCATATAAAACCGCAAAGGGAGATGGCAAGGCAACGTGGATGGAATTCTGGATTCCTGGTCTTACGAACGGCTTCTTCTTCACCTGCGAACCGTCAGATCTTGGTTTCGGTGGCGCTGAAGTAAACGCGCATCTTGAAATCGAAGTGTATGTAACCCCGACCGGCAATATTGGCTGGCAGACGGCGATTGACCCCGGCGCGAGTGCTTAATTGAAAGGAGTAATCTAAAATGATTATTAACGGCGTGACTTATGAGGCTACCCCACTTACGTTTCTTGAAATGACCCAGCTTGAACGGCTCGGTGGTTCGATTAACAATCTTGAAGAGCATATGCTTACTACGCTTTGTGCTTATGTAGCGCTGAAGGCTAAATGCTCTTTTAATACGGCAGCGTTTATGCTTGACAAATACCTGACTGATGGCGGCTCGATCGAAGATATTGCGACCGACTTCTCTTATGCGGTTGAAAATGCGGGTTTTATTCGGGGTGCGTCGAAGCGCGAAGCGGTGGAGAATGCGTCGAAAGCAGCGCCGGAGAAGGTAGTACCGCTCGCAAAGTAACGACATATACGGAAGTAATTGAAAACGATATACTTCCGCGCGCCCTTGCAATGGGAGTTGACTACAATTTGTTTTGGCAGCTTAATCCTGCAAAGCTGCGCGCATTTATAGAAGCTGACAGGATTAAAAAGCGGGAAATCGAGGCAATACTCTATTTGCAAGGGCGATATGCCTTTGATGCGACAACGCTTGCGTTGGCGAATGGTTTTCGCAAGAATAATGAAAAGGTGCATGGATGGATTGAAGAGCCGTATTTGCTCATTCCCTATACGCCTGAAGAAGAAGCCGCACGTGCCGAGGCAGAACGTAAGAAAGCAATCGCTTTCTTTAATGCAATGATGCTGAAGGACGGTGTTGAAAACAATGGCTGATTTTGAAACTTTGCAGCTAAAAATCAGTACTGATTCAAGCAATGCGGAGAAAGGATTACGTGGACTTTCTGATTCGCTCAAAAGTCTTCAGAAACAGGTTTCTGCGTATTCTTTTGGAACGTTGTCCAGCGGGCTTCAGCAACTTGCTAGAGACGCGCAAACCGTAAGTGCTGGTGTTGGTCAGCTTAATAAACTGTCTAAAGCTTTTAGAGAAATGGCAGATGCTTCTACAGCGTTAGCTAAAACCAGCGACGCTGAAGTAGCGATCAGAAGAATTACTAGTGCTATGAATGCTGCCGGTAATATCAAAGGTAATTTTACCGCTCTGAAAGACTTTACGACCTCGATTGATGCTTTGCGCGAATCTGCGGAAAATGTAGATACAAACGTGCTTCGCCGCATTATGCGTATCGCCGGTTCTGTAGCTCCTACCCCACGTAAGAAGAAGGACGGAACGGAAGAAGAAGCACAGCCGACTGATACACGACAAAATGATCGTTCTAGGCAATTCGCGTCTCCGGAACTAATCCGAGAAAATGCAACGGTAATCAACAGTTTTGCTGATTCGCTTGATAAAGTTCAAGCAGCTATCAAAAACGTTGATGTTGCAAAGCTGCGTGAAATCATGCAGCAGATGGGGATTGTAAGCAATCAAGCAGCTATTGGAGCCGTGCAAGAAGCGGTTCAGGAATCTGCGAATACTACGAATGCTGCGCAGGGTGCACTTAGGGGCGGTGCAAGTGCAGCGGATGTCTTCCGTAGAGCGATCAACGGGACGAAACGTGACATTGTAGGTTTGGCGCGCATAATCGGTGGGCCCCTGTCCAGACCGTTTGTTCAGTTTGGTGCAACACTTGGGAAAGTCAAGAAGAAGATGGATTCTCTTGTTACTTCCATCGGTCGAATTGCCATATATCGTTTGATTCGTTCTGTCTTGTCCAATTTTACGAAGTCGGTAACTGTTGGCTTGCAGAATTTGGCAAAATACAGCGCTGAAGCAAACGCTACGTTATCGCAGTTTTCTACCGGTGTATTGTATCTTCAGAATTCATTAGGCGCTGCTCTGTATCCGGTTATCGCATCTCTTGTAGGTATCTTTAACACATTGATTAACGTTGTCGTATCTGCACTCAATGTGATCAATATGTTCTTCTCTGCGTTGTCCGGAAAAGGCTTTTATACGCGCGCCACGCGTCAGACGAAGGACTTTTCGAGCGCAACTAAAGGTGCTGCGGGTTCCGCTAAAGCCTTGAAACAGGAATTGATGGGATTTGATGAAATCAACTCTCTTACCCCTGATTCCGGCGGTGGTGGAGGTGGCGGCGGTGCTAGTCTCGACTACTCCAATATGTTTGAGAAAGCGCCGATTGATAAGAGCATTACCGATGCGATCAACAATGCGGATTGGACTGGACTTGGCAAGAAAATTTCCGAGAAGTTGCGCAAGGCGTTGAACTCGATCAACTGGAACTCGATTAAACAGAAATCGAAATCGATTACAACGCGCCTCACAACGTTGATTAACGGTTTTATCGGTGATATGCCGTCTGATGAAATCGGAAGCGCGATTGGCAATGCGATTTCAACCGCCGTTGGGTTTGTCAACGATCTTTGGTACAACACGAATTGGAGTGTTTTGGGTAACAAAATAGGGAAAGCGCTTATGCGTACCATTAACAATATTGACGGTGCAGAGATCGGCAGATGGTTCGCACGCAAATTCAATGCCGCAATTCGCTTTTTGACAGGTTTGTCAAGGACAATCGAGTGGAATAAAGTTACTGAATGGCTTGGGAACTTTATTGATAGTGCGATTGATAATGTCAGTCTTGAAAATGCTGCCGATACGATTTGTGACCTTATTGTTGGTGCGGTTGCATCACTTGACGAATCGCTTACAGAAGAACGCATTACCAAAGCGTGTAACGGTATCATTGCCGCATTAGGCAAGATTGTTGACAACCTTCCGGAACTTGCAGGGCATTTAGCAAACATCGGTCTGAAATTCGCGGGTGGTATGGCGACTGCGATTGTTAATTATCTGAACGAACATACGTTTGCGGAAATGGTTGTTGATTTTAATGAGGCTGTAGGTAGGTTCTTCGGAACAATTGACGTCACACCGGAATTTGCAATTAAAGGTATATCGTTAATAATATTCGGGCTATCTGGATTGTTTGGGGTAAAACTACTTGCTGCATCATTGAAAGCAAAGCTATTTACGCTGTTATCTTCTACCGCCGGATTTTCTGCTTTGGGTGGTGGTGCGGCTGGTGGAGCGGCTACAGGTGCTGGATTGATGTCAGGGCTAAAATGGACTATTAGCCTTGCTCTTGCTTTTAGCATTGTAAGCGGAGCAGTAAGTGATATCAAAGGGGTCATCTCTGGGCAAGAAGATTGGGCGAAAGTACTTACAAAATACTTGTTTGGCGCAACAATAGCTGGAGTAACATTTGCTGCTACTGGAAGCGCTGGTGCATCGCTCTTGATGCTTAAACTTGCGATTGACTTTGATATTACGCGTGTCAATTTCGCATGGCCTAAGAAAACCGATTTAAGAAGAGAATTAGAAGAAAATCCAGAGCAGGCAAGACAGCAGTTTAAGGATGCTCAGAATGGTTCTGGGACAATCGGGGCAATTGACAAAGTGTATAAATGGTTGTATCCAGGATCACTGTCAAGTTCTTCTAAACCTTCTAAAGGCGCTAAAATTGCTATAGAAATCCAAGAATCTACGATTGATAAACTAAAAAGATTAAGTCAATCGTATAGCGCTTTGCTTGCACAGGTGAATGGCGATAAAACCAAAGCTGCAAAAATAATTATTGGCGAATTATTTGATGCTTTCGATAATATGCCTGATGAAAAGAAAGTTGAAATTGCAGTTAGTGGTGTAGCCGGTGCGATACTTTCTGTTACTTCATTTATAGCTACTCTTTCAGGGGTTAAGGACAAAAATGTTACCCTTGAATTGAAATCTAAAATGAGTAGCGGCGTAGTTGGTTTTCTTGAAGCACTAAAGGAACTGGCAACGGGCAAGTTGAAAGAACAAATTGGCGGTTTGATCAACGCAAAATATCGTCCAACCGTGAGCAAGTATGCAAATGGAGGCATGGTAACTGCCGGTGACTTGTTTATCGCTAATGAAAACGGTGCGGAAATGGTCGGCAGAATTGGTTCGCAGCCTGCTGTAGCGAATCAGGAGCAGATCGGCGATGCGATTTTCAGGTATATGGACGCATACGGACAAAGCTCTGGTTCGTCCTTGACTGCCGAGCAGCTTTCGAGTGCGTTTATCACCGCAATCCGCGCGACCGGCTTGGGTGTTGTAAACCTTGACGGACGCGCGCTGAAACAATCGCTTGTGCTTGAAGCACAGCGTTCTGGTATTCCGATATTTTAATCTATGGGGAGTGTGCAACGATGAAGAATCAACCTGTACTTAGCATTGGAGCAAGCGAGGAAACTCTTGTCGTAATGCCCGCTCCTCATTCTCTTACGGTGCTTATTCAAGATATTGACGCTGCTTCTACGACCAGAAGCGCGGATGGTGTGTTGCACCGTGATAGAGTTAGGGGCGCTGCGAATGCGGTAAGAAAACTAAAGATTGAATGGGCGGGGCTATCTCCTGAAAGTGCAAAAAGTATTCTGAACGCTGTTTCAGATGAATTTTTCTATGTAAAGTATGAAGACCCATACACCAATACAATGAGGGTTGGATACTTTTACACAGGCGATAGATCAGCCGAAATACTTAGTACGAATCTTCACGGCAATGGAACTATGTGGAAATCTCTGTCGTTTGACCTGATTGAACAATAAGGTGGTGATGAAATGGCGTTATCATATCTCGGAAAGCAGCGAAATCTTGATATAAAAGCTGTTATCCTCTGCACGGATAATTCGCGTATTTCATTGTCCACATCCAATATTGTAAGTTATTTAATCAATGATACTTGCAGTGGACAGGGGATTGCAGTCGGAGCTGTAGACGCATCTTCTTACAGTTTGACGCTTATTAAGAGCGCGATTGACGGACATACGGCAGAACAATTAAGTAATGCGCGTATAAACGTTCAGTTCGGCATCTTGGGCGATTCAGGTTATACTTACACCGACGCTGGGGTTTGGTATGTTCACACCATCCAAGCACCCGAACAATCAAACACCGTTACTGTTAGCGGGTTCGATGCGCTTGCATCTAAATTCAGCGCTGATTGGGTGGATGAAGGGACATATCCTGCTACGATTGGGAACATCGTTGCTAGTATTTGTGCGGGTGCAGGTGTAAACCTTGCGTCTTCGGCATTCGCGAATGCAGCAGTTGCTATTGCTGAAAAACCTGATTGGGGTGAAGGCGCGACGCTGCGAACAGTGCTCGGAACTTGCGTAACGTGCGCCGGAGGGTATGCGAAAATCAATCGTTCGGGAGCACTTGAAATCAAATCTTGGGTTGATGGTACATCATACGCTCTATCTCCTACCGACTATGCGCAATTCACGCTCGGCATCGGTGAACACTTTGATTTTAACTGCATTGAAGCTAAAATCGGCGACACTGAAAAATTTGCTCGATACGCAGTAAACGAAAACATAGCTGATAACGCAACGAATACCATTCAGATCGAAGGCAATCCTATTTTGACGGATTCGATTGTGCAATCGCTTGTAAATGAATTTACCGGATTGTCTGTAGTCGGAGCATCTCTTTCGTGGGTTGGCGATCCAGCTATTCGAATTGGTGATTTTTTAACCGTCACTGACCTAAAAGGTAATACGTATAAAATGCTTGTCACATCTAATACGCTTACCTTTACAGGCGGTATGTCCGCTGAAACAGGAAGCGATATGTCATCTTCGAACACTGAAACAAGTGCATCGTATAGCACTGGTTCGAGTTTGTTTGATGCGAACGGTAATGTAAAAGTTACCCGTGTGTCGGGGCTGGATAGCAAGGTTATTGCGATTACAGCAGGCCACTTTGAACGCTTGACAGCTGGAACGATCAATACAGACAGGCTTATTGCATCATTGATCGATGCGATGCAGCTTCGAGCAGAAAACATATCGTCTACTACGATAGATACCGATAAACTTACGGCGGCTGTTGCAGAGATCGTCAACGCGTCTATTCGGCGCATTGATGCAGGCACAATCAAAGCAGACATATTGACTGCATCGATTGTAAGTGCCGTAACTGCACGCTTGCAAGAAGTTGTCGCCGACAATATCACGACCGACGAACTGACTGCGTCCATCGTAAAAGCCGTATCCGCGCATTTGGATAGAGTGGTCGCCGGAAGCATC